>OFFF01000464.1_pt1 | contig 30955 bp, 40 predicted proteins | sample 1521301 | NCBI WGS metagenome assembly OFFF01 (sample SAMEA3504101, study PRJEB24116) | mouse gut metagenome | biome: mouse gut; feature: mouse-associated habitat; material: faeces | place: Denmark | collected 2011
TCAGCCTCAGCAGCCAGCCGAGCCCAGACCCGACCGTGACGCATGATGCTCTGAGTGGAGCTGTTGCGGACGACGATGACGCCGTTCATGTCCATCTCGTTGGAGCCGCCGTTCATGACGACGCCCATGAACTTGTCCATGGTGCTGTCAGCCGTGGGGATGGTCACGTCGGTGCCGGGGGTGGTGCCCGCCACGACGCCCATGCCGAACTTGACCTTGCCGTCCGCAGCGTCGATGCGGAAGGAGTCAACGGCGTGGTCGGTCAGGTCATAGAGGCCGCCGGCCACACCTGCGGGGGTCCTGTTGTTGTACTCAGTCCAAATGCTCATTACTCGTTACCTCCATCCATGTCCTCGATCATCTGGTTGCGCCGGGCGGTGGCACCGGCGGGCTCGGGAGCCTTCCTCGGGGCAGAGTCCGTGTTGAACATCTGCCGGCGCTGGTACTCGGTGCCCTTGCGGGCCTCCACCTCGTCACGGGCGATGGCGAAGGCGGCGTCGATGTAGACCTCGCTCTGGCCGTCCAGCCGCAGGGTGGGCTTCACAGCCTTGATGATGGCCCGCTTGAGCTGGGGGATGGTCATGGCATCGGTGCCGTCCAGGTTCAGCCGGTCGCCCAGGCGGAGAAGGCTGATGCGCTCCTGGACGATGGCGTCCACGGAATCGGCGTTCATGGCCTTGCCCTTGTCGCCGCCGTCGGTCTTGGCACAGTCCTCACCGTCCTTCTTCACGGCGGGGGCGGAGTCGAAGTCGCTCTTGGCCTTCATCTGCTCGATGACCTTCAGCAGAGCGTCGATGTCGGCGTCCTGCTGAGCGATGACCTTCTTGGCGCTCTCGGTGTCCTTGGGGGCGCCGTCGGCCTTGCGCCCGTCCCGGCGGTCCTTGACCATCTTCACGGGATCGCCGCCGTCGGTGTTGCTGCCGGGGGCATCGCCGCCATCCTTCTTGGGCTCGTTGCCGTCGGTGTTGCTGTCGCCGCCGTCGGTCTTCTTGTCGGGCGGGTCGCCGCCGTCCTTCTTGGGCTCAGCGGGGGCCGGGTCGCTGCCGTCGGCCCGCCGGGCCTTGAACTGCCGGACAGCTTCGTCCATCTCCTCGGGGGTCAGATCGTACTTGGGGTCCATATTGGTTCCTCCTTCTGAATTTTCGTCCCGGCTGTCGATGTTCAGCCGGGCTTGTTCTCCGGCTCTCGCCTTATCGACGAGGGCCAAATGGTTGATGCGGATGTTCGTCTGGATAGCGTCGTAGTGCTGGCCGTTCCAGGTGCCGGGGGTCTCGTCCAGGTCGAGCGAGTAGCCCAGGGAGAGCTCTCGGAGACCGGTCTGCTTGATGATGTCCGTGTCATGGATGATGATTTCCACACGAACATCATCGCCGTCCGCCATGCCCTCAGACAGGATCGTGCCGATGTGCTCCCGGTCCACGTTGTCTTTGTCCACGCTTCCCGCCCGATGGGTGAGGATGACCGGCTTGCCCCGGTAGCTGGCAAGGCTGTCCTTGTCGAAGACGTGCTCCGGCAAACGCAGCTCCCTTCGGGTGCTGCCGTCGGGGTTACGGTACTCGAAGATACCCACGGACGTGACGATGGGCTTATCAATCAGATAGCCTTCCTCGGTCCAGTAGGTATCGCTGAGCGGGATGCTGTCCAGACGCTCGACACGCTTGAGAACAGGGGGTTCCACTTTGCTCGTTCCTCCTTTCTGCCTGTCCTGTTCTGCCGGGTCACGACAAAAACTTCTTCATACTGACTTACCCCCTTTCCCTGCAAACGGAAGGTCGATGGTATCTATGTCAAAAACAGGCAGGGCCACACACCGGCATTGATAGTCCTGGCCGGGGTGACAGCGCCTACCTGTCTTGGCATCTACGATTGGCGGATCGCTCCACCTGAAGCGTTTCTTGTTCAAGTGCTTGTGGCTGTCCCGGACCCGGCCATCACCGGAGTCCGACCACTCGTACTCCTCCACGCCGGCGTCCTCCTGCTGCTTCTTGGTCAGCTCACCGTTGAGCTTTCCAATCTGGTCCCTTGCGATGAGGCGGGCGTGGCGTTTGGTCTGCCCATAGACATCCTGGATTTCCTGGATGATGGACTTCGTGCTTCTGCCGTTCCTGAAGCCGTCCAGGACGATATTCTGCATATCCCCCAGGGTGCTCTTCGGGATGGTCTTGATGAGGTTGACGTTCTGGTCTACCCACCGGGTCAGGGCCTCCCGGTAAAACTCCCCCAGGTAGTAGTCATCCAGGATGTCGATGCCCAGCGTGGCCCGGATCGCCCGCTTCCACTCCTTGATGGTGAGCTTACGGGTGAGGTGGGCCATACGCTCCACTTTCTCCCGGAGGCCGAAGCGGTGGGTGCTGTTGTCCAGCTCCACGCCCATATCCAGGAAGGCTTGCTGAACGATGCTGACCAAATCCCCGATGTCATCGTGACGGGTGGCCTCTTCCATGCTGGCTGCTGCCCGTATCTCAGGCAGGTGCCTTTTGAGGGTGTCGTTCAGGAGCTTCGTATAGGCGTTTGTAATCCGCTGGTATTCCCGCTCAACGCTCACGGGGTATTGGAGGGTGGTCTTACACCGGAGCCGCTTATGGCTGCCGAAACGGGACTTGAGCACATCCCTGGTGGCTTGATGGTGGATGAGGTTGTTCATGTGACTGCCTCCTGCCTGACGGGCGTTGTTGGTGTGTGATTGCTGGAACCACCCAGTTAATGCGTAGAAGGTGCCAGGATTCTTCCCGGCACCTTCAGGTGGGTAATTTGATGGGTGAGACGAAACGTGTCTTGTATGACGCCATGTAGCGTTTAGAGCGAGACCGGAAAAAGACCCTCCTTGCTTTCCTGTGCCCCTCGTATACCATCCCTCTCCAAAACTTCTCGCTGTGGAAGTAGTATTCGTAGGCAGCATCGAAACTGCTAAAGTCGAGAAGAGCATAACCCGCCATCTTCTCGGCTTCTAAGCGGGTAAACCCGGACGATTCCATAAACTGGACGTACTCAGACCTTTTCATGCGTTATCCTCCAATGCGTTTAATAGCAATTTCATGGACTCAGCGAACGGAGGGAAGGCCACACTAGCTTCAATCAGGTTCATGACCTTCGCCGGTTCCATGAACTGAGCGAACTCCATCTCATCGCCGTCCGCCTTCGGAGCTCCGTCATACTCGGTGCAGAGGTAAATCTCCGAGGGCAAGTACGGCTTTGCCGCCCCGCTGGTGCTTCCGATGTGGATGAGCTCCGTGGGGGTGATGCCGAACTCTTCCTGCGTTTCCCTGAGTGCAGCTTGCTCCGGGGTCTCTCCGGCCTCGATGTGGCCGCCGGGACCGCAGAACGTACCTTCAGTCCGGCGGAGGCCGGTGAGGATTTTCCCGTCACGGACTACCAGGACCCCCACGCCCTTTCCGGTGGTTTTGGGCGGGCCATCGGAAGCGTCCTGGTTAGCCTTGGGAGGCTCAGGAACAGGCGGAAGACCATATTCCGGTGTAGGTGGTTGGTCATCCGACAAATCCATTGTGGTGTCATCCTGGGGCTCCAGGAGCAGCTCTTCCGGCGGGATGCCGTCCAGGATGTCTTCCACCTGGAACTCTCCGCTGTCTGCCAGGGCCCCACGGACCTCGGACGGGTCGAGAGATTGCAACCCTACATAAATCTGGGCGGTCTGCGCTTTGACGTAGGAGGTATCTGCCTTGGTCTTGTCCACCGTGGCCTTCTCCGTGTCGCTCATGGTCCAGAGCGGGTTGAACTTCAGCTCGTAGTCCGGCTCCTCCTCGATTTCCCCGCTGGCCCTGCCCGCTATGAAGATGACATCCAGCAGGTTCAGCAGAACCGGGCGAACCGTGAGCCGCTGGAGGCGACCGACGAAGCTGTACCAGTTTTCCATGTCACTCTCTCCGGTGGAGTTTTCCCCGGCGGGGGCCCGACCGAAGAGGATGGTCTGCGGGATGTTCGTCAGGGCAGACAGCATATTGCAGGTGGCGTCGATGACATCCTTGACCCCGGAGAACTGGAACGTCTGGAAGCCATAGTCCTCTCCGTCAGCGTCAATGGCGATGGTATTCATCATGCCACGGGCGAGGTCAATGAGCTCCAGACGCTTCAGGGCTTGGTTCTCGCCGAGCTCGGAGGCGAGGAGCTGGGCCAGACCCTTCATCTTGTAGACAGCCTGGACGCTGCGCTCCAGCAGCTTCGGGCCGTTGCTGTGCGCCGTGATGGTATCCTGGATGGCCCGACGGAGGCGGATGTACTCCGGGGTGCCCCAGTACCGGTAATTCTCGTTGCCCACACTCTCAGGGACCACGCCGTTGCGGAAGACCAGACACCGGCTGGCATGGACCCGGAACGTACCGTAGATACTGGAGACATCGTAGAACTGGGGCTGCATGAAGCCGCCGCCCCTGCGCCGCCCCCGGTAGTTTCTGATGTCCCCGGCATACAGGCTGTTGTAGTCGGGCCAGACCACGGGACGCTCGAAGACGTGCAGCTCGTCGATGCTGCGGATGTTCTTCCAGTTGAGCGGTTCCTCCAGGCCCCGGCCATCATCAATCAGCATGACGATGATGGAGCCGCCGTAGAGCCGTGACCACTTCATGGCGGTGGCGGCGTGTTCCTCCCACCGCAGATCGTCCAGGGACCGGGAGACGAACTTCTCGATGTCCGGGTTGTTCAACCCCAGGTCAAAGCCTTGCTTCAGGGCCTCCTCCGCCGGGGCGTCGATGATTTTCGTGAACAGGCCGTTATCGGTGTAGAGGGTGGTCAGCTCCATATCAGGCGTGACGAGCTCCCGCTGAAAGCGGTAGCCCTCCGAGGCATCCTGGCTGGTCCCCCATTTGTTCATCAGGTTGACGTAGCCATCCTGACGGATTTCGTTGCTCATGTAATAAGCCCTCCAATATCGAATACGTTTTCAATTTCCGTAAACGCTGAACTGGTAGCATCCACCATATCCTTGAACTTGCTGGCAGGGAAGCTCTCAAGCTGGGCAAAATACTCTTCATTCCAGTCACCTATGACGACATAGAAATTACCCGCTTGCCATTGTGCGGCAACAGGCTCAGCTCGGGCTTCCTTACTACCGCTCTCGGCGATGGCACAGACATCGTACCCGGCCATGAACTTGATGTAGCTCTGGGCCTGATCCTTACCGGCCTGGCCGGGGTCCTGCGGGAGCCTGACCCGAACCCGCTTGTACCGGGCGATGTCCATGGCTGCTGTCATTCTCACGGTTTTGCGGACATCGGCGGCAGAGAGGCGAAGATTGATAACATCTGCAATCACATAACTGCCATCCTGTCTTTTACCCATTAGAACGCCAGCGGTGTAGGCTGGGTCGCCTCCCTCATCCTCTGAGGTAGCTGCGAGGTCCCAGGCCCGCACCCACTTCACAACATCCTGCGGGACATTCGGAAGCATATCCTTGACCTGTGTTCGTTTGAAGAACAGGCCGGCGGCGGGCTTAATTTTCCAGTTGCCATGGAGGAGCCGTTCCTGCTCCACGAGGGCCAGGGCCTTCAGGTTGGCGAGGTATCCGGGGTCTTGCTTCAGCAGTATCTTATTGTCGTAGACGGAGCTTGCGATGAACGTGACACTCTTCGGTTCATGCAGCTCCTCCTCCGTTACGAGATTGAACTGCTCAACCAGCTCCGATTTACTATCTGCCCAGTGGATGATATTGTTGCGGCGGATCATCCATCTAATCTTGCCGCTGCGTTCCGGGATAGGGTATCCGGTCTTCTGGTCAATCCACCATTCAATGAACGTAGCGACCCAACTGTCGGCATCTGGGTTGCAGGTGGCCCGGACAAAGGGCTTCACACCGCAGACGGAGCGGTTTCGGGAGAGCATATAGAAAAACTGGTGTTCAGTGAAGTGGGTGAGCTCGTCGAAGCACAATCCGCAAATCTGGCTTCCCTGATAATCGTACAGCTCATCGTCGCTGCCAATGTGTTTGAACAGCACCCTTGATGTGATATACCCACGTTTATCGGTAAAGCGCCACTCTCCGTTGGATATTCTGGACTGTGCGCCCCGTATCCCGTAGTACATATCAAGCGTCTCGTCCCATAGGCCGCCTGGAGAGAATACCTGTTTGTAGGTCTTTCTGAACACTGTGCAGTTATATCCCCTGACATTCTTATACCGAAGGGCGGACAGGAGCAAGCCATAGGTCTTTCCTCCGCCGGCTGCTCCACCGTAGACTACTATATCTGCGGAAGATGCAAGGAACCGCTCCTGCGGCCCAGGCTGTGGCCTGAGTATCCGTGTAGCCATGGTCATTCACCGCCCTTTTCGATTTCTGGCATATAGATGATGGTGTCCTCTGCTTCCTCACCATCGTCCCCGGCTCCAGGGGGGACCAGCATACCAGTGTCTCTTCTTGCAGAGGCTTCCATCGAAGAGATGCGAGCCTTGCTCTCTCGTTCCTTGAGCTTCTGATCCGGGTGGAAGCCGCCGTAGTCCATCAGGGCTTTGTAGGCCGAGACATCCCCGCTGGCCGCCCTCATCATCATGGCAACGGTAAGGCCGGTCATGTTGGTGCGATCTTCTTCATCAAATCCGAGCCCCTCCAGCTTCTCATCGAGCTTGCCCGTGGCGGCCATGTCCAGGACGTATCGGATGGCCTGTCGAGCGTCCCGTTTCTTACGTCTGGACGCCCCGCTCTTCTTCCCGCCGGCAGCCCCCCGCTTTTTCGCTTCTTCCTTGGTTCGGACCGGTTGTAGGTTCTGAGGATTACCCTTCGGGTTAGCCACATCACCACCTCTCTTCTGCGGACATGAAAAGGCCCCTCATGGATGCCCATGAGAGGCCGTAGAAACGTCGATATTCACATGGATGTAGAGTTATCCATACAGCTCAGTGAGAACCGTAACGCCCTCCTGAATGGCCGTGGGGATGTCGGTTCCAATGGAGATATAGAACGCCGGGTGTACCATGCACTCGTAGGCTTTGGTCATGGCGCTGCGCTGAGCCTTCGTGATGCCCAGGCGGAAGTCCTTGGCGATGGACAGGGCCTTCTTCATATCCCCATCGGACACCAGTCCCCGAACGATGTCGGTCTTCTTAATCGGCTCTGCCACGTTGGCCCCTCCCCTCAGTAGTACCGCTTCTTGCCGGCGGCGAAGGGTTTGTACTGGGCCTCTTCTCGCCGGCTCATGTGACCCTCCGCCCGCTCAGACTCCACAAACTGCCCCCAGTCCCCATCATCAAACAGGCTGGTTTGGTGGGGAGTGAGGGCAGCTTGCTCGTCCCTTATCATGTCGATCTTGGTCTTGCCCATCATCTTCCCCGTGCGGGTGTGAACGTCGTACACCCAATCGGGGAGCTGGCAGGTGGCGTGGAGCTCGTTGAAGTCGAACTCCTTGATTTCCTCGGGGCTGAGGTTCCGGTCCGGGCACATGAAGTTGCAAGTAACGTAGTCGGCGTCCCGGTTCTTCCGGGCCATGCAGAGGAGCGTGACGGCCTTGGCGATGAAGAGCCAGTTGTCGCCCTTCTTGCCGTTCACGAACTCGTCCGCCTGTTGCAGGGCGATGATTTCCTTGGTGATGATGCCGTAGCAATCCTCGGCGGACACGGTGAGCAGCCGCTTCCACAGGTAGGTGCGGAACTTCGGGTGCATCTCCGCTGCGGCATATGCTGCGTGGTACACATCCGCCCGCCGGATCGCCTTCTGCAACATCGAGGAGATGTCGTACAGATTGTATCCATGCGTCGTGGTCAATTCCATATCTTCGGCCTCCATTTCTTTGGTTTCATACGGATTTGTGGGATTTTCCGTAACTTTATTGTCCCACATGAGGCGGCCGAACGTCAATCGAATTGTGACCATTTAACAATTTGTTCACGGGCTCACAGGTACTCTCCGAATACGGTCCTGCTGGAGTCCATCAGCTTCGTGAATCTGAGCTTACCGTTCCGGTTGAACCTTGCCATGGCAGGGACCCCCTGGATGAACCGGGGGGCCAACGTGTTGGAGTAGGAGCCGATGTTGTCAAACAGGACGTAATCCCCGACGCTCAGGGGGCCGGAGTACCCGTCGGCAAACTTGTCGGGCTCCAGGCAGGTACAGCCATACATGGCGGCGTCCTCCACATGGCCTTCCCCGCTGCTGATGACATAGAACGGGAACTGCTTGCCGGAGTCACCTATCATCGTGACATCCAGGCTCTTGCCGTCCAGGGTACAGACGGTCTTCCCGGCCACGGTCTTGATGTCGGTGACGGTCGTGAGGTAGGACTGGGCGTTGGAGATGATCGGCGTACCCGGCTCGACAATGACGGTAGGCATATCCTCGTCGGAGAAGAGCTGCGACAGCTCATCGTACAGACAGTCGGCATAGTCCTGGAAGCTGGGGATGTAACCATTGAACTGTGCGGCCAGGGCCGGGTTCATCGGGCCGTACATATTCCCGCCGAAGTCGATGTACTTAGCTCCGAGCTGCTTGGCGATCCGGGCCATCTTCTCAGCCTTCTCCCTCCACAAGCTCAGGGCCCGGCTCTTCGTGATGTGACAGTGGATGCCCGTGATTTCGATGTGTTTGAGCGAGGACAACTCCTCCAGGGTATTTGTATTGACCTCGATCCCGAAGCGAGAGAACTCGGCCCCAGACAGCCGGAGATTGACCCGGATGCCCACCTGGATGTCCAGGCCCATGAGGTCTGCGTGGGCATCCAGGTCTCGGAGCTCCGTCAGGTTCTCCACGTTCACGATGCCCCCGTGGGCGGCCAGCTCCACCTTGCCCACGACATCCCGGATGACGCCGTTGTAGATGATTTTGCTGTCATCCACGAACGTGCGGGCGTGGGCCAGCTCCATGGGCGAAACGACCTCCGCATAGCCGCCCTCCTGGTGGACCATACGGAGGATATCCTTGACAGTCATCTCTTCCGGGTTCTTCTTGGCCTCCTTCGGGTCGATGCCCAGGTCCAGGGTCAGGTCAGCCGTCCAGTCGGCCAGGAGGTCCAGGTCCCACTCTCCGGCGTGGGTGTTGTCCTTGATGTTGATGGCCCGCAGCTCCGCTTCGGTGTAGCCGATGAGCCTCTTACAGTCCAGCTCCACGTCCGGGCCATACTTCCGCAGGACGACCTTGAGCCGCTGGTTGCCGGCGATGATGTTGTCCTGCTCGTCGATGAGGTAGATGCCGAAGTCACCGAACATCTCAAAGCTCTGCTCCAGCTCATCCATCTTGTTGCGGATGATTTTCCGGGGGTTCCCGAACCCGGTCTTGATGTCCCCGGCCCTCATCGTGCAGCGTTCAATACGCTTCTCCATTGTGCTTCCTCCTATAAAACGTGAGAGAGCCGGCCTTACGGCCGGCCCCCTGGGGGTAGGTGTTACGCTGATGTCATCCCCCGCTTCAGAGCCAGCAGATCGACGATGATGCGGTCTATCAGCTCCGGGGAGATATTCACGCCGGTGTTCGGCTTCGCTTCCGGCACCTTGGTCTTACCCTGCGCCGGGCAGGTGGATGCGGGGGCGGTATCGTTCTGGACGGATGTAGGCAGCTTCCGCAGCGTGTCGGCGTAGCCGGTGAACCATCTCCTGAAGCCATCGTCTACGGCTCGTTCCTGGACGAACTGAACGGCATCGTCTACCGTCAGGAACCACATGGGCGATGTCTTGCCCACCTTGCGGCCGTCCCGGTGCCTGACATCAATCTTGACCTTGGGGACATTGGTGCGCTGGGCCATCTTCGTCCCGGAGGTGTAACCGCAGCACCCGGCCAGATCGGACAGGCCAACGTAGCTCACCCCGTTCTCGACCGCCGCCCGGAAGGAAAACTTACCGCCGTAGGACACGAGGTACTGGGAGTGCCCCAGCTCCCGGATGGATACGTCACGCATTTTCCATCCCTCCGTTCGCTTGGGCCATCAGGGTATCTTCCAGCATACCCAGGATGCCAACGGCGCCGGCGACCTTCTCTTTGTCGAGGGGGCCAACGGTGGCGTCCGACAGGGTATCGGTCACGATGACGATGACCTGCAATATCTGCGATACGCTCATTTCCAAGCTCCTTTCTTACGTTTTCTCCGATTGACAAGGAGCCCGCTGGTGTTATAATCAAACTGTGACTGAGCTCGATTATCGGGCCCCGCCGGTCGTCGCTGTTCCAGCAGCGATGGCCGGTTCCTTTTACCTCCTTGAATCCATTGTCCCACAAGGGTTCCGCCAGCGTCAATCGAGTTTAGCCGCATTAACAGAATGTTTACGAAAGGAGACCTGCTATGGGTGCAAATCTATACTTCATGTCCGGGGACCGGGCGGTAGGGATGAGTGAACACCGCTACGACTCCGAGGACATCCTCCAGAAAATCATAGCCGACAACCCTGGCCTCCTGCTGAGGGATGCGGACCCGGACGGCTCCCGGCTGATGCTGGTGGCAAGGGAATTTGAGGTATCCGAGGGCGACGACAGCTCCAACGCCTACTTCCTGGACCATCTGCTGGTTGACCAGAGCGGGGTCCCGGTGCTGGTCGAGGTGAAGCGGAGCACCGACACCAGGGCCCGCCGTGAGGTGGTGGCCCAGATGCTTGACTACGCCTCCAGGGTGTCATCCTGGGACGCTGACGAGCTGAGGGAGCTGTTTCGGCAGCACAACGACGAGCCGGGGACCCTTGAGGCATACGACACGGACGAGTTCTGGATGCAGGTGGCAAACTGCCTGAAGGCCGAGAGGGTGAAGCTGGTCTTTGCTGCGGATCGTATCCCCTCCACCCTGAAGACCCTCATAGAGTTCATGGACCGGAACATGGAGGGCATCGAGGTGTACGGCGTGGAGCTGCGGCAGTACAAAACCGAGGAGGCGACGATGCTGACCTCCAGCGTGGTGGGCGAGACCCCGCTGAAGACAAAGCGAACACCTGCCCGGAATGTGGAGTGGAACGCTGCCAACTTCTCGGCCTTCCTGCTTGCTGAGGGGCGTCAGGACGCCATACCGGTGGCCGATACTCTAAAGTCCTATGCCACCAGCATTGGTCTGGTGTGCGAACACAGGCGGGGGACCAAATTCCCCACGTTCTTTGCCAGGGCCGGCGAGGTAAGGCTATTCACGGTGAGCTTCTGGCGGAAGTCGGATCGCCCGCTATGCACTTTCGATGTGTGCGTACCGGACGTGGCAAACTACCTGGGCGGGAGCTGGACCGAGGCTGCCATCCGTGAGCTGCTGACGGATATGCCGGGCCGGGCCCAACATTACGCCCAGAAGCTCATATGGGACTCGCCTCAGTATCTCTACATAGACCTACGGGCTCTTACCGGAGACGAGGACATGGCTTCCTTCCAGTCGGCCATCCGAAAGCTGGCCGAAGCTGCCGCCGAGAGGCAAAGAGAGGGTATTGTATATAATATACAACAAGAAGTTACCCCCCCCCCCGAATTTAGCACTTTTGACGAAATGCACAAAATCAGGAGGTAAAGGGAGACCGCAGGGGCCGTTACGCCTCTGCGGTCTTTTTCGCTTTACAGCCTACCATATCGTAGTTTTGCGTGTCAATGGCACGATTTTCGCAGGGCTACTCGAAGTATCCAAAAATCAGGGCGCTCAACTGGCGGAGGGCGGCTTTGTGGTCCCGATAGATGGTGCTGATGTCCACGTTCTCGTCTTCTGCGAGCTCCTGAAACGTCTTCTGCTCCGCTTCCTCTGCGAGGTAGGAGTAGTAGACGATGCGGTATCTCCTGGCGTCCTCCGGCTTCGAGGAGTGGTCGCAGCGGTACTTGAAGTAATCCAACATCCGGTCGATGTGGTGGACCAGGATACGGGTGCGGGCTGCGCTCTCCCGGACGCTGGTGACGGCCAGCTCTTTGTCCCCGGTTCCGCAGTCCATGAGCTCCAGCAGGTCATCCAGGTCAAAGTCATCTTCGACCTGGGACGCTTCGTGGACGGCGGTCTTGCTGTGGATGACAAAGCTCCGGTACTTCTCCATCAACAGCTTCGTGTTGTGGAGGCGCTTGTCCCTGGCAGTCTGCTTCGCTCGCTCGGCTGCCTTTTGGTACTGCTCTATGGCGACCTGAGAAGCCATACCGATGATTTCCCGGCGCTGTTCAGCGGTGAGTGTGGTGCTACCAGATTGTTTCTTCATGCCCTTGCCTCCTCTTGACTTCTCAAGGAATTATGCTACAATGAAGTTGCAGATCATGTAGCGGCTTCGGCTCCTTCGGGAGGCGGGGCTGCTCTTTTTATGCCTTCAGCCCGATGCTGACCCGGAGAGCGTCATCGAGCTGGCACTCAGCGTCCGTATTCACGATGGTCCCCAGGTGGTTCAGCAGACAGCTCTTCTCGATGGTGATGATATGTTCGCACAGGGCTGTGCTTGGACGCTTGACCCCGTGGCGGGGATACAGGTGGACGTGGGTGGGCAGCTTCTTCTTGTGGCTGCTGGTAACGATGACGGCAATCACGCTGCCACTGTTCACGTTGCCCCGGTCGTTCTGGATGATGACCACCGGGCGAACCCCGCTCTGACGAGTGAGCGGGTCCCTGGCGAGGTCCGCCATGAAGATGTCACCCCTGCGGGGCTGCACATTCTTGGGCATGGTCTCTTTCCTCCTGAAGAATTTCCTCGACCGACCGGCTGGCATCCGCCGCCTCTTTCAGAACAGCCATCATCTCCTCCAGCCGGACGGTAACGCTGAACGCCGTCTCTGGGACCGACACCGACACCGTACCCTCCGAGTAGCTCGCCATGATTTTACAGGGATGGAGCCGGGGCTTCCCCTTGACGCTGACGGCCACGCTGTTCTTGGTGCGGTATCTGGCGATGGAACACTGGGCCCGGAGCTCCACGGCGTCCGAGATGCCGGACAGACGGGCAGGGACACGGGTTACTTCGCTCATCCCTGCCCCTCCAATCTCTTCTGCAAGCGGAGCAGCTTTGTTGTTTTGTGGTGCCCGACATCGCCACCGATGTCCAGCATCACCTTCAACTGGCCCAGCATGATTTCCACGTCGGCCACCTCTTCGGCGATGGCGTCCCGGTTATCCTTGCCCCGCCAGAGCTTGCAGATTTCTTTCTGGAGCTCGGACATCTCCTCCAGCACCATCTTCATCTGGGCATCCTCACCCCATGTAGCGATGGCCCTTTGAAACACGCTCAACTCGTTCATCACTTTTGCACCTACTACTTTACTGATATTTTCAACGCTCTGATATTCTGGAGGTTTCAACTCATAGCCTGACAAAAACATCTGAAATAACTGTTCTACGGTGTACCCAGATACTTTCTGTATACTCAAGTTCAATTCATCCAGCCTCATAAGTCTGGCGGAAATATGTCTGTACTGGTCTGCATACATATCTCCATCACCTTTCTTCATGCCTCCCCATCTCCTTCGTCCAGGTAGGTAGCCTGGAGGTCGGCGATGTGGGTCAGCACCGCCAGGGGGAACATCTCAAAGGCGTTGCCCACGGAATACCCGCCGGCCTTAAACTCGTTGTCGGAGAAGCCCATGTGCCAGCGGATCGCCATGGCCTCCTCCCTGCTGAGCTTCATGAAGCTGGAGATGATGTAGACCGATTTCTCACCGTGGCCGTAGGGGAGCTGGTCGTTCACGACATAGAACGGGTACTTCTCCCACTGGCCCTGTTCGTTCTTACGGTTCCGCATTTCCACACCATAGAAGTTGGCCTTGCAGATGTCGTGCAGGAGGCCGCAGATGGCGACGGTCTCCTCCTGCTGGGAATCGAGGTCATATGCTTCAGCCTCCATACCGCCCATGACACGCTCGTGGATATACATGGCCCGCAACCGTTCATAGACGTGGACGCTGTGCTCCACCAGCCCGCCAGGGCGGGACAGGTGGAAGCGGGTGCTGGCCGGGGCCGTGAAGAAGTCTGTGGACTCCAGCCACTTCAGGAACTCCTCGGCGCCGGGCCGGGTGATATTCTCACGGTAGATTTCCAGGAACTTATCTTTCATATCGTTTCCTCCATTTCGCTTTACTTATTGTATTTCATTGCCCCAGGCATCCCAGCCGCCCGTCCTTCGCCTTGCGAACAACTCAATTCGCGGCAAATCTCCGCATATCGCTACGATATAATCTCGTGTGCAGTCCGGCTTTCTGCTGTGTTCTCTCGTTGGCTGCAAAATACAACAACTTACATTTTTGGTTTTAGGCTTAATGCGGTTTTTCAGTCCTGGTTTAACTCCAATAAGGCAAATCTCATTGTTTTGTCTGGTGTAGTAGCCGCATCCAATCTTCGGTTTGCCGTTTTTCCCAATTTTGCACCAATCAAATGCAAGCCCGTAATACTCAAATCCCCAAGATTCGATAACTTTTAGTGCGTCGGGCAAACAAGGAAAACAGGCCCAAAGGAAAAGCATAGCATTTTCTTCAGATATATCTCTGACTGGCAAATCGCATATTTCTTCCGTACTCATGCTCGGATAATGCCTTTCGTTGTTCCTCGCCTTGCTTCCACTCTTAGGATTGCGCCACGGCGGGTCAGCATAAATAATTCCGTACTTTTTGTCAGGGAAAGGAATCATCCGTGCGGTCTCCCGTTGCAAATGTCTTCGATTGTATCAGCAAGATTCGGAACGGAATCAATCCCGTACCCATGTAACATAGCCAATAGGTCTCCAGACGCTTTCTCCCTCAGCTCGCAAAGGTGAAGCCACCCATCGCTTTCCTCATACTCAAAACTTATATCCAACTCCGTACCTTGGTCGATGGGATATGTAATGATTCGAGTATCGAAGCCCGATGGCTGATCTCCCTCTCCGCCCCACATGGACGGATTAGCCGTTTTAAGGTGTTTTTCTGCTATTTCCATCGCTTTCAAGCTCATTTCGCTCCTCCTCTCAATCCCACGGAAACTCGCAACGCATATTCTCTTGGCCGACGATGGGCTTGAGACTGTCCTTCATAAACACTGGCTTCCCGGCAGCGTCGCAGTAGTTCACAATCTCCTTCACCCACGCCTTCTCCGGGACCACCTTCCCCTTCCGGTTCCCTGTCTCCGCTCCGACGATAAACCAGTTGATATAGTCCAGGGCGCCGGAAGCTGGAGTGCCGAACGGGCCCAGCAGGGGCTCGATGCTGACGAACGTGTTCAAATGCTCCGAGTACATCATCTGGTCCGTTTCCGGGTGGGTCGCGGTAGAGCCGTACCAGAAATTATCCTGGTGCGGAAGGAGCGCCACTTCGTTCAGCTCCAGATACCGCTTTGGGTTCTTCGTCAGGAACAGATAGCGATGCTGAGGAGCGGCGAGACAGGCATCCAGGACATCGACAATCCATTTCGTCGGGACCCACGAACCGAAGAGGTCCGCCATGGAACAGACGAAAATGGTCTTGCCCTTGGTCTTACTGGCCGGGTCTCCCAGCCGGTAGCGGTGAAACGTGGGGGCAAAGCCGTAGGGGTACGGGGGCCACGGCGGTCTGTCCTCCAAAACATGGAGGCCACCGGGAAGAGGCGACGTATCGAATACCTTGCCGTCGAAGCGATGGGCGACTTTTTTGGCGTAGCAGTATTCGCACCCGTGGAGGCAGCCGGTAACGGGGTTCCAGGTCATGTCGCACCACTCGATCTTGGTGTCGTTCATTCCTCTTTACCCTCCTCGCCCGGCTCTTCATACGGGTAGTCCTCCGGGTCCTCCTCGACGGGCTCCACAGGCTCCTCGTCAGCGGTCCACGCCGGGGAATGGAGCTCAAACAGGGTCTCGTCGCACTCCTCGCAGATGATGGAGATGGTGTTCGGGTTGCCTTCCACCTTGCCAGATGCCTTACAAACCAGCCTGTGACCGACGTGGGAGCTCAGGATTTCGCCGGAACAGTACAGGGTGGTATGATGGTTGGCCGAGGTGAGGATGACCTTGTTGGCCTCCGTACGCACCGTGTAGTTGCCCATGGCCTCCAGCACCTTCATGGGGGTGCCATCGAAATTTAGGAGCCAGTAGAAGGTGTCCCACCGCTCCTTGAGCTCCTCGCTCTCCTGGCCTCCGTCCTCGGGCTCCTCCTGCGGGGCCGGGAGAGCGGAGGCACCGGCCGGGAGCGCCGGGGTATCATCGACGACAGTGTACTCGGCATCCACGACGGAGCCGGCGCTTCCGCCGGGCTGGTCGAACAAGGTGGTCTGGCCGTTGTCGATGGGCCGAATGACGTACTGGCCGAGCTCCTGGTCCCAGACCAGCTCAATGGTCCCGCCCAGTGAGCCGCTCTTCTTGTCCTTGACCTGCACGACGGTACTGATTTCGTGCTTGAACGTGGGCTTCACGATGTCCCGCATGGCATCGTAGCCGTTGGCCTGGAAGTCACGGGCCTGATCCTTCTCCAGCGTCACAGCCACCTTGACGGTGATGGTAGCGTCCTCCACCTTCAGGTCCTCCATCTTGGTGAGGGTCTGGCGGAGCATGGCGTCGTAGTCGGACTTCAGGGCGTTGAAGGTGTCCCCGTTCAGGGACAGCGGGTAGATGTTCTGAGCTGTCATAATCTGTTCCTCCTATGTGTTGTTCTTGATGTACTCGTTGCGGCAATCCTCGCAGCAGAAGTCGTGCCACTCTCCGAAGACCTGGGCCGATTTCCAGCCCATGCCGAAGAGCTTCTTCTGGAACGATTTGAAGTCTGGGTGGCCGTTGTCGAAGGGGTACTCCTCCTTCTTCCCACACCGGTCACACTTGCAGACGATGGTGCCCTCCCCGTGGATGACACCCCAGGCCACATCTTTCATGGCGTCGCACCTCCACATTCCATGATTGTGACGACCACACGGGGCCGGTCACTGTAAAACTTCCGAACCTGAGCGTCCACAATCTGGGAGTCATCCCGGTAGGCGATCTTGTTCAGGGCGTCGCAGATGACCTTGCCGATGTTGTCGAAGTCGGGCTTCTTCGTGGGGCGGATTTTGTGGTCAAGCATGGCCTGACGCTTCTTCTTGCTGACGGACCTCGGAATGGAGTAGTAGGCGATTACCCTGACATCCAGCATGGCGTCATCCGGGAACCGGAGCTCGTGGGTCTGGCGGCGGTACTCGGTCTTGACCAAATTCTCATACAGGACCGTCTCTTCCGGCGTCCTGGGCTTTGCGTGGCCGCAGACGGTGGAGAACCTGGGACGCCCCTTCCCCTGTGGCTCTCCGAGGATGCAGAAGTTAGCCCTCATCCGTCCCGGCTCCCTTCTTCGGGGTGTCGGCGTCCGGGTTCCGATCGTACTCCAGGAAGTAATCGTAGCTCTTGCCGGTGCCCCGGCGCTGGGAGCCCTGCCGGACCGTGTACTTGTTCTTGACCAGGATGGAGGCAACGGCCAGCCGGTCGGCCTCCAGTCCGATGTAAATTCTATCCATCGTTTCCCTCCAAAAATTTCTTCATTTCCGTGAGACTGCGGGCTGCATCATCCTTGCGCCAGGAACCGCCGGCAAATTCCATGGGGAGCATCTTCGAGAGCCGGTCATAAATCCTTGCGTACCGGGTGCTGTTGGGCTCCCGTATCTCCTGGATGGTCATGTTCGTGGTGATGATGAGGGGCAGCTTGGCCCGATACCTGCTGTCGATGATGTTGTAGACGTGCTCCTGTGCGAAGTCCGTATCCCGCTCAGCCCCCAGGTCGTCGATGATAAGCAACTTCGCCCGGTTCAGGTTGGCAATCAGGCGCTCGTTGTCGTTACCGAAGGTCTGCATGGAGCTCAGCAGCTTGATGAAGGATGTCATCACCACCGGGACCCCACGGGACAGAAGGTGATTGGCGATACAGGCCGCCGCAAAGGTCTTCCCGGTCCCCACATCTCCATAGAAGATGAGCCCCTGGTTCTTCTCCACCATCTTGTCGAAGTGCTCCGCATACCGGCGGCACAGCTTCAGGTTGTAGGCGTTGGCCTGATCCACCCGGAAGTTCTGGAAGGTAGCTTCCTCGAACCGGGGGCTCATCAGGCTCTCCTTCCTGAGACGTTGGACGACCTCCATCTCCTTGCGCTTGAGCTCCGCCGCTTCCTCAGCTTCGACGGCCTTACGGCGGCACTCGCACATGACGGGGAACCGCTCCGTTCTGCCCCGGCCCAGACCTTCCGGGAGCTTGACCTCACACTGTTTTCTGGTGTGGCATTTCCCGCAGCACAGGAACCCCTCTTCGTCAAAGTAGTCACCCTCCACCTTGGCGTTCTCCCTGGCCGCCGCTTCGATGACGGGGGACAGCAGACCAAAATTAAGCCTCTCCACGTCTGAAATTCCTCCATTCTTCCGGGACCGGGGAGCCATCATGACCAGATGCCGAGGTTTCTGACGGTTTCGGCCTGATGAGGGTCGGGGACTCCTCCTTGATGCGCTTGACCACCCAGTTCAGGATAGCCAGATAGTCGCTCTTGTACGGCTTACCGGTGGCCCCCTTGTAGTTGTTCAGGATTTCGACCATACGCTTGGCCGCCTCCTGCCCATACTCGCTGACGAGCTTGCCGTACTCCTCCTCCGTCATGCTGACGAAATCGCCGTATTTCTTCTTCTCCGGTTTCGGCTTCGTCGCCTTCTTGGACTTATCCCTGGGCTCTTCCGCCCGTTCCTCCTCAGAGGACGGGGGAGGGACGGGCGGAGGCGGGGCAGGTGGGGACGGCGGGGGGAGCCCAGCCGCTTCCTTCTCTGCTTCCCTGGCCCGACGCTTTCTGGCCGTATCCTTCTCCCTCTTGTCGATGAAGCGGTAGTACATCTCCTGCCATTCATCCCAGTCGTGCAGATACAGGTGGCCGTCGAGCTCATCTATCCAGCCGGACTCGACCATGCTGTCAACCACCTTGGACGGCTTCACTCCGTCCGAGAGACCGGAACCGGCGGAAATGACATCAGCTATGTCCCGCCTGTCTGCCTCCAGGATCATTCCGTTCCTTTCGGCGTTATCAACCCCCCAGGCCCATACGGAGAAGAGCGTACCGGCGGCCTCGTTTCTGGAGAGCCCGGATGACCGCATGAACTTTCGGAGCTTCGGGTGCGTCAGGAGCTCCCGGTACATACTTATCCACACCATTCGTATCACCTGCCTTTACGGGGGGCGGAGGACCCGCCCCCCCTGAGTTGTTCACTGGTCCTGGCCGGAGCCGGGGCCTTCCTCGCCACCGGGGGCGTCCTCCGAGAGGTTCTCGATGGTCTCCTTGAGCCGGTCCATGACCTGGTTGTAGACGCTGGTGGTCATACCCTTGGTGCTGTTCATACCGAACTCGCTGATGATGCTCCTGACCACATCGTTGACAACATCGGCGTCGAAGTGGTTGCGGGCCAACTCGAACAGGGCCTCACGCTGCTTGACAGAGATAACGGGGTCTTCCGGGGGAGGTTCCGGCGCAGGGGCGTCCCCGTCCTCCACCACGGTGTACTCCGCCGGGATTGCCCCGGACGCCAGCATCTCGTCCTCAGAGTACAGGCCCTCGTAGTCATTCGGGAAGGCATCCCGCAAACACTGGCTGACGGCGACCTTCTCAATCATGGTGGCGGGCTTAACCTTCCAGTTGGCTTGTCCGCTGCTATACTCCTCCAAGGCCACCTCCCGGTAGAACTCCTCATCGACATCGGCCCCAGCCCTCCGGCGGAACACCCGGCACCAGCCGCCGATGAGGGTCTCGTTCAGAACCTTATACAGGCAGCAGCCTTCCTTCTGGATGACCTTGCCGTCCCGGACGATGACGATGCCGCTCTTCTTGCCCCGGTACTCCGGGTTGCGGTCCGCCCGGCGGAGGTAGGCGTGTTTGCCCACGACAATCTGGGCGGGCTTGGTGTTGTCATACTTGATGAGGTACACCTCGCCGTTCTCCAGGGGGTCCAAGCGCTTGGCCTGACAGGTGCGGAGGAACAGGGCCACCTCCTGCGGCGTGATGTTGCCGTTGCCCCTGGCGCAATACTTGATAACGGTATCCGCATCCAATTCGACCTGGATGCCGGAGATGGACTGATACTCCACCTTCCTGAGCTCATTGGACATTTTCACGACCTCCTAACGCTCATTCTCACGGTTTCCTTGTAGGTGACGCCGGGGATTTTGATGGTGCCCTTGCTGGCCCGGACGAGGCGCATGATGGCCCCGGAGTCCACAGGCCGGATAACGGTTCCAGCGACATCCACAGGGACCTTGGCCTCGTCGATGCTGACGAGCTCCCAATCCCTGCTGGAGCTGACACCCCTGACCTTCTTAGCCGGGGACGTGGGAACGGCGACGGTGGCGCTGTCGATGATTTCCGCCTCTTCCATGGCGGCGGCGGCTTCCTCCACCCTGCCCTGGTTCTCCAGCTCGATTGCCTCGGCCATACGACGGTCGGCCTCCTCCTTGGCCGCTCGCCGGGCCCGTTCCTCCGCCTCCCTGCGCTTACGCTCCTGTTCGGCGAGGTATCCGCCCGCAGCCTTCTTGATGACGGCCTCAGCCCTGGTCAGGGGCTCCAGCATCATCTTCTCCCGGTCGCAGACCTCCTTGTGGGCCTTGTGAGCGGCGTCCTTGATGGGCTTGAAGAAATCCTTGACCTTGCCGGCCTGATCCTTCAGCACCTTCAGGAACTCAGCGGCGTCCTGGTACTCCTCATCGTTCGTGACCACCAGGGCATCCGCCCGCACCTCCAGGTCGATGGTCTGCGTCTTCAGGGCGTTCTCGTCGATGGCCGTCGGGTTCTCGATGACGGACATCACGGTCTCGTTGACGTTTTCTGCCATATTCACTCCTCCTACTTATTGCTGTACTTTGCGATGAAACCGGACACATTCAGCAGAGAGGTAAACACCCTCCAGCACTCCGCCCTCGGGGGAAAATCGGTGTGCCTCCGGTAGGTGCCATCCTTCTTGAGCTGGATGATGACCCGGTTCTGGTACTTGACCCCGTGGCTCTCCTGGGCCCGGTCATATGCTTCGAGCTGCACACCGCAGAGCATGGACGAGAACGATGCCGTGGTCTTGAAGTCGGCCAGGGTGTCCACGCCTTTCTCGGAGCAGCTCATGTCTACCGTCCCGGCATACAGCAGGGATCGGTTGTACGTCCTGGTCTCGGTAGCGTAGGGCTTCACTTCAAAATCCTTGGCCCAGGCCCGGAACGCCTCGAAGTAACCTTCCAGCTCCGGCTCGATGTCGATGACGCCGTACTTGGAATAGAGGTCGATGGCGCTGTGGACCGCAGAGCCCCGGTCGGCGGCTTTCCCCAGGACCTTGGCGTCGATACCGCCGTAGTACGCTTCCGAGAGCGGCTTCATCAGCGTTGTCACGCTGGGGATGATGAGACCATCCAGCCGGTAGGTGTGGCTGTCCTCCTCAAAGGTCAGCTCCGGGAGCTGCGGGATATTCAGTCCCATTGGTCCACCTCCGCAATGCTCTTCATGGCCCCAAACTGGTCCAGAAGGATGTCCACGGCCTTATCCTCGAAGCACTCCTCATGGTAGTGCTCCCCGTCCAGCTCGTAGTAGTCCTCGCCGGACACGATACTCTCGCCGCACACCTTGCAGGTATAGATCGCCGGCGGGTCTGGGGCGTTAGGACACCGGCTGAGACACGGGGCATGGCCGCAGATTGAGCACATCGTTCATCGCTCCTCTCCAGTTGATTTTCTCACGCATAGCGTGATCCCTGAGCTCGTTCTCAAAGAGCAGGGGCAGGTAGTCCATGTCTTTCCCGATATAGCTCAGCTTGTTGATGCTGTACTTCAGGACCTCATAGACCACAGCAGGGTCGAACCTTCGGCCGGTCCTGAGTTCTGCGGTTTCGATGGCCTCCACCAGCTCCTCCTTCAGTTTCTCATCCATCGTTCATCACCTCCAATCCTTCCAGGATTTCTACCACTGACCGGCTGTAAGCCGTACTGTAAACGCCTTCCGACCAGAGCTTCTTAGCTCCAGACGGGCCGCAGTTGTAGCTCATAAGGATTTGGTGAACATCCTCGTACTCATTGAACCGGGACAGCATATATACGCCAGCGAGGATGTTCTGTCTGGGGTCGTACCAGTCTGTAATGCCCAGCACCCCTTCCAGCCACTCGTGGTTCCAACCGTTAATTTGCATGATGCCGTAGTCATTGGTGGCGCTGACAGCATCCGGCAGGAACCCGGACTCCTTCTTCATGATGGCGATTACCAGGGGGTAGCTCACTCCGTACTCCTCACACACATCCTGCGTGTAATGCTGGAGCTCTTCGGAGAGCTGGATGTCGTAGAGCACATACCGGCTCTCGACCACCGGCTCTTCACTGGCCGGTTCCGTCGGTGGAGGGGTCTGGACAGGCTGATGGGTGGATACCGGCGGCGGTTCCGGCGGAAGCTCGGCGCCCACGGTGTCGAACCAGACGGCCCTTGCGTACATGACGATGACGAGGACGCCCGCCGCATATGTAACTGCCGATACGATTGCGGCTGCCCATGCCGAGCGCCTACGGCGTCGTCTTACCGTCCTGCGGTTTCTGGCCGCTCTTCCTACGTTTTCGTAGGTTCTGGTCATGACAAACACCCCTTCCCTGACGGAGTGGTTACGAAGATGGAGATGTCCAGCTTCGGCATATTCCTCATGGCCTCCATGAGCTCCGCCGGACTGGTGATGCCGTACTCCTTCTCCAGGATGTTTTGCAGCATCTTTATCTTCATGGCCTTCTCCTTACTGTCCATCTTGGCCCTCCCCGTGGGGACGGAGACACTTCTCATACACCAGCTCCAGGGCCTTGATGCGGTTGGCGGCCTGTCGGAGCGTACTCAGGATGGACTCCATGCTCTCTCGCTCATCCTCGTCTATCCGGCCATCTTCTACGATGTCCACCAGCTCATCCGTAATCTTCGGAAGGTTGCGGATCGCTGACAGGAGTTGAAGTGTTGCCGCCTCGATTTCCTTTACCTCCAGGGGCTCCACCGTCTGGCACCCAATGGGGCACATCCGGGCGCAGTAGTGATTGCACAGCTCGGGGGCGTTGTAGCAGTCTGCCAGGATGAGGATTTCTTCCGGGTACGGGGTAATGGTCCCAAGCTCTATGTAAGCGATCCTCGTTCTGTCCAGGCCGGTGACTTCTGCGGCCCCTTCCCTGGAGCTGAGCTTGTCATTCCACTTTGCCGCCTCCATTCGTGCTTTGTAGAACACGTTGTCTGCGGCTTTCGTCGCCATTTTAGGCATATATCATTTCACCTCTTCCTGGTATAATTACGATAATGAAGTTTCATGTGAAAAATCCTACGAAAACGTAGGAGCGGGGCAAAAAAATATCACCCAAGCCCCGCAGCCTCTTCAGGCTGGGAGCTCTCTTCCTCGCCAAATGCCTGTTCATACGTCATGCCGGTGACTTTCAGGATTTTGTCGATGGTGGGCTTGTTCGGTTTGTGGACGCCGTTCATCCAGCGGGATACCGATGCCTGGGGAGCTCCTATGAGCTCGGCCAGCTTTGCGTAGGTGCAGCGGTTCTCATAGAGCCACTGGGCGATACCAGGATACACACACCGGTTCCTCATACCTTCCAGACTCCAGGTCTTGCCCTCGATGGGCGGTACGATCTGCCGTATCCATTCCAGCGATACCTCGAAGTGGTCCGCAATCGACTGGAGGGTGGCTCCTTCCAGCCTCATGCGGTATGCCTCAACCTTCTGGTCAATAGTCATTCATGACCCTCCTCTTCTCTGTCGTTCCTGCGGTGCAGGTTTGGGTTGGATGATGGTATCTTAACATACCGAAACGAAGTTGTCAATCAAAAATTCCCAAGTTCGTAAATATGCTTGATAATAGCGTAGTCTTCGGGTACAATCTTTACAGAAACGGAAGGTGATTTTCATGGACATCGACTTCTCCAAGGTGCTGCGGGAGAATATGCGGGACATCATGAAGCAGAAGGGCTTTACCCAACAGTGGCTCTCTGTTCAGACCGATATACCGGACGCCACCATCTCCCGGTACTTGACCGGGGTCCACAATCCGAAAATCGAGTACGTCGCAAGGATGGCTGCCGCCATGGGGGTATCGGTGGACTATATGCTGGGGCTCTCGACCTCTTCTGTCCCGGACCAGCCTCCCTCTCCTGAGATACGGGCCCTCATCGCCGGGTATGAGCGGGCTGACGCTCATACGAAGAAGATGATATGGATGCAGCTCGATCTCGTCCTCACGGACGAAGAAAAAGCATTGGCTCCGAAGCAGTCGAACGAGCAGAAATCCGAGGCCGTATAAAGCGTAAGACCGGCAACGTGACTGTCGTGGATTTCAGGGGGAAATGACAAATGGCCCTGCCTTCGGGCAGGGCCTATATTCGTAATATTTTCTTTTGGTTATGGTTTGGTTTGGTTATGGTTTGGTTACGAGAGATTTTCTTCGGAAAAGTTGCGGAAATGGTATATGGATGTCACGCCACGGTCCCGCATGATGTCCCGTGGACATTCCGCAGCCGTGGAGGTGGATATGAGCAAAACGAAAAAGCGCATCATCGACATCGTGAGCGAGCTGAAGGTGGCAATCTACATCCGGGTATCCACCAAATGGCAGATAGACAAGGACAGCCTTCCGCTACAACGGGAAGAGCTGCCGAAGTACGCAGAGCTGGTGCTGGGCATAAAGAATTACGAGGTCTTCGAGGACGCCGGGTACAGCGCCAAGAACACCGACCGGCCAGCCTACCAGCGGATGATGGCGAAGGTCCGCTCCGGGGAGTTTTCCCACATACTGGTGTGGAAGATAGACCGCATAAGCCGGAACCTGCTGGACTTTGCCTCCATGTACCAGGAGCTCAAGGACTACGGCGTGACCTTCGTGTCCAAGAACGAGCAATTTGACACCTCGACGGCCATAGGCGAGGCCATGCTGAAAATCATCCTGGTCTTCGCTGAGCTGGAGCGAAACATGACCTCCGAGCGCGTCACCGCCGTCATGTTGTCCAGGGCCGAACAGGGGCTTTGGAACGGCGGCCGGGTCCCCTTCGGGTATGGGTACGACAAAGAGCTGAAGGAGTTCAGCATCAACGAGACTGAGGCCGCCGTGGTACGCATGATATATGAGATGTACCGGCAGGATCGCTCCACCCTGAAGGTGGCAAGGGACCTGAACGAGAAGGGGCTGAGCCAGCGGTCCGGGAAGCCGTGGAACCCGGTCACGGTGTCCCAAGTGCTGAAGAACCCTTTCTACTGCGGCAAGATGAGGTACAACTACCGCAACGAGAAAAAGGGGCTTAAAAACTGGTCCGTCCGGGACGAGTCGGAGTGGATCGTGTTCGATGACCACCACCCTGCCATAGTGAGCGAGGAGGACTGGCATGGGGCCTGTAAGCAGCTCGAAGCCAATCAGAGGAACGGTCCAGGGAAGAACCGGGCCTACACCCGGAAGAACGTACACATCTTCGCCGGCCTCCTGACCTGCGGGCGCTGCGGGAGCAATATGCAGTCCACCATCGACCGGGCCCGGTCCGACGGGTGGAGGCCATCCATCTATCTGTGCTCCAGGCACCGGCGCTTCAATGACTGCGACAACAAGTATATCTCAGACGTGACCCTGGGCCCGTTCGTGCTGAACTACATATCGAACCTCATGAAGGCCCACAAGAGCTTTGGCAAAACCACCAGCATTAAGACCTTCGAGAAGAAGCTGCTGAGGGGCGACGTATTTGCCGATGTGGAGGCCATTGAGCGCCCAGGGTTGGAAGAGATGTACCAGCTCGTGAAGAACGGGAAGAGCGGCGTTATTTTGACCAGTATGACGGATGGCGAGGAGAGCCGGGACAGCTCCATCGCAGAGAGGGCCCTGTTGCTGTCTGAGCGCCGCCGGACTGAGCGGGCCATGAAGAGACTAATGGCCGCATACCTGTACGACGAGACCGGGATGCCGGAGAAAGACTTCATCCTGGAGCGGAAGAAGCTGGCCGACTCCCTGGCCGACATGGACGCCCGGATCGCTGAGCTGGACGGCCGCATAGCCAACTCCTTCGACCTGTCCGACGAGGACTTCATGGCGAAGGCCAGCCTCTTCATCATCAGCCAGCAGTTGGCCGAGCGGCGGTTCATCAATTACGAGGCATACATTAAGGCGTCGGACCCCAAAATAGTCCGGGATTTTGTCACATCCGTAATTCAAAACTTTTGTATTCTGGACGGCAAAATTCGGTCCATCACCTTCAAAAACGGCATAGAGCACCGATTTGTCTACAAGCAGCCAGAGGCATGAAAAAGGCCGGAAGCCCCTCTATTCAAGGGCTTCCGGCTTCTTGCTTTCCGGCTCATCTATCCTGCTTCCAATAAACATGGCGTCGCCGAAGGAAAAGAAGCGGTAGCGCTCCCGCACTGCCGTCTCATAGGCGGCCAGGATGCTCTCCCGTCCGGCCAGGGCGGACACCAGCATGATGAGGGTGGACTGGGGCAGATGGAAATTGGTGATGAGGGCGTCCAGCACCTTGAATTTGTACCCCGGATAGATGAAGATATTGGTCCAGCCGGAGCGCTCCGACATGGTCCCGTCCTCCGCCGCGAAGCTCTCCACCGTGCGGCAGGAGGTGGTGCCCACGCAGATGATCCGGCCCCCGTTCTTTTTCGTCTCGTTGATGACGCCGGCGGTTTCCCGGGAAATCATACAGAACTCAGAATGCATCTCGTGGTCCGTAATCTCCTCCGCCTTGACAGGGCGGAAGGTGCCCAGCCCCACATGGAGTGTAACGTAGCAAACCTTTACACCCATTTCCCGCACCTGCTCCAACAGCTCGGGGGTGAAATGGAGCCCTGCGGTGGGTGCGGCGGCGGAGCCCACCACCTTGGAATATACCGTCTGATACCGCTCCTGATCCTGGAGCTCCGCCTTGATGTACGGCGGAAGGGGCATACGGCCCAGCCGCTCCAAAATCTCTAGAAAAATCCCCTGATAGTGGAACCGGACAGCCCGTTTGCCGTCGTTCAGCTCCGCCTCCACGGTGGCGGTGAGCTGTCCGTCCCCGAAGAGAACCTGAGCCCCCGGTTTCAGCTTCCGCCCGGGGCGGACCAGGCACTCCCACAGGTCCCCTCCCCTGTCGGCAAGGAGAAGTACTTCACAGGCTCCCCCGGTGGGGCGGTGGCCAATGAGCCGGGCGGGAAGCACCCGGGAGTCGTTGAGCACCAGGCAGTCCCCCGGCCGCAAAAACCGGGGCAGGTCATAAAAATGCTGGTGGCCCACAGCGCCCGTGTTTTTATCCAGCGTCAGCAGGCGGGAGGAGTCCCGCCGCTCCAGAGGGGTCTGGGCGATAAGCTCCTCCGGGAGCTGAAAATCAAAGTCAGAAGTTTTCAATGTGTACAACCTCACTGTAAGCCTGTCCTCCCGCCAGGCGGACAGGGAATTGGTTTAATAGTGGGCGACTTGAACGCCCGGGAAATAGAAGGCGACGATCTGGTCAAAGGTGAAGCCCCGGCGGGCCATGGCGTTGGCGCCGTACTGGCTCATGCCCACCTGGTGGCCCCAGCCGCTGCCGTTGAAGGTGTAGCTCCCGCCTGAGACGGTGACCACTCCCTGCCCCGGCTGGGACGTGAAACCGCCGCTCCCAGTATTTTCTTTGCCCTCCAGTGCGGAAACGGAGCCTGTCCCGGTAATGACATAGGGCTTCTCCCCCACCGTGGACACCGCCCCGGTGCCGGAGATGGTATATTTCCCATCCAGTCCGCCCTCTGCCCCGTTGATGTAGACGTCACCGCCTCCGGACGGCATGGTGGGGGTGGGGCCGCTGGTTCCCGCTCCATTGACGGTAAAGCGGATGGCGTTAAGGCCGAAGCAGCTGCGAATATCGCTGGCCTTGATGGTGCTGCTCTTGCCGTTGTTCCACCAGACCACCACCTTGATCACATTGCCCAGGCTGGAGTAAGTCAGCTCCAGGCGGTCGATGGAGCTGCCCTCCCCGCGGCCGTAGCTCTGGAGCCGCTGGGCCAGCTGGGCGGAGGTGCAGCTCACCGTCCAGGGGGAGAAAGAATTGTACTCGTCCAAATCGGCTTCATAGGGGTCCACCACCCCGCACAGATACGGGTGGGTGTTGGTGGTGTCGGTCCCCCAGATGTTGTGGGCGTCCTCGCTGGCCCCGCCAAAGCTGGAGGAATAGAACATTTCCGCCAAATTGCCCCGGTACGCGGCCACAAGGCCGGCGGTCTGGTCCACCGCCTTCATGCTGGCCTGGCTGGGGCCATAGTCGGCCTTCAAGCTCCCCATGCCGTGGTAGACCTGGCAGCTGGAGGTGGTGCAGATGTCAAAGCCATAGCTGCTGTGCTTGTTGAGGTTTTTCAGCACATAGGTGCGGGCGCACACCGCCTGGGTTTTCAGGGCCTCCAGGGGCCACTCCCGGCCCATCTCATAGCAGATGACGCCGTTGACATAGTCCTCCAGCTCCACCATATTGACCACCGTGAGGTTGCCCCCGGTGCGCCGGTGGTACTGGAAGCCCCCCCGGTATTTAAAGCCTGAGAACCAGGTCTGTGCCTCTTGGGCTCCGGTGACGTCGGGCTGGATGCCCAGCCGGCTGTTCTCCCCCATGTCGTACTGGAACAGGACCCGGTTGGTCCCGGTGGCCACCACGCTCATGCCGTATGCGCTGGTACCCACCACGGTGCCGATCCCCCCCAGGGCGCTCTGGGCCGCCCGGGCGTCGGCCCCTGTGCCGTAGGCCCCCACCCGGACCTGGTACTGGCCGTTGATCCAGGCCACAAAGCCCCCCTCATAGCCGGCCGCCGCCGCAGCCGCTTCCTGATAGGAGCCGTAGCTGCCGGGCAGCTGAATGTGGACGCAGCCCACCAGAATGCCGCTGGAGACAGAAGCGGAGTAGGTGTTCTTCCCCAGCTCGGAGGAGTAGCCATAGTACAGGTTCTCCGTTTTCAGCACCGCCACCTTTGTGGTAGAGGAGTCAGTGCGGGCCAGCTCCACAAAATTCCGGTTTTCGTCATAATATCCGAAACGGTATCCCGCTCCATAGCCGTCGTTGTTCTCCAGGTGGGCCGCTTCCAGCTCCCCGGTGGGGACGTGCGTGCTGGAGGAGGCCAGCCCCACCCGGATTATGGCCTCGCCGTCCCGGCTGGTGGTAACGGCGCCCGCGGAGGGGGCTGTCAGACAGACGGCCAGAAGGGCGGCGGCAAGCTGCATAAATCTTTTTCTCATAATGTACTCCATTTCTCTGGTTTCAAGGGGCGTTTTCTATTGACAACGGGGGCGCTCCCGTGGTAGGATAGCTTCATTATGGAGGGCTGCGGCTTTGCGCAAGCAAATTGCCCTCCCCGACATTATAGTACAAAATCAGCCGCTTGAAAAGCCGCTGATTTATTTTTTTCATCCAGCCTGTTTTTGCCCTCCAAGGCAACGTTTTTTTGGTGAAAGCATAGAATAGGCTGGAATTATATGGAGGTTGTTTGGCATGGAAAAGTACAAAGTCGGCATTATCGGGGCCACCGGCATGGTTGGCCAGCGTTTTGTCACCCTGATGGAAAACCACCCCTGGTTCCAGCTCACCGCCCTGGCGGCCAGCCCCCGCTCCGCCGGGAAGCCCTACGATGAGGCCGTTGCCGGCCGCTGGGCCATGAAGTCCCCCATCCCCCAGGAGTCCAAGTCCCTGGTGGTGATGGACGCCCAGGCCGATGTGGAGAAGATTGCCGGCATGGTGGACTTCGTCTTTTGCGCTGTGGACATGAAAAAGGACGAGATCAAGGCTCTGGAGGAGCGGTACGCCAAGGCCGAGTGCCCGGTGGTGTCCAACAACTCCGCCAACCGCTGGACCGACGACGTGCCCATGGTGGTGCCCGAGCTGAACCCCCAGCACATTGAGATCATCCCCGCCCAGCGCAAGCGCCTGGGCACCAAGCGGGGCTTTATTGCCGTCAAGTCCAATTGCTCCATCCAGAGCTATGCCCCCCTCCTCACCCCCCTGATGCAGACGGGCTATGACATCGAGAAGGTGCTGGTCTGTACCTACCAGGCCATCTCCGGGGCGGGCAAGACCTTCGAGCGCTGGCCTGAGATGGTCGACAACCTGATTCCCTACATCGGTGGCGAGGAGGAGAAGAGCGAGCAGGAGCCCCTGAAGGTGTGGGGCCGTATCGAGGACGGTAAGATCGTCAAGGCCGACGGCCCCGCCATCACCGCCCAGTGCCTGCGGGTGCCCGTTTCCGACGGCCACACCGCCGCCGCCTTCGTCACCTTCCAGGAGGGCAAAAAACCCACTGAGGAGCAGATCAAGGAGATATGGAAGAACTTCAAGGGCCGGGCCCAGGAGCTGGACCTCCCCTCCGCCCCCAAGCAGTTCATACACTACTTTGAGGAACCCGACCGGCCCCAGGCCCACACCGAGCGGGAGCTGGAGGGCGGCATGGCCATCTCCGCCGGACGCCTCCGCCCCGACAGCCAGTACGACTATAAATTTGTAGGCCTGTCCCACAACACCCTCCGGGGCGCAGCCGGCGGAGCTGTCCTGCTGGCCGAACTGCTGTGCGCCGAGGGGTATATCGGCCACAGAATATGAGACGGATAATACCAATCTTGGTGCTGGCTCTGGTGCTGGCTTCCTGCTCACCCCGCAGCGTAGGAAGCAGCAGCTCCAGCCCTGTGGACACTTCGATCGGATCAGATTCTGAACTGAGCAAATCCGCCCCTGCTGTCCAGTTCAACAGTGAGTTGGGTTGTTTGGTCACCTATGACCCCGAGCTTTTTACGGCAAGGGATTATGAGGATGAGTACCAGAAGCGCATCACGCAGTTTATTGTGGAGTCTAGCTGGGAAAACGCTGGCTTTATGCTTAACGTCCGGGTAACCCTCCTGGACGCCTCTTCTGTTGAGGAAGCGGTAAATCAAATGTGCGGCTCAATGAACCTGGACACAGCCCATGAAGTAGGTATCCGTAATCAAGCGATCCGTGAGGAAGTGACATTCGGCTCTGGAGACTACTCCGCAACCCACTTGGCTTATAACGAACAGTACGCTGTTGGAGAGATTTATGTGACGGAACAAAGCGGTAATGTATTTTCGGTGGAAATTTCCAGTTATTATCAGCCTTCTGAGGAGTTGCTTGCCAGCGCGTACGCAATATTGGATTCTGTGACATTTTAAATTTTTTGGAAAGGATGCTTTCTTATGAGAACTCCCGTCTTCACCG
>OFFF01000467.1_pt1 | contig 30921 bp, 26 predicted proteins | sample 1521301 | NCBI WGS metagenome assembly OFFF01 (sample SAMEA3504101, study PRJEB24116) | mouse gut metagenome | biome: mouse gut; feature: mouse-associated habitat; material: faeces | place: Denmark | collected 2011
TGCTCATAAAAAGAAAAACAAGCTTATATGTAATGTGTTTGCTGAAAACAGTGCTTTTACGGTTATGGTGAGATTATCCGATAAGCAATATAATACTATTTATAATCGACTTCAAAAATATACACAGGAATATATAGACAAAAAGTATCCTTGCGGCGATGGCGGCTGGATTCATTATCGTGTTACAAGCAAGGAATATTTCAATGATATAAAAATATTGTTATCTGTTAAATGCTCATAAAAATCATATCATCAAATATTAGAAAAGAAGGCTCTTCTGTCTGTTTTCCTAAACTGAATTTCCGAATCCAGGTAAGAGAAGGAGAGATGATTATGAACGAAACTGCTATTGTAAAAATTGAGGAACATAGAAACGAAAAAGTTGTTTGCTTCACAGTCGATTGTGTTGACCCGGAAAATGAAGCATGGCGTCAGATGGCAGAATGGTGTAAAGAGAATGTGCCTGATCGTGCTGCCAGAAGGTATGTAGGGGTGGCATCATCTGGTCATCATCCTCAAGGCGTGGAACATCAAAATGCATCTGAACATGTAAGGCATCCTTACAAAGCAATGATGTATCTCATAGGTGATGAGTGCAGCCGAGAAGAATTCTGTGGGTTGAAAGTTGAGGATGCTCCATCGGGTCTGTTTCTGGTAAGTGATGTTACACTTAATCAGTTTGACGAAAATGAAAATATGGATATAGCACTTTGTCTAGTGAAGGCTTCTGAGGCTTTTGTTGAATTTATGAAAAATACTGCAGGATATGAGTTTGATTGCCCGGCGGGCATCTTTTATGAAGAACATATTTTCTCGGAAAGATGGTTTCAAAATGGTGGAGTTCCGGATGGATTTCGTATGTGGGTGCCAATTATCAAAAAATAGGAAATGGCAAACAGTAATTGAATGATTATCAGATTTTATTTTAGCGATATAAAAGACTTGGTGCTAGCACCATGTAATAAGGGTGGCTAAGAAAAAATCAGTGTTTGGCTAATGGATTGTTACATTTTAGCCCTTGTGAATGCCTTGTTTAGTAAGTATTTTGATAGAAAACTTAAATAAATATAGTTAAGAAAAACAAAGGACAAGCCGAAGCCGGTTATGACAAGACTGGAAGAGGTTTTCGGGAATACGAGAGCGGGGGATGCATTAGTGCATTCCCTCTTTTACACTACTGACATAATTTTGGGGAATTTCATTGTAAACCGGAGAAGCTTTTTGTATAATGAAGATATCCTATATAAAAAAGTTTTTGTATGACGTAAGGCAAGCCAGTAACTGAGCTTGGTTTTAATCATTTTTGACAAATATCGGAGGGCGCAAAGTGATATTAGATCATTTCAGCTATATAAAAACGGAAACATGTAGCGGAGATATCCGGGCGGATATCAAAAATCTCCTTTTCAGTAACGGAAAATATAATACATATGTTCATGTATCAAATGTCGCAGAACGAAATGCGCTTATCGCAAAAACGTATAATTTAGATCATGATAAATGTGTTATTGCGGGGCTTCTGCATGATATAAGCGCTATAATCAAGCCAGCGGATATGCTTGAATATGCATATGAAAACGGTTTTGCTATTTGCGAAGCTGAGAGAAAATATCCCTTTTTGCTCCATCAGCGGTTATCTAAAATATGTGCTGTCGAATATTTCAATATATTGGATGAAGAGATATTATCGGCTATAGAATGCCATACTACATTGAAAAAGCATCCTTCAAAATACGAAATGTCGCTGTTTATTGCGGACAAGCTTGCGTGGGACAGGGAGGGCATACCGCCTTATTATGAAGAAGTCGATGCTGCACTTGCTATATCGCTGGGAGCAGCATGTTACAGATATATGCGATACATGGTTGATAACGATATGATTCTATGTCCTCACGACAACTGGATAGAGGCGTATGGACAATTGAAAGATATGGGAGAGTTTGGATGAAAGCGATTATATTAGACATGTATGGCGTGATAGTAAAACAGACAGGAGATGAATTTGTTCATTATCTTGTGATAAACGCTGGGAGACGCGATTTCAATCACCCAGTCAGGCGCACCGCTGCAGCCCTCATCATCCAGCTTTGTCTTATCGCAGACTACAGAAATATCAGTTTCTGATGGATCCGCCGCGGTGGCGCACTGAAGCTCGCCTTTGTTTGTTCTGCTGTTCTCTAATCATTTGGTATTCTTTTTATCGTGATAGAATTCCATGACGATATTCTGGGGATAATCGCCGAACTTTTCCCCGAACAGATTTAATCCCCCGCAATACTGGGCGTCTCGTCTTACTTCCAGTTTGAATTTGATGTAATCGTTGTAGGGCAGCCCTAAAGTAAGGATGTTTTCCTTGCTGACGAGGACTCCGTCGATATAGCACCCTTCATCTGTAATCTCAAAGGTCCGCAATTCCCCGTACTGTGTCGAACTGTCAACCCACCAGTCAGGGTTCAGCTTCCCTTTGCGTCCCCCGAAATCTCCCTTGCAGTGGAGAATGCCGATTTCATGGGTATTAACGGAAATCGTGATGTCGGAGGGCCAGTCGTTGTTGTAGCCAAGGGCTTCGGAACAAATCTCAAAAGAGAATTTGACGCGGTTTATAGGATTGTTCTTCAGGAAGGAATTGGAGAACCTGTATTCCAGAAATCCGCAGCTGAGCCACACTAGTTGCGCCTTATATCGAGAGGGGCTGACAAATACGCTGATATTGTCTTCGAAGCCCAGGTCACCCTGTTCTGATACCATGCCACAGGAAGGCAGGACGCTGTAGTCAAAGTAGCAGCCCACGGGCATGGATTCCCGATAAAGATAATCCGGCGAGGCGTCCGATTCCTGCCGGAATATATCGATCAGAACCTTATCTATTTGGATTCCGCAAAGTTTCTGGGAGCCTTTGGAGCCTGGAACGGGCTGGACCGAAATCAGTCCGGCGCTTTCCAGAACCTTGATGTGCAGTGCTGTGCTGGAAAGGGGAAGGTCGAACTTAGCCGCTATATCGGAGATGATGGCAGGTGTCTCGGCCAGGTAACGCAGGATGTCCAGACGTACTGGAGCGGAAAGCGCTTTTCCTACATTAGAGAGTCTTTCTGTGTCGCTTAAATTAAGTTGGAGTCCCTGTTTCATATCAAAAGTCCTTTCTGTGGCGTCTTGCCTATATCGGATAGTACGTGAAAGTCCGGAGATTATTATATCAAAAATGTAGATAAAAATCAATTCCATAGGAAGTTTAAATATAATAAATAGAATTATGAAAGATATTAAACATAAAAAATGGATATAAATTAAAAATAAATGGGTAAAAACACAAAAATATTGAAAATGTGTTGACAAAATTGTGGAAAAAGTATATTATGAAAATATATTAAATACATAATTAATGTATAAATACAAAGCAATGCTACATAGTAATGGGAGGAATAGAGGATGCAGAAAGGATATATGCGCCCACAGATGGCCAGAGAGGGTTGGACGAATCTGAACGGCATGTGGGACTTTGCGTTTGATGATAGGAACGTAGGGGAAAAGGAGAAGTGGAACGAGAGCTTTCCGGCTGAGAAACGGGAAATCAATGTCCCCTTTTCCTATGAGACAAAGATGAGCGGGATCGGAGACGAGGCTTTCCATCCAGTGGTGTGGTATGAGCGGGAAGTGGCGTTGTCGGAGCCGGGAAAACGGCAGATTCTTCATTTTGAGGGTGTAGACTACACCGCGAAGGTATGGGTGAATGGCTGCTTTGCCGGGACACATACAGGGGCCTATGCCAGATTCTCCATGGACATCACAGATTATGTAGTGAATGGCGTCAACAAGATTACAGTGCGGGCGGAGGATTCCATGAGTTGTATCCAGCCCAGAGGGAAACAGCGCTGGAAAGATGAGAATTTCGGCTGTTGGTACGTGCAGACCACAGGCATCTGGAAGACGGTGTGGCTGGAATCGGTTCCCCGGACTTATATAGAGAAATTAAAGATAACGCCGGATTTGGACAATGCTAAAGTTGGATTCGAGATCAAACTGAATAAAAAGCCGGAAGAGCCAGGGGAATTGACGTGCAGAATCCTTCTGGACGGAGCGGAGGTCAGAGCCTGTTCGGTAAAGGCCGGCGGACAATATCTTACCTTTGACGCATCTGTGGCGGATGAGGACGCCCCATGGCATATGATACCCTGGTCCCCGCAGAATCCTAAGCTTTATGATGTGGAGCTTACGCTTATAGAGGGGGAAGAAAAGGATGTGCTGACAAGCTACTTTGGGATGCGCAAGATAAGCATCGAGGGCGGACAGATACTGCTGAACAATCGCCCCCTTTACCAGAGACTGATTTTGGATCAGGGGTATTGGGAGGAATCCCATCTGACTCCGCCATCGGAGGAGGCGCTGGTGAAAGATATCGACCTGGTTCTGGAAGCCGGATACAATGGCGTCAGGAAACATGAAAAGGTAGAGGATGAAAGGTTCCTCTACTGGTGTGACCGTAAGGGGCTGCTGGTATGGTGCGAGATGCCTTCGGTATATGCTTTTCAGGATGATTCCGTAGAGCAGTTCACGAATCAGTGGATGGAAATAGTAAGACAAAATTATAATCATCCTTGCATCGTGACATGGACGGCGTTCAATGAAAGCTGGGGGATAGAGAGAATCTATACAGATTCCCGCCAGCAGAAATTCACGGAGGGGATTTACCATCTTACGAAAACATTTGACCCCTTGAGGCCGGTGATTGTCAATGACGGTTGGGAGCATACGGTATCGGATATCGTAACGCTTCATGATTATGAAGAGCTGGGAGAAATCCTGGCGGATCGGTACCGCCACAAGGAAGCCATCGTTAACAATGAGATTCCCTTTAACCGTGACCGCTATGCCATGGCGAAAGGATATCCCTATCAGGGTCAGCCGATTTTGATTAGTGAGTATGGCGGAATCGCTTTTCAGACAGAGGATGGATGGGGATACGGGAACCAGGTGGCTGATGAGAAGGCTTTTCTGGAGCGTTTCCGCAATATTGCCATGGCGATCAAGAGCTTGCCTTATTCAGTCGGCTTTTGCTACACCCAGGTGACAGATGTGCAGCAGGAAGTGAACGGCTTGTATACCAGTCTGAGAGAGCCCAAGGTGGATATAGGGGAGATTCGGGAAATCAATCTTTCCTGAATGGTATCATGAATCCATGGTGATATAACCGCTCGTGAGAATGATTCATTCAGTCAGAAGGCTGGTGCGAAATGGTTCCTATTATAGGAGATATGCTATGAAGAGGATAAAAGTCGGAATTGCGGTATTGTGCATAGTAGCTGTCGCCGCCGGAGTCTGGGGCGTGACGGCCGGCAGGGGACAGGGCGGAGGCACAGCGGATCTGGAGCATTCCATGGAGACGCTGAACGGGCTTCTCCTTTCGGCGGACGGCATGCTGGAGGAGCATTATAAAAAATATCTCGGCCAGTATGCCGGACAGTATTATCAGGGAGATACCCTGGTCCTTGACATGGAGCAGGTGAGCGAGGAAGCCCGCAGGGTCTCCCTGGAGCAGTCAGCCAATATACAGGTTCCGGCGGCGGAGTCCGGACTGTATGCGATTGGGTTCGATTACAAATGCACCGGCGACAACATTCTGCAGACCAGCATCTCAATGAAAGTGAACGGCGAGATTCCTTATCAGGAATTGGGACATTTGTTCTTTGCGGATACGTGGAAGAGCGGGGAAGTGCAGCATGACAGATATCAGAATGAGAGCATTGCCATGCCGGAGAAAGTAAGCGAGTGGCGTTTTACTTATCTGAGGGATACCTCTTTTCTGCAGAATGCCCCGCTTTTGGTATATCTGGAACAGGGACTCAATGAACTGGAACTTTCCGCTAATGAGGGAAGCGTAGTGATTGGGAATGTATACCTGGCTTCCGCGGAAAGCTTGGAAGTGCCAAAGGACCAAGAGGGTGCCGCGGAGGGGACGAAATACATTGAGATAGAAGCGGAGGATATGGATTACAGGAGCCTGGTGAATATCAGGACGGAAGCTTCCTTCGATGCATCCGTGACGCCCTATGACCCTTATGTCAGGCGCCAGAACGTAATAGCGGAAAACTCCTACAGGGTAGGAGGCACTGGTATGGATTATATGGTTACGGTGGAGGAGGACGGCTATTATTACTTTGCTTTTGACTATATGCAGAGTGAGAAAGACAATTTTTCGGTTTATCGGAACCTGTACATAGACGGACAGATCCCTTCCGCATCCTATGAGAATATCGCATTTCCCTATACCAGGAAATATCAGCGGAACAAGATAGAAGTCCCCGTCTACCTTACTGCGGGGGAGCACAGGTTGACGCTGGAAGTGTCGCTGGAGCCTTATGGGGACGCAGTGACGATCATAGGTGGAATCGTGGGTCAAATCAATGACCTGTCGCTGTCCATCAACAAGATCATAGGCGGCAACAACAATAAATACAGAGATTTCGATCTGGAGGAATATGGGCTGAATATCGAGATGGATCTGAACGAATGGGCAGACATGCTGGAACAGGTATACCTGGCCATTGCGGAGGGCGATAAGTATGGCACAGAGAATGGGCAGATTAAATTGCTGGACACGGCGGTGAAGAATCTCAGGAAGCTGGCGGCCAGGCCCAATGAGCTCCCGCAGAACATCAATCAATTTTCCTATGGGGACAGTTCCGTGCGGCAGTATCTGTCCACAGTGTCGGAGAACTTAAGTTTCGGGGACATGTCCCTGGACAAGATTTACATCTACCAGAAAGGGGCTCAGCTTCCGAAGCGGAAAGGGGCTCTGGAAAAGGCAGTGCTGAATATAGAGCATGTGTTGGCGTCCTTTGTTCAGGATGATTATGTCCCGGAATACAACCAGGGAGATGCCCTGGAGGTATGGGTGAACAGACCAAGGCAGTATCTGGAAATGATTCAGAGGATGGTGGATACAGATTTTACGGAGAAGACGGGCATCAAGGTGAATCTGTCCATCGTGCCGGATCAGCAAAAGCTGATTCTGGCTAACGCATCGGGCAAGTCGCCGGATACGGCTATTGGGATTGGATCCGGGTTTGTATATGACTTGGCGCTTCGAAATGCTTTGGTGGATCTGCGGCAGTTTGACAATTTCAAAGAGGTGGGCAGACGGTTCGCGCCGGGAATGCTGATACCGGGAGCCTGCGATGATGGGATCTACGCGATTCCCGAGACCTTCAATTTCTATGTATTGTTTTACCGCACAGATGTGCTCGAAAAACTGAATCTTCAGGTTCCGGACAATATGGACGAGGTGCGAAAGCTTTTGCCGGAGCTGAGCAGGATGGGGCTGGAGTATTACACCCATGCGGCGGCCCCTGTGAAGACGAGCTTTGCGGTCACGGCGCCTTTTGTATTGCAGAACGGCGGGGCTATCTTTGCGGAGGACGGTCTGCGGGTGCGGCTGGATACGGAGGAGGTCATAGGGGGGCTGAAGATACTGACGGAGAATTTCACCGTCTATGACATGGACTATGAAATCCTTAACTTTTATCAGTCCTTCCGGGACGGCAGGACGCCGATAGGAGTGTCCGAGTATGGCACTTATAATCTGCTGACCAATGCCGCTCCGGAGTTGAACGGATGCTGGGACATTGCCCTGTACCCCGGAATTGTAAGGGAGGACGGCACTGTGGACAGGTCCACCTCGGGAGCGGGGGAGAGCTGTGTCATATTTGATTCGTCCGAAAAACAGGAGCAGGCATGGGCTTTCCTGGACTGGTGGATGTCGGATGAGGTGCAGAAGGAATTCTCCGTTACGCTGCAGTCCACTCTGGGAAATGAGTACATGTGGAATTCCGCCAACGTAAACGCCATAGCGGCGGCACCCTGGAGCGCGAAGCATAAGGCGGTGATACTGGAGCAGATTGGTTGGACCAATGAGATTGCCAAAGTCCCGGGAAGTTATATGATTGAGCGGGAGCTAGGCAATATAGTGGTCAATGTGGTCACCCAGGACGTAAGTCTGCGGACAGCCATAGACAACGCGCAGAAGCGCATCAATGCCGAATTCAGCAGGAAGCTGGAGGAGTTCGGATATATTGACAGCAAAGGGAATGTGGTGAAAGAACTTGTGATACCTGACAAAGAGCTGATAGAGGAATGGTTGGAATGAAGAAAAAGTTTAAAATAAACGCAGCGGTCTGGTTTTTGATGCCATATGTGATATTGTTCATGATATTTATCGTCATTCCTGTAATAGCGGCAATAGCGCTGAGCTTTACGAACTATGATGCCATACAGAGGCCGGAATTCGTAGGATTCCTGAATTACATCAATCTGCTGACACAGGACGAGATTTTCATGCAGTATGTCCTGCCCAATACCTGCGTCTTTGCCTTTATTGTGGGGCCGGTGGGATACGTGCTTTCTTTTCTGCTGGCATGGATGCTGGCTCAGATAAGCAAGGTGCCCCGGACCATACTGGCATTATTGATCTACTCTCCTTCGCTGACTTCCGGCGTGGCCATGAGCGTGGTATGGAAAATCATATTCGCCAGCGACCAAATGGGATATGCCAATTATTTCCTGATGGAACTGGGCATCATAACGGAGCCCATGCTGTTTACGTCGGATGCTGATTTCCTGCTTCCCATCATGATTATCGTTTCCTTGTGGAGCAGCATGGGAGTGGGCTTCCTGGCAATCCTGGCCGGAATCCTGAATATCAATCCGGAATACTATGAGGCGGCCATGATTGACGGAATGCGCAACAGGTTCCAGGAGATATTTTACATTACCATTCCGCAGATGAAGCCCCAGATGATGTTCGCCGCCGTTATGGCTGTGGTGAACACGTTCTCGGTAGGCGCCATCGGCGTGCAGCTCAGCGGTTCCAATCCCACCCCGGGATATGCGGGACAGTTGATTGTGAACCATATCGAGGACTACGGGTTTCTGCGTTATGAGATGGGCTACGCATCCACGGTCTCGCTGGTACTGCTGGTATTTATCTACACAATCTCCAAAGTGGCGGGCAAGGTCTTCAAAGAAGATTAAATCAGCGGATGCCGGGTGCGAAGCGGGCATCTGCTGAACTGGAATGAAAGGGAAAAAGCATGAAGAAGATCAGGAAAATAGTGGCATTGCTTGCAAGTGTCATAATGATTCATGCAATATGGCAGCCGATGACGTTACAGGCGGGGGAAGCCTCTTACACTTCCCTGACATTTGACAAGGATGAAAATCTGGTGCGCACAGTGGACGGCTATCTGCCGAAAGCGCTTTGGGACAAAATCGGCGAGTACGGGTTGAGCAAGCCCTCGGATTTGTTCATAACGGACGAGGACATTATTTATATTGCGGATACCGGAAATAAGAGAATCCTCATATGCGACAGTGCTGGAAACTTCTTAGGGGAAGTGACGGAAGGGTTGAGCAGTCCCGCCGGCGTGTTTGTGACAGAGGAGGGGAAGCTCTATGTGGCGGATAAAGGCGCGAAGGCCGTGCTGGTCTATGAAGCGGACGGGACTTTTGAGAAGAGTTTTGAGACTCCCGCGAGCCCATTGTTCGGAAAGACGGCAAAGTATGCGCCCACAAAGGTTATCGTCAATGATGCCGGCACGGTATATGCATTGTCGGAGGGGAACGGCAACGGTATCCTGACCATTTCTGATTATGGGGATTTCTATGGTTATTTCGGTGCCAACGACACTAATGTCGCTTTTATGAACCGAATCAGAAGGCTGTTTTTTTCAGAGGAACAGATGGCCAGCCTTCAGAAGAACGTGCCCGCGGCAGCAGTGAATCTGGACATTGACTCCACCGGGCTCATCTATACCGTGACCCAGGGAGAGAACGGGAAGCAGGGGCTGAAGAAGTACAATATAGCCGGAAACAATATGTTCGACAAGGTCTATGCGGACAATATGGTGACGGATGTGGCGGTAGGAGACATTGATAATATATTCACGATCTCAAAGAACGGATTCATCTATGAATATACCAGAGATGGGAGGCTGTTGTTCTATTTTTCCGGAAAGGATGATGGCAGTAAGAGGATTGGATTGTTCGTAAATGCAGTGGCGATCGATGTGGACAGTCAGGGCAATCTGTATGTGCTGGATCAGGACAGGGGGGACATTACCGTATTTGAGACCACGGAATATGCCAGAACAGTCCACGCAGCACTGGATTTGTACCAGAACGGCCTGTACCTGGAGAGCAGGGAGCCCTGGGAGAAGGTTCTGGGCAAGAACAGCCTCTTCGATTTTGCCTACAGAGGCATTGCGGAGTCGCTGTACAAGCTGGAAGACTATGAGGGAGCCATGGAGTCGGCCAGGAAAGGCGGCGCGAAATCTACTTATTCCGATGCGTTCTGGCAGGTTCGCAATCAGTGGCTGAGACTCAATATTGTGACAGTGTTCTGGATTGTGACAGCTTTCTTGATCCTGCGGAAAATCTGGAAGAAGTACGGCGACCGCATCATAGGAATCCGCCGGGTGAAAGAAATTTTCAGGAAGCTGGGCGCCGGAAGGAATGTGAGGGAATTCAAATATCTTGGGCGGGTGCTGAAAAACCCGGCAGATGCCTTTTACGGAATCAAACAGGAAGGAAAGGTGTCCGTGTTCACCGCTACCTTGATATATCTGCTGATTTTCCTGATTTATGTGGTGAATAAATATTGCTGCGGCTTTTTGTTCAAGAGCGTAGCGGATGGGTACTATGATTTGGTTCAGGATATCGTTCTTGTGCTTGGGCTCATGCTCCTGTTCGTGATGTGCAATAACATGGTCTGCGCTATCCGGGACGGGGAAGCCACGTTCCGACAGAACTATTGCTGCTTTGCGTACTGTTTCATGCCGTACCTTTTCCTGAAGCCTGTGGCGTTCCTGTTGAGCCATGTGCTGACTTACAACGAATCGTTCCTGATTTCCATGCTGAACTTTGTGATGGCAGCGGGGAGCATCATCCTGATAACGGTCATGATACGGGAAATCCAGTGTTATACCTACAAGGAGACATTTGTCAGTATTTTTCTTACGCTGTTTACCATGCTGGTGATCGTGGCAGCAGGAATCATCATATTTGCGCTGATCAGGCAGGTGGTGGATTTCCTGGTGGCAATCTTTAAGGAGGGATATTATCGTGGCTGGTAAGAAAAGCATTCCAAAAAAAAGATTGATTGTGAAATCGGCGCTTTTGTGTGTTGCGGCAATCATCCTTGCTGTGGTCATTGTCCGAATCATAGGAGGAAAGGGCGGAGATGGAAGCCTGGCGGAAGAGGGTATGGATTCGGCGCATGAGATTCAGCCAAATGCCAAATGTGCCATGGAGAACGGCCGTTTCCGACTGGAGCTGGATGAGAAGACTATGGCGATCCGGGTGACGGACAAGGCATCCGGGAAGGAATACCTGTCCGGACAGGATTATACGGAAGGAAATGATATATGGAATGGCTTTTGTTCCTCGGGGATTTCCCTGGAATTTTATTCCGGCAATACCACTATGCCCAGCACAGTGTCCGTCAGCAATACGGAAGTGGTTAAGGAGATTGCTTATTTTCAGGACGGGTTCGATGCTGACCTGAACTTCCGGGATTATGACTTCAGGATGCAGATTCAGGTCCGCCTCACAGACGGCGGGGTCAAGGTCCGTGTCCCTGGAGGCTCTATTCAGGAGGGAAGCGATTACTTCCTGGGAGCGGTGTGGCTGTATCCCATGATGGGCTCTACCTTGCTGGGGGATGAAGAGGGATATATGGTGATTCCGGAAGGTCCCGGCGCTATCATTAACCTGAAAGATAATGAGGGCAAATATAAGAATGCCTATTCCAAGAGAATTTACGGGGAAAATATAGGGGTAGATGCCCTTGAGGCCAATAAATACGATGAGCCCGTGGTGACGGAGCCGGAGGAAATCCGGATGCCGGTATTTGGGATGGTATACAGTGAGAGAGAGGGCGGATTTTTAGGGATTGCCTCGGAAGGGGAATACAACGCTGAGCTGGTGGCTTATCCAAACGGGGTCATTACGCCTTACAACTGGATTACTATAAAGTTCCACGTCAGGGATGTCTATCAAAAACAGACAGCCAGAAGCTTCGGTTCTCCCGCCTATGAGGAGCGGGGAGATATCCGTGACCTGGGCATAGAATATCTTTTCGTGGATGGAAAGGAAGCGGACTATATTGGCCTGGCAAATTCCTATCAGGACTATCTGGTGAAAAAAGGCACGCTGACTGCGCAGGAAGACAACTACGAAGTCAAATTGGACTTCTTTGGGGCGGATTCCGAGAAATGGCTTGTCTTTGACAGCATCGTGCCGATGACCACGGTGAGCGATATGGAAGACATCCTGAGGGATCTGATGCAGGAATCGGTAACGGATATCCTGCCGGTATATATCGGATGGCAGAAGGACGGCGCGACCCTGAACTACGGCAGCAGCGACGTGGGAATCGAGTCGAAGCTGGGCAGCGGGAATCAGCTTTTGAATCTTGCCAAAAAGCTGGAAGAACATGGAATCACGCTGACTTTGCAGCAGGAACTGCTGTTAGCGAACAGCTCGAAGCTGTATCATACCGCAAGGGATGTGGTAAAGGGAATCAATCAGGTCATCGTACAGAAGCCTACTTATCAGAAATTTTTTGAAGAGATGTATTATCAGACGCCTGTGCGGTCCCGGACGCTTATGGACAGACTGGAAAAGCGGTACGGCGGAATCGTAAGCGCGGTCAGCATTTCCGGAATCTCGAACACGCTGTTTTCCTATTATTCAGGGGGAAACATATATACCAGGGGGGACTGTGCCGCGCAGCATCGCAGCATTCTGGATGATCTGGGGTTTGATGAGGTGGGGATGGTTTCGCCTAACGTGTATCTGTGGGATATCATGACACAGTATTATGATATTCCGATGACGACTTCCGATTATGATTATATCGAAAGGGAGATTCCGTTTCTGCAGACTGTGCTCAGAGGATATGTCCCCTATTGGGCGCCCTATACCAATTTCCAGTCCAATGAGGATGCGTTTTTCCTGAAGCTGCTGGAATATGGCGCTTATCCAAGCTTTCTGCTGACGGAAGAATCGCCCATAGATTTAAGGAACACGAATTCCTCGTACATCTATACATCGGAGTATTCTGTGATGCGGGATAAGATTCTGGCATGGGACAGCGGACTGAAGGAGGCATTCGGGCAGATAGAGGGGGCCGGCATTCAGGCCCACCACATTCTGGATACAGGTGTAGTCAGGACGGAATATAGGAATGGAATCTGTGTCTATGTTAACTACTCGAATGAGGACTATGTGTATAAGGATATTGTAATATCGGCATTGTCATATGTTCTGGCGGAACGTGCGGAACTGGAATAAGGAGGTTTTGGGGCATGAAGAAGAGAAGACGGATGTCATTGTCTGCCAGACATAATTTGATAGGCCTGCTGTTCGTGTTGCCCTGGATCATCGGATTTTTGGTTTTCTTTGCCTATCCTTTAGTCCAGTCCATCAACTACAGCATGAACAAGGTGGTGTTCACCGCAAAAGGCCGGAACATGAATTTTGTGGGGATTGACAATTTCCGTGACATTTTTACGAAAGATGCTTATTTTGTGGAGCGGCTGCTGAACTTTGTGCTGGAGTTGGCCATGGAACTGCCTCTGATCATTGTCTTTTCCCTGATTATCGCGATTCTGTTGAATCAGAAAATCAGATGCAGAGGGCTGTTCCGTACATTGTTTTTCCTTCCGATCATCGTAGTCAGCGGACCGGTGCTGGGGATGCTGATGGATACAGGAGCCACTACCATTCCGCTGATTGAGCAGTATGGGGTCTATGACCTGATCGCCGGCGTTCTGCCGGAGTACCTGGCGGAGCCTGTGGGCACCCTGTTCGGGGAGCTTCTGCTGATACTGTGGTATTCGGGAGTCCCCACCCTGATTTTCTTTGCGGGATTGCAGAAGATCGACGGTTCTCTGTACGAGGCCTCCTATATGGACGGTGCTTCGTCATGGGTGTCCTTCTGGAAAATCGTGCTTCCCTCCATGAAAGGGATGATACTGATAGATTGTATCTATGTAACGGTCTTCCTGGCCACATCAGAGATAAATGATGTCATCATACTGATACGCAATTATATGCTGGATGTAAGCAAGGGCTTCGGTTTTGCCTCTGCAATGGCCTGGGTCTATTCGGTCTGTATCGTGCTGGTGATCCTGATTTGTTACCTGTTGTTTGGACGAAAGAGCAAGGCAAAAGTTCAGCACTCCTATATAAGCAGTGAGGAAATGGGGAGGTATAAATTTGCAAAGAGAAGAAAAAAAGCAGATTGACTGGAGGCATGTGAGGCTAAGGACAAAAATTAAGTTGTGGGGCAGGCCGGGCCACAGAGGATGGCTGTATCAGTGCTTCATCTACATCCTGCTCATATCATTGGGGTTTGTATATCTGTATCCGCTGCTGGATATGCTGGCGACAAGCTTCATGACGCTCTCCGACCTGCTGGACGCATCCGTGAAGTGGATACCCACAAAGATCACGATTCAAAATTATATTGATGCCATGGATGTGATGAAGGTAAAGGAGACTTTGGGCAGCACGATTGTGGGAGCCCTGCTTCCTGCCCTGGCACAGACATTCGTGTGCGCGCTGACGGGATATGGACTGGCAAGATACAATTTCCCGTTCAAGAAAGTGCTGCTGGCGCTGGTTCTGGTGACTTTCATCGTGCCGCCCTATGTGCTGATGGTTTCCAATTATGTCATGTTTTCGGATTACGGTATGATAGGAACCCTGAAAACGCTGGTGTATCCGGCGCTGTTGGGGCAGGGGACGAAAAGCGCGATCTTTATCCTGATCTTCATGCAGTTTTTCCAGCAGACCCCTATATCCCTGGATGAGGCGGCCAGGGTGGACGGCGCGTCGGATGCGAGGATTTTCCTGGGGGTGGCGGTGCCTTTGGCTTTCCCGGCGTTCATCATAAGCTTTATCTTTTCCTTTGTGTGGTATTGGAATGATACGTATTTTACGGGGCTGTATCTGACAGGCAACACTGCGGACGCCAAGGTGAGCACCATGCTTCTGGAATTGCAGAATTTCGATGCCATCTATAAGGACCATATCCAGCAGACAGCCGGCTGGGGCGTCGCCCAGTCAGGTGCGGCCATTGCCAATGAGGCTATTAAGATGGCTTCCACGGTGGTTACGATTCTGCCGTTGCTGATTGTCTATTTCTGCCTTCAGAAATATTTCGTTGAGGGCATTGACCGATCCGGTATCACCGGAGAGTAATTAGCCTATAAGCCTTAAATCCCGGTAAGGCTTTATGGAGCGGCAGGCAGGCCGCCGTCGCTTACTATACAAACAAAATAAGAGGAGGTTTACTATGAAAAGAAAGTTAATTGCGTCTTTATTGGTGCTTTCCATGCTGGCAATGTCGCTTGCGGGCTGTGGCAATGATAGTTCATCAGACGGAAGCTCGTCAGGTTCCGGAACAGGAAACCAGAGCAGCGGGGAGATGGATTCCGATGACGGGGCGGGCGTGGATCAGGACGCCCTGGATCAGGAAGCGGAGGCCTTAGGGCTGCCTCCTATGACGACGGAAGAAATCACCCTCACTTATGCTTGCTGGGGTCTGGGAGAGAACGGAGAGATCCAGGCAAGGGACAAACAGCTGGCGGCTTTCATGGAGGCGTATCCCAACATCAAGGTCGAGTTCGTAGAGCTTACACAGGGAGATCCGGACTGGACCAATGGACTGGTGGCTCTGGCTGCGGAGGGGAAGCTTCCCGATGTGTTCTGGACGTACAGCGTCACGAATGCGGTGGCCAATGAATGGGCGCTGGACGTGACCGAGTATTATGAGAAGGATCCGGATGCGAAAGAGGTTTATTCGGGTATGGTCGAGGCGGCCAGGCTGAACGGAAAGCTCTACTGCATGCCTACGGTAATGTTTCCCTACATGGTATTTTTGAATAAGTCATTGTTCGAGAAGTATAATGAGCCTCTTCCCTCCTATGACTGGACCATCGAGGAGTTCAAGGAAATCGCGGAGAGGATCACCCATCCGGAAGAGTTCTATTTCGGAACCTCACAGCCCAATTATACGGACTATTTTATGTGCCAGTACAATAAGGGGCAGTCTCAGAGAGGGTGGGACGGAAGCGCATATCATTTTAATCAGACATGGATAGATGCTTTGAATCTGAAATATGACTGGATAGACAATGATACTCTGGAATGGGAGTCCGCAGAGGATAAACTGAAGTGGCTTGGCGACGAGGGCGCATGGCCTCCCGGAAAGGGAAGAAGCGCGATGCATTTTGACTGGAGCTGGACGGTTTCTTTCTTTGAAGAGACCGTAAAAGCGGAGACGGGAATGGAATTCCTGTATTATCCTCAGCCTGCCGGCCCTACCGGACAGCAGATGGCGATCGTGGACTATGGCGTGATTTCCGCTGCCACAGAGCATCCCAGAGAGGCATGGGAGCTTCAGAAATGGACCTCCTGGGGCAAGGAAGCCTGCCTGAACCGTTATGAGGGATATAAGGAAGCAGGACTTACAGCGGTATCCCGTATGCCTGTTATTGATAATGAGGAAGTATGGGATGTAGTGAAGAGCTTTACGGACAGAGAAGATTTCATGGCGGTGTACGATCATTTGACGGATATCGTGCCTACCTGTGGTTCCGTGGCTCCCGGCTGGTCTGAGTTCGATACATGGTGCAATGAGAACGAGATATGGGTCCAGTTGGATAACAGGGAGATTACTCCTGCGGAAATCGCGGCTGAAATGGAACAGAAGGCAAACGAGTTCAGGGATGAGTGGCTGTCGCAGTACGCAAAGTGAAGCGGCAGAAACCAAAATATGAAATGTGTATGGAGGCTGGTTGGTTATGAAAGGGATAACAATTAATCCAAAAGGATTCCACAAGGATCAAATCAAGTTTTATGTCATACTGATACCGTTGGCTGTGTTCATGGCGCTGCCTATTGTCTACATAATCAACCATGCTTTCAAACCATTGAACGAATTGTATGCGTTCCCGCCCAAGTTTTTCGTGGACAATCCCACTTTTGACAATTTCCGGGATCTGGCCAAGATTTCTTCAGGCTCTGTGGTATCCGTCGGACGTTACATTCTGAACAGCTTTGTGGTAACGTTCCTGGTGGTGGCGCTGAATGTCGTGGTGGGCTCCATGGCGGGATTTGCGCTTTCGAAGCTGGAATTCAAGGGAAAGAAACTTTTGTTCGAAATCAATACGCTTTCCATGATGTTTGTGCCTGCGGCAGTTCTGATACCCAGATACCTGGTCATAGACAATATAGGCATCATGGATACTTATCTGGCGCATATCCTGCCGCTGGTGGCTATGCCGGTGGGGATGTTCCTGGTCAAGCAGTTCATCGACCAGGTGCCCGATGAGCTGATGGAGGCTGCGGTGGTGGACGGCGCCGGGAAATTCATGATCTACAGAAAGGTGATTCTGCCTTTGATCAAGCCTGCAATCGCCACTACATGCATTTTGTCCTTCCAGCAGGTGTGGGGCAATATCGAGACATCCAATATGTTCACATCCAGTGAGAGCATGAGGACGTTGGCCTTTTACATGAGTACGCTGGTGAACGCCAATGCGACCGTGGCAGGCCAGGGAGCGGCAGCAGCCGCGTCCCTGATCATGTTCCTGCCTAACATCATGCTGTTCATTATTTTACAGAGCCAGGTGATGAATACAATGGCGCATTCGGGCATCAAGTGATCGTTTATGGCAGATTTAAGGCAGGAGGATATCGAAGATGAAGAGGACAGGGCATATTTGGGGAAGCATCGCCTGCGTCCTGATGATGATTTGCCTTGGCGGATGCCAGGGCAATTCTTCTACAGGGGAAAATGATCAGGATGCTTTCGCGGCGGACGGGGAAGAAAACACGGGTAGGCCTGCGGACGGACAGGTGGATGCGGACGGAAAAGAAAGTACAGGACAGGGGGCGGAGATCGTGAGGACAGAATGGAACAATCCGATTGAAAGCATACATGAGGATGCCTGGTATGATTATGGCACAGGGGATCCTTATGTGATGCGCTATAATGGAAGGTATTATCTGTATATGAGCACCAGGGATACGCATGTGGGCGTCAAATGCTTCAGTTCCAAAGACCTGGTCTCATGGGAGTATGAAGGCATGTGTACCGAAGAGCCGGTAACAAAAGGAGCCTATGCGCCGGAGGTGGTCTATTATAACGGGAGGTTTTATATGTATTCCTCACCGGCAGGAAATGGCCACTATGTATTCAGCAGCGAAAGTCCTACAGGACCTTTTGTGAAGATTTCGGACAATCTGGGATTTTCCATAGACGGCTCTGTGTTCATTGACAATGACGGGAAATGGTATTTCTATCACGCGGATGACCAGGGAATCATCGCCCATGAGATGACTGCCCCCAACGAAATAGGCGTGGCCAGGATTCAGGTGAATGCCTATATGGATGGCTGGACAGAAGGGCCAATGGTAATCCAGCATGACGGAAAATACTATCTGACGTATACAGGGAATCATGTGTTCAGTGAGGGATACCGCATCAATTACGGCGTGGGGGACAGCCCTGTAAAATTCGTGCCGGGAGACAACAATCCCATTCTGCTCCACACGGTGGAGGATCCTGTGGGCATTGGGCACAGCTCTTCGGTAAAGGGGCCGGACTTGGACAGCTATTATATCATCTATCATACTTTGACAGGCCGTGCGGTGGAGGGAATGCCGAAGCGTGAGATGAATATTGACAGACTTGTTTTCAACGGGGACGTCATGGTGGCGCTTGGGCCTACCACTTCTATCCAGCAGGCACCGGAGCTTCCGGCGGTCTATGCCTGGTTCGAGACAGGAGGGGAATTAAGCGGTTGGGAGCATGAGAATGCGGAAGTGACGGCTCAGGGGCTTTCCATAGAGGACGGCCGGCTGCTGTCTGCAGAGCAGCTTACGGATCAGTTCACCGCGGAGTACAACGTGCGCAGTGACAGCGGGGCAGGCATGTTTGGCGGGATTTTCTGTTATCAGGACGAGGAGAATATGGGGCGCTTTGTGCTGAGTGCAGATCGGCAGACTGTGACTGTGGAGCTGACGGAAGCGGGACAGAAGACGGTTCTGGAATTTGAACTGCAGGGCAGCTTCAAAGAGCTGGTGGATTTGTCCGTACTTCAGGCGTTCCAGATGGAAAAGCTGGGAGAGAAATATGTACTGTACATGAATGACAGGCTGGTGGGTGAATTTGCCAGTGGGTTGTCAGGCGGGCGGATTGGCTATTTTGCAGAGGGCGGCGCTTTCTTTGGATTTATCGGCGGCTCTGATTATTCGGGAGGAAAGAGCATCTGCGCTTATGAGAAGCCTGTTCCGGGCATCGTACAGGGAGTCGATTACGAGAACAGTACAGACGCAGTCCGGATCATGGCGGGAGAGCGGGGCGGTGAGAGCGCCCTGTTAAAAGCAGGGGATTATGCAGAGTACAGGATTCGGGTGGCGGAGAGCCGGGAATATGATTTCACAGTCTCCTATGCCGCACAGGAAGAAGCGGAATACAGAATATTTATAGACGGAAAAGAAATTTCAGGAGAGAGCGTGAGATTGGAGCCTACAGGTACTCTGGAAGCCTATGAGACAGGATTCCTGCACGGCCTTGCTCTGGAACAGGGCAGCGGCCTTCTGCGAATCCAGGTGGAGAAAGGGGAGATGGCGCTTTCCGAGTTCTCGCTCTGCCCGGGCGCTTCGGCAAAAAGCCTGGAGGTGGCATATGACTCCATTCTGGACGACAATCTTACCTTTGACGGAAAGTGGCGCATCAAGGAAGGCGCCCTGAGCATCAGCGCGGATGCGCCTACGGGAAAGCGGCTGTACGGCAGTGTAGAGTGGAGAGATTATACGGTCGAGGTGGACATGAAGTTCACCGACAAAAGAAAGGACGGAGGGCTGCTGGTGCGGATATCCAATCCTTCTACAGGAGGCGCAGGGAACGACTCGTTTGCCGGAACCTATTTCTTCCAGGGCTATTATGTGGGGTTGCAGGAGGAGCAGCTGGTGTTGGCTAAGATGAATTACGGCATGGAAGTTTTGGAGACGGTTCCCGTGAGCGTTTCCCAGGACCAGATTTACCACCTGGGGGTGACTGCCGTGGGCAGAAAGCTTACGGTGAGCCTGGACGGACAGATCCTGCTGGAATATGAGGATAAGGACAGGCCTTATCTGAACGGCGCGGCGGGCGTGCGCTGTTATGGCTCTTCCGTTTGGTTTGACAATTTGGCGGTGACAGGGGAAGAATAGGATAAAAATGGCAGTGGCGAAACGTGATGCGCTGGGAGGGGCCGCCTAGCGGTGGCCGGTCCCGGCACCACTCCTCAGCCGGTGCCTGAGATATTTTGACAAATAATTCCCTGGGCAAGCATATCGCCGCAATCCCTTTTATAAGAGGCCTGAAATCCGGAGAGTCAGGTCTTCGTAAATGCGGACAGAGATTTCATCATCAAAAGTATACTGGTCTGTCCCTGATACGTCTTCGAAATCATAGACAGTAACGGTCCGAGTCATGGGGTTGACTATCCAATACTCTCTGACACCTGCTGTGCGGTATTTAAAAAGCTTGATGCCGTAATCCCTGTGGGAATCCGAAGGAGATGCTATTTCGATTATCCAGTCGGGGGCGCCGTTGCAGCCATATTCGTCAAGTTTGTCCCTGTCACAGACCACAGAAATGTCTGGTTCGACATAGTTCCTCTCGTCTGCGTTCAAGAATACAGCAAAGGGGGCAGGGTAGACCTTGCACAGACCCCCATGCGCATCGATGTACTGCCCGATTGCTTTTGTGAACTGTCCAACAAGTTCCTGATGAATCCGCCGCGGCGGAGCCATCATGTACATCCGGCCGTCAATCAGTTCTGCCCTCTGGCCGTCCGGCAGGGCGTAGATATCTTCAATCGTATAAGTGTTATCTTGTGCTAAGTCCATAAGTCGTTCCTCGCTTTCTTAAACCTAAAAGCTTTTTGCCCAAGCTCTATTTTAGATTGCTGTAGGTCTACTTGCCCTTTTTCGATTTTGGTGATAGAAGAACGGTCAGTATATCCTGTTAATTTTGCAAGGGCATCCTGGGAAAGCCCTTTTTCTTCGCGCAGCCTTTTTATATTTTGGTAGAGTTTTAACATTTTATCCCGCCTTTCTCTTTGCACTATAATAGCACGAACGTGAAGAAAAATCAACAGATTTGATAAAATAGTTGACATAAATTCACAATGGTGATATAGTGAATTTAAATCAGCAACGGAGATGATACACTCATTATAGGTTTGTGAAATCTGATTGTATCCTCCGGGATATATCTAAAGCCGTTCGGTGTTGGTAGCACCGGGCGGCTTTATGATTAAAAGAGATATTTTTAAAGTCAGGTAAGTGGTCATGTCTTTATGTACGGCATCATTCTTTTACTTAGAATTCCAGTAGGCTTCAAAATTTACCTTCTTATACAAAGTGTCTAAATTTTCTTCGTTTAATGAATCATATAATTTTTTAAACCCGAGCTTTTCATAAACTTTTGAAAACATACCTTCTCGGCATTCCAAGACAATTAGGTTTCCGCCAACAATCATTGAGGCCAGGCTGATAGCGCTATAACATTCATTCAGAATAGTATTTCCTGATAATTGCTGAGCTGAATAACAATCGCTTCTTCCTAATTGGCCGATAAGATAAGCAGGTACGGATTTTAGTTTATCTCTGCCGGGATATGATCCTAACATTTTTCGCCGTTTTTTTGCAGAAATCTCTGATATATCCACGGATTTTTGGGCAATTGTAAAGTATCCTGCAATTACGAAATTATTATTTTTTAATTCTGCGGAATCCAAAATGAGATAAGTCTTTCCTAAATTTGTATTTTCATATAAGATTGCTTTTTCCTGCAAAAAGTTCTCTAAATCAGCTTCGCGTTGACAAGAGAACTTTTTGAATGCATTATTCAGTTTATCCCGATTGTACTCTTTGCTTAAAAGTTCTCCTAAAGGTATAACTTTGTATATTATTTCAGTCATTCAGTGCAGCCAGAATATTTTTTTTCAATTCATTATCTTGTGATAAACGCACAAGATTAGATTTGAAATCAGGCTGCAGCGTAGGCGTTACTTTTTTGGACATTTCTGCCACAAATTCATCTGCTTTTTTCTTATCAACGTAAAATTGCTTGGTAAATGTCGATGTCGCCATATTGCCACCTCCTTCTTGAAAAAGAGAAACAATCAGAAAACCTAAATACATCTTCACTATAGCATTATTTTAGCACAAAAACAAGGGACAAATGTTCTTTTTCGTAAATATTTTATGCAAATGGGCATGTATTTATTCTGTTTTCAAAAAGACTCGGAACGGGTGTGTAGCCGCCCTATCGGCTGCCTGGGCAAGCATATCATATTGTCATGGTGCGGGAGCAGCGATGTCGCAATCCCTTTTATAAGAGGCTTGAAATCCGGAGAGTCAGGTCTTCGTAAATGCGGACAGAGATTTCATCATCAAAAGTATACTGGTCTGTCCCTGATACGTCTTCGAAATCATAGACAGTAACGGTCCGAGTCATGGGGTTGACTATCCAATACTCTCTGACACCTGCTGTGCGGTATTTAAAAAGCTTGATGCCGTAATCCCTGTGGGAATCCGAAGGAGATGCTATTTCGATTATCCAGTCGGGGGCGCCGTTGCAGCCATATTCATTTATTCTGTTTTTATCGCAGATTACAGAAATGTCGGGCTCCACATAGTTTTTGCCATCTGCATTCAGGAAGACGGCAAAAGGAGCTGCAAAGACTTCACACAACCCGTTTTTTGATTTGACATACTGATAAATGGCAGCATGCAGGGCGCTGGATATTCTCTGGTGTATCGTTCTCGGCGGAGCCATCATGTACATCCGGCCGTCAATCAGTTCTGCCCTCTGGCCGTCCGGCAGGGCGTAGATATCTTCAATCGTATAAGTTTTATCTTGTGCTAAGTCCATAAGTCGTTCCTCGCTTTCTTAAACCTAAAAGCTCTTTGCCCTCAGTTCCACCACCTTGCCTAATATCCTGACAGGTTTTTCCTCGATTTCTGCGTTTGTATAGAACATAGGACTGTAGGAGGGATTGATGGGGATCAGCTCTATGCCGTCCCTGTACTTCTTCAGACGCTTGCATGTCGCGTCGGTTCCGCTCACGGTGGCTATCACGATGTCCCCTGTCTCGGCGGTGTCCTGCTTCATGACGATGACGACATCGCCCTCCACCATCCGGGGCTCCATGCTCTGGCCATGAATCTGCAATCCGAAGAATTCGCCTTTGCAGGCCATTTCTTCGGTAATCTCTTCCGTGTCGATGATTTCCTCCACGGCCTCGATGGGGGCGCCGGCAGCTACACGGCCCAGGACGTTGATGGCGACGCCTTTTTTCTTGACCGGAAGCTCGTCGTCCCATCCTACCAACTCTCGGGATGTTGTTCCGAGAGCTTTCGCAAAAAGCTCTATTTTAGATTGCTGTAGGTCTACTTGCCCTTTTTCGATTTTGGTGATAGAAGAACGGTCAGTATATCCTGTTAATTTTGCAAGGGCATCCTGGGAAAGCCCTTTTTCTTCGCGCAGCCTTTTTATATTTTGGTAGAGTTTTAACATTTTATCCCGCCTTTCTCTTTGCACTATAATAGCACGGGCGTGAAGAAAAATCAACAGATTTGATAAAAATAGTTGACATAAATTCACGATGGTGATATAGTGAGTTTAAATCAGCAAAGTGTGTGAGCCCAATAATAGTAGTGGAGACATTTGCTCAGGCCAAGCTTAAGGAATGCAAGTGCTGAGGAAAAGGAATGCTAAGGGATTTAAGAAAGGAAGCGGACGGAGTGAAAGCTATCATATTAGACATGTATGGTGTAATAGTGAAACAGACAGGAGATGATTTTGTTCCATATGTCCAGAAATCTTTTCCTGACCTTAAGCCGGAAGAAATTTACATACCATGGAATAAAGCCGATATGGGCGAGGGGACTTCTTTGGATATGTGGGCAGCGCTGGGGTTTCAAGCTGATTTGGAAGAAATCGAAAAGAATTATTTAGATACAATAGAATTAAGGGATGGTTTTTTTGACTTTATAATAGCTGCCAGAAAAAATACAAGTTAGCCATCATATCAAATGATTCCAGTAGATGGAGTAAGTACCTGCGTGAAAAATTTAATATAAACCAATATTTTGATGCAATCAGTATCAGCGGAGACCTGAAAATTCGGAAACCGGATGAGCGTATTTTCCGGCTTACCATTGAGAAACTGGCAGTTGAAGCAGCAGAATGCTTGTACATAGACGACAGGAGGGGATATTTGGGGGCAGCTAAGAAAGTGGGAATGAATACGGTTCTGTTTAATAGCAGAAATGTGCCATATGAAGGGGAGTCAGTTGATGATTTTGAGGAACTTATGAATAGGGTGTTATGATATTGCCGGATTTATGATGAGGAATTGGAAGAGGTTAGGTGGCGGGTAAGCAAGGAATTGTCTACAAATAACTGATGCGAGTTTATAGCTGTTTTCGTTGTATTTCTGAGCTTTCACCTAAACAAGTTGCATCAGTTATTTTCCGACAGTTCCTAAGGTTATCCGGATGGTACGAACTTACGAGGAGATACTGATGAAATATAAAGCTGTTATCTTTGATTTATTTGAAACCTTAATCACTGAATGGGGACATAAAAAGTATACGAAAAATGAAATGTGTTCTGATTTGGGCATTGAAAGAGCGAAATTTGATGTATATTGGGATGAGAAAGAAAAAGAAAGATATTCAGGCGAAATAAGCTTTACAGATTCTGTTCTGTTCGTATGTGAAAAATGCGGCAAGAAGATTGATGATTCCATCCTGTCCGGAATCATGGATAAAAGGATGAAAACGAAATCGCTATGTTTTGAATACGTAGACCCGAATGTATATTTATTGTTGGAGCGTCTCAAAACGATAGGGCTGCGGTTAGCCATTATAAGCAATTGCTCTTCTGAAGAAGTACAAGTCATCAAACAAAGCAAGATATATGAATATTTTGACAAGATAATACTGTCCTATGAAGTAAAAATGCAGAAGCCGGATATTCGTATCTATAAAGAAGGTTCCGGTTTATTGGGAGTTGCTGCAAAAGAATGTATTTTTGTAGGGGATGGCGGCAGCAATGAGCTTGAAGGCGCTAAAGCGGCCGGAATGAAGGCGATTCAGGCGAAATGGTATACCAATCAGCTTCCGCATAAGCGTGACAGCATAGATGGTTTTTTGACAGCGGAAGAACCTCTTGCTATTTTGCGGTTCCTGGAAATGTGACTGGCTTTAAAGCAGGTTCAGGCGGCATCCTATCGTTTTATTTGACGGGGAGGACGGATTATATTATAATGAGAAGAAATCCAGGGATAGATATGGTGGAAACTGGCTGAAAACGGACAGTAGAAACACCTGATTTCGAGAGTCTGTCCGACATAAGAAGGAGGAAGAAAGATGGCAGCGACAAAGTATGCAGGGACACAGACAGAGAAGAATCTGGAGGCAGCGTTTGCGGGGGAATCACAGGCGAGGAATAAGTACACCTATTTTGCGTCTGTGGCCAAAAAGGAAGGTTACGAGCAGATTGCAGGCCTGTTCCTGAAGACGGCGGACAACGAGAAGGAACACGCGAAAATGTGGTTCAAGGAGCTCAGCGGAATCGGTGATACGAAAGCGAATCTGGCAGCCGCGGCGGACGGTGAGAACCATGAGTGGACGGATATGTACGAGGAGTTTGCCAGGACGGCAGAGGCAGAGGGATTCCCTGAGCTGGCGGCGAAGTTCCGGCTTGTAGGCGCCATCGAAAAGCATCATGAGGAGAGGTACCGCGCTTTGCTGAAGAACCTGGAGGCAGCCGCCGTATTTGAAAAGAGCGAAGTGAAAGTATGGGAATGCCGCAACTGCGGGCATATCGTCGTTGGCACAAAGGCACCGGAAATCTGCCCCACCTGCAACCATCCCCAGAGCTATTTTGAAGTAAGCGCGGAGAACTACTGATTGCCGAGGCGATTGAAGCGTGGGAGCTCATATTGAGCACGCTGGCATCCGATTTTCATGATAGCGACAGTGAGTCTGTGGAATGGGTTCACAGGGAGATACGTAAATTACAGGAGATGTAGGGAAAGGGACCATATCTTTCTGACCAGAGGGGCATTGTGGCAGCAGCGGAGGGGATATCTTTGGATATTCCCTCTTTGCGCTGGCAGCGGGAGTTGAGGTTTCCGGATATATCGCTGCTTCGACCAGGTGATATTATCTTATGAGACGGGACTGCAGAAACCGGATATCTGCATTTATGAAAAGGCCGCCGACTTGCTGGGCGTCGCTTCAAGGGAGTGCGTCTTTGTGGGAGATGGGGGGCAGCAATGAGCTGGAAGGCGCCAGGATGGCCGGAATGATGGCCATTCAGGCAAAATGGTATACCAACCGGCATCCCCAAAAACGTGACAGCAAGGCCGGTTTCCTGACAGCGGAGGTGCCCCTTGATATTTTGCGGTTTTTTGGGTGAACTGGACGGAAAAGCGCGTCGGTTCGGATTCGGATTGGCTTTTCTTTTTTTCGAAAAAAGAATGAGGTAGGAAAGAGACTCCAGAGCATATATGATACTAAGGAAGTGTCTACAAATAACTGATACGAGTTTAAAGCTGTTTTCCTTGTATTTCCGGGCTTTTCTCTAAAGAAGTTGTATCAGTAATTCCTAAATGAATATCTATAGACCAGAGGAGTCAGGAAAAGATGAAGTTCATCAATGTAACAGACAAAAATTTCGAGGACATATTTGAGGTTTCCGCTAAATATGAGCAATGGGAATATGTGAAGCATCACATATTTGATATGGTGAATAATTATGTCGCTGTCGTGAATGAAGCATATCTTCCGATACCGTTCCTGGTATATGAAGACGGTAATGTAGTGGGATATGTCCAGGTAAACCGCAATGGGGAAAGATATGAGATATGCAAGCTGATTGTGCATGAACCGGAGCAGAACAAAGGATACGGGACGAAGATTCTGTCAGAGGTGATGAAGTGGCTTTCTATCCGGTTTGGCCAGGGAACGGTAACCGCGGCTTATAAGGCATCCAATCTGGCAGCGGATAGATTGTTCTCAAATGCCGGCTTTGACAGGGAGACGACCGAAGGGGAAGTGGCGGCGTCCAGGAAACTGCCTTGCTGTGAGACGGCGCTGCCGGAGAGCGAATTTGAAGAGATACCATATGCTGCCATCGATGAATTCGCTGGGAAGATAAAGGAAGCAAGAAAATATCCTGAAAATATCATTGGCGATGAAGGTGGAATCCATTTTGAGAAGCTAAGCATGGAACATGCCGGGAAGATAATCGCAATGCAGCTGCTGGAAAGCCAGGAGGATTATGTGATGCCTTTTGTGGATTCCCTGGCGGAATCGTTCAGTGATTTATTTGAAGATGAAATCACGGTGACTTATGCCTTGTGCTATGGCGGGAATCCGGTTGGATTGGTGGAGATACGGTATGTAAAAGGGGAAGTGTATCCCGGTTTAGAAGAGAAGATGGTATATGAGCTGTTCCGGATATTAGTGGATAAGGCGCATCAGAAAAAGGGATATGGCACCCGGGCGATCGGGCTGTTTCTGGATTACGTGAGAAGGAAGCCATTAGGGGACGCGGCGGCTGTGGTGGTCTCCGTGGTGGAAGGGAACGAAGTGGCGTTGAAGTTGTATGAACGATTTGGATTCAAAGTCATCGGCAGAGATAAATATGGGCATATCGTTTTGGGACAGGAGCTGTGGGGAGATTGATTTTTAGGAAAAGGGGAGCGATTTTTAACTAAGGCTGCGCTGGGTTTTATTTTTGCAAAAGTGCAAAAAGGGGATTGTGTTAATTTTTTATCAGAGGTATAATAAAAGGGTATCAGGAATCTGGGATTTGTACGGACAAATAAAAAAGGAGATTAGGTATCATGAGCAGATTTACGTTACCAAGAGACATTTTCCACGGAAAAGGTTGCCTGAAAGAATTGAAAAATCTGAAAGGAAAGAAGGCCATCTTAGTGGTCGGCGGCGGTTCCATGAAGCGCCAGGGTTTTTTAGACAGGGCAGTGGGCTATCTGAAGGAAGCCGGAATGGAAGTAGAAGTTTTTGAAGGCGTTGAGCCGGATCCTTCCGTTGAGACAGTTATGAAGGGGGCAGAAGCGATGCGCGCTTTTGAGCCTGACTGGATCGTGTCCATGGGCGGCGGTTCCCCGATTGACGCGGCAAAGGCCATGTGGGCGTTCTATGAGTATCCGGAAACTACATTTGAAGATCTGTGCATCCCCTTCAACTTCCCCGAGCTGAGACAGAAGGCGAAATTCGCGGCGATCCCTTCCACCTCAGGAACGGCGACGGAAGTGACCGCATTTTCCGTTATCACTAACTATCAGACCGGCGTGAAATATCCTCTGGCAGATTTCAACATCACACCCGATGTTGCAATCGTAGATCCGGATCTGGTAGCGGGACTTCCCGCGAAGCAGGTGGCGTATACTGGTATGGACGCGCTGACCCATGCGATCGAGGCATATGTTTCCACACTGAACTGCCCGTTTACCGATCCGCTGGCTCTACAGGCAATCGAGATGGTATTTGATTACCTTCCGGCATCCTACCGTGGAAATATGGAAGCGAGGGAGCAGATGCACTATGCACAGTGCCTTGCGGGAATGGCCTTCTCCAACGCGCTGCTCGGCATCGTTCACTCCATGGCGCACAAGACCGGGGCGGCCTTCTCCACCGGACATATCACCCATGGCTGTGCGAATGCGATGTATCTGCCCTATGTCATCAAATACAATGCAAAAGACCTTGTCGCTGCAAAGCGTTATGCAGAAATCGCGCGTAGGATGGGACTTGCAGGGACTTCCGAGAAAGCGCTGATTAACAGCCTTTGCGAGAAAATCGACGACTTTAACGTACAGCTTTCCATTCCGAAGACCTTAAAGGAATTCGGCATCATCGAAGAGGAATTCAAGGAGAAGATCGCAAGGATTTCCGAACTTGCGGTAGGCGATGCCTGCACGGGCTCCAATCCCCGTCCTATCGACCCTGCTACCATGGAAAAGCTGTTCACCTGCATTTATTATGGAACAGAGGTAGATTTCTAAGTTACATAGGATGGATCATCGAAGCGGAGATTTTTGACGAATCCGTATCTAAAAGCAGGGTTTCCCGATTTTGGGCGGCCCTGTTTTTGGCTGAGGTTACCCATAAGAGGGAGAGCACGAAATCCCGATGCTTCGAGTATGTCGACTCGGAGGCGTTATTAGGTGCTGGAGCATTTCAAAGCGATGGGGATGGGGTGGCCATTGTCAGCAACTGCTCTTCGGAAGAAGTGAAAGCAATCAGACCAAGCCGGATCTATTGCTGCTTCGACCAGGTGAGATTATCATATGAGACGTGACTGCAGAAACCGGATATCCGCATTTATGAAAAGGTCGCCAATCTGCTGGGAGTCGCTTCAAGCGAATGTATCTTTGTGGGAGATGGTGGCAGCAAGGCCGGCTTCCTGGTAGCGGAAGCGCCCCTTGCTATTTTGCGGGCCCATGTGTGAACTGGATAGGAAGCGATTTTTCTTGAATTTGGGTAATGGTAGGTTGTTTTTTTAAACATAAGGAGTATAATATTGCTTATAGGAAGCTGTGTTTGCCTCCGTAAAGATAATTATGGGAAAGGCAGGTGAGTTAAATATGTGTAAATTAGTGGCAATAGACAACGGCAACGGCATGAAAATCGAGGTTGCAGATATAAAGGCGGAAATTATAAAAAGTATAATATCATTGGCACGTATCTGCGACAAAATCGATTATATCTATGTATTTGGCTCAACTGTGGAGGAAAGGTGTACAGACAGGTCGGATATTGATATAGCGATTATCAGCAATGTAACTAGGTCAAAGCTGTTTCAAAACAAATCATACAATGAGTTCACAAAAAGGCTGTATAACATAGATTTGAATCAGGATTATGATATTTTACAGTTCAACTCTATGGATGAAATCAAAAATAGCAAGGATTTTGTATGCAGAGATATTATTTGCAAGGGAAAACTGTTGTATGAAAGAAAAGGGGCATAGAATTTGTACAAGGATTATTTGTCAAAGGCGTTAAGTAACATAATCATGTCAAAACAAGCGTTAAATGCATTTTTGGTTACAAAAAATAAAGACATGAAAAATGGTGCGTCATATCATGCTCAACAGGCATTAGAGTTCATTATTAAATACGAAATTTATAATAATGTCAATTGAACAAAATCGCTGCGCGATGGCCTGCCAAGGTTACGCATAGCGATTTTTCTTTTTCATAAAAAAGCAGTAGTAAATGAGCCCTGAATAAGGTATTGTTAATTCACCACAAACCAACAAACCTTATACGTATAGGAATCATCACTACTGCTATGGACAAAATCATACCATGTATCCGCTCAGCAGGCAAGCGGTTTTATATTGCCCGTGCACCTCCATAGACGGCTGGACCGTATCAGCCACTAAAATCATAACATTATGGAGGGCGTTTTCATGAACGAAAAATATCTTCTCAGGCTGCAGGAAGACCTGCGGCTCAAAAACTTTACCCAGAACACATGCGATGACTATTACCGCTTTACGAAACGGTTCCTGGAATTCACTGGAAAAGAAGCCATGTCCATCACCTACGCCGACATACGGAGGTTCATTTTCCACATGAAGGATAATGAATCAAAAAAGGCTTCCACCATCAACGTCTATACAGCGGCGATCCGGTTCTTTTTTGAATACACCCTGGGCTATGTATGGGATCCGAAAAAGATACCAAAGATGAAGCGCGACCGCCAGCTTCCCGTGATCCTTACGCGGGAACAGGTCGGCCTGCTGATCGATT
>OFFF01000474.1_pt1 | contig 30707 bp, 34 predicted proteins | sample 1521301 | NCBI WGS metagenome assembly OFFF01 (sample SAMEA3504101, study PRJEB24116) | mouse gut metagenome | biome: mouse gut; feature: mouse-associated habitat; material: faeces | place: Denmark | collected 2011
GAGAACAGTCTATACCATCGGTTTCTTTCAGTCAAGCCGACGTGTGAACAGTAACGTGCCTTTGAGATATGCGGGGTGAAAGTGTGGGTGCATGCTTTACACCTCGTTCTTGATTCTCACCTGAGCGTCCTTGGCGGCGGAGCGCTACGCCGTCTGGGATGTTCTAAGTGAGCATAGAATGGTTTGGGGCAGGAATGCCCAGGGGGATGGTGTAAAGCGTATGAAGGAAGTGAAGGAACTGTTCGCTGATGCGAATGAAAAGGAATGCTCGGTGTTGGGGGAAGGGTATCTCTATAAGTTCTTGACGGATGATGTCCTGTATAGGGGATTCTGCGTGATGACGGACAGGAGGCTGTATTTTAAGGGGAAATATTTTCAAAAGGTGGGCAGGAAATTTCGGCCCGACAAAGGGGAGTATACCATTGATTTAAAGGATGTCACCAGCTCTGGCTTCACCACCGCCAGATTCGGCATCGTCTTTTTCCTGGAGATACTGTTCGTGATTGTGATGACGGTGCTGACGGCGCTATTCCTGCGGTTCGTGGAAGTGGTGGATCATTTCTATTTCGGCGATGAAACCATTATTGAGAGCTGTCTCGTCCTTATGGCGCTTGGGCTGATTGCTGTGCCTTTCTATTATTATCTGAAGCCCTTTAAGGCGTTCGTGATTGAATATGCCGGGGGCGGAATCGCATTCTTGGTGCCTGACTATTTTGAAGAAGATGCGAGGATGTTCCAGAAAGCGTTGCATAGGGCGAAAGACTTAGGCGCCCTGGCGAAAGATTCAGGCGCCCTGGCGAAGGATTCCCAGGCTGCTGCGAAGGATTCGCAGGTTCCTGTAGAGGGAATAGCCGCTTCAGGGGTGTGCCGGGAACCTGTAGGGCCGGACGGGCTGAGCCTGGCACAAAGCGCCGAATAAAGGCAAAGGCGCGGGCTGCAGAATAGTTTTGCAAAAAGGTTTGTAAAAAAGATAAGAAAAATGAAATTTATGCTTGACAGACAGCTCAACTTATCGTATACTATTCTAAGTTCAAGCAATTGCTTGTCGGTCGTGCGATAGTGGCTCAGTTGGTAGAGCGCCACCTTGCCAAGGTGGAAATCGCGGGTTCGAGTCCCGTCTATCGCTCTTCTTAATTTACAGCGGAATCCCACAGAATGTGGGGTTCCATGTTTTTTATGCGTCTAATATCCTGTAGACAGTTGTAGACAGTATGAACGTTCTACTGTAGTTCTTTCGTCATGAGGTTATAGGCCTGGCATTTATCAATCCCCCTATCCCCATTGTCTGACAGCAGCTCCCGCCGTATCAAGGCGATTCCGTAGCATAAAAAGGGCGGCGCTAAGGAAAAGCGCCAATCCATTCTATGTTCCCCTCGACACGCTGCTTTCCGCCCATCTGTTATTATGGATACACGCTTCAATAGGGCAGGTGCCATAGTGATTGTGCTGCAGGCATGGAGCCGCCTCGAGGCTCAGGGGATTCCGGCTCCATATTATCAAGGGCGTATTCACATGCCTGGATGACAAAGGCGGAGAATGTGACATCATTGTCCTTGATTGCATCGTCTATCCTCTCTATCAGGGAAAGCGGAAAATGGATTGTCTTGTTTTCGCTCTCTTTTTTGTTGGGTCTAATCTGAAAAGCCATGTCCGATACCTCCTTTTATCAGCTTGATTGTATTGCATTCCAGGCAAATAGTATGCAATGTATATTGCAATGCAAAGTACATTATGATAGAACGCAAGTATGGAACAGGCAAGGTTCCTATTGACAAAAAACCTGGGGGGGTATTCTATAGGTGGATAAATTCCTGAACGGATTTCAGGAGAAAGAATCTCGACGAGGAGGAGACGGACATGAAGAAGAAAATCGTGACGGCATTGCTGATCACAGCAATGACAGCCAGTGTTTTTGCCGGCTGTGGAAACAGGATGGAGGGGGACGGCATGGTGCAGGCCATGGCGGATGCAGAAAGCGGCCAGGACGGGAATGCTGACAGCCAGGAAAACGGGGCAGAGGGAACCAGGGCTATGGAATCCGAACCGGAGGAAACGGCGGAACCCACAGAACCCACAGAAGAACCACTATCGGAAGAGAGGCCGGAACCCACAGCGGAGCCTGGAACCGGGGCAGAGGCACCCTCTGACGGAAATGCCGATGAAAGAGGCGGCGTGACACGGACCGGACAGTCCGGCAGCGCAGACCAGGCAAACGGGGCAAACCAGGCCGGGACAACCACGGGGGAAGAAACAGCAGGTTCTCCCTACACCATCAATGAAGCCGTAGCCGGGACGATGTACGCCAAGTCGGCGGTGAACGTAAGGGACCAGCCATCGACGGGTGGAGAGAAAGTTGGACGGTTGACTCAGGGGCGGCCAGTCACCGTAACGGGGCAGTGCGAAGAGACCGGGTGGTATCAGATTGAGCTGAATGGCGGGAAGGCGTTCGTAAGCAACAGCTATATCGTGGCGGAGAAGCCTGCAGCCACAACGCAGACGAACCAGACAGCAGGCAATACGGGCAGCCAGGGTCCAGGCTCCGGTCAGGCAGCCAGCCAGGGTTCCGGTTCTGAGCAGACAGCGCCTAAAACCGATGACACGGCGACAGACGCCCGGCTTTGCAACAGTGAATTCGTTGCCCTGCTTAACGCCGACAGACAGGCAATGGGGCTTTCGAAAGTATCGGCCAACGGGACACTGGATTCCAACGCCCTCGCGAGTGCTAAAGCGATTGTAACGAACTACTCCCATGATGCCACGTCATCAACAAGAGGTGGGGCAAACGTGGAGAACATTGCACAGGGATACAGCACCGTTGCAGAGGTATATGCCGCATGGAAGGCCAGTCCGGGTCACTGGGCGGCGATGACTGACCCGGGACTCCAGTATATCTCCGTAGCAAGATGCGGAAACTACTGGGTATATCTGGGGTACGCTAAGGATGTGTTGGATGACTATACAGATGCAAATGGCAATGTCGACATCGACGCGGCAGTGAATGACGGAGCCGTGAACGAAATCGGAACCTACACAGATCCCGACACAGGTCAAAGCCAGACGGTATATGGAACCCCGGGGGTACAGACTGCAGAGGATGCCATTGCTAATGGAGAAATGACACAAGAGGAGTTGGATGAATACAATGACATTTTCGATAACTGGTGATTATCCCAGTCAAGGCAAAGCAACCTATAACCAGGTTGCTTTTATCTTTTTATAAAGACACAACCTAATACTCATATTTTGCCTACTTAGCAACCCTCAACCGGGTTGCTTTTTTAATACGTCCGTATTACGCAGAAACTTCAAATGAAAATATCTTTCCCTTATATGTATTTTACTATATGTATATACTATAGAAAGGGAGAGTAAAGCGTATGAAATGGAAAGGAAAAACAAGTTTTTGCGATGATGCTCGCTGTAGCGGCTCTGCTAAGCGGTTGTGCGCCTAACGGTATTTATGCGGATGAAGAGCCGCTTTTGCTTTGTAGACATTCTGTAGACACATGGTAGACAGGGTGCATTCCTCCCCTGGTATAAATTTTCTCTTTCCGTGTTGCATTATCCTTTATCACTACTCCCGGATACCTTTCTAACAGCGCATCTTTCTGTTTCAATGCCCTTTCCATACAGCTACAAGAATAACTACCTTTCAAGCGCTTTCCGTTTTCATCAATCACATAGACATCCGCTCCTTCCCATGTAAAATCATCCAAGTTGGTATTGACGTATGCATTTTCTTCAATCACAAAGTCTGCCAGAAGTGCTGCCATGGTATGCATAGCTTCATTACTTTCTTCCAACGTCTTGAATGTACCAAGATCACTCATGTGCCATTCATTTCCTGTAAAGTATTCAATCCGCAATCCCAGGTAAATGCCTTCGTTTCCACCATAGGTAAGGTTGGTTTTCAGGTCAAATTCATAGGTTTTGAATGGAACAGGGTGACTCGTTGCCAATCGGTAATCAAGAATATCCGGGAGTTTATCTTTCTCCTTAAGTATGGCACAGATTTTGTTGAACAGTTCAGATGTTGTCATAGGTTCTTTCATTTTCTAAATCCTCCTTAAAATGAGCATCCCCATAAAAGCAAGGAGTGCTGTTGTAGTGTTATGATAAGAATATATTTAATCCGGTAACCCATGCGGCATATATATTTAGGAATTGTCGGAAAATAACTGCTGCAATTGCTTCAGGCAAAAGCCCGGAAATACAATAAAAATTGCCATAAACTTGCAGCAGTTATTTGTAGACAATTCCTTACTATTATTCATAAGATAATGCCCCACTCCCAGGGAAATGTTCAAATACACCAAATTCTACCGCAGGTTCCTTAATACAGCAGATAGCACTTAAATAATTCTCAACCATATCCTCGCTAAGTGTGCCGTTGCCGTCCCTTAATTCTCTCCTCGCTTTATGCTGAATAGCTCCAAAGCATGATATTATCTGCGCTTGCAATGAATTTCTTGTTTTTGTAATCCTCCATAGCCTGCCTAAATAGGTTCTTGTTCGCAGTTATATACCCATAGTGGGTTTGGGAGATAAATAGGATGAAAATATATGCAAAAAGAATATGCATTTTTTGATTTGTAAATCGCATCTCTTTTTTGTATATGCAAATAAGTGATATACTTTGTTAGGAAAAGGCGATATAATACTTAATTGGAAGGAGTGGTAAAATGTCTTATCAAATTGATAATCGAAAAATAGGGGCTTATATTTCTGGACTGATTGAACGAGAATTTGAGTCTGCACGACAATTTTGTAGAGTATATCTTCAAACGCGCGATGGAAATGAACCAACAACAGAAGCTATACAAAACATGGCGAACCGCCTATCCCAAATAAAAAAAGGCACAAAAGCAATTCAATTTGAAGATTTGCTAATCTTTTCTGAGTTGCTTCATGTTTCTTTTGAACAGATATTGAGTGCTGGAGAATGTAGCGAACCCAAAAACAATAGGATGACAAATTATACCATTGCTCAGTCGCATAACAAATCTGAATGGATTGCCTACATCGAGGAGGAACATAAGCCTATTCTTAACCCAGACGAATACGGAAAAACAATATTGGATTATGCAATCATGTTTGGAAATTATGACTTGTTGAAATTTTTAGTAAACGAAAAATATATATGGTTTGACAGCCGAAAAGATAATGATTATATTATGACATTTGGCGCAGGAACAAGTATTCAGCGCATTAAGTTTGAGGAGCGTGATAATGGTGTTTTTATACGTAAACCTGATATGGATGATTTACAGTATAAGCTTGCAACAGAGGATCAGTTAAGAATGTATATTATCTCTTTTGCTGCGGATTACGATGATTTATCTATGCTGGAAAAGTTGAGGGCAAGGGAAATCCCTGAATTATATTATAAAGCGCATTATTTGTCTTGTAGCTGTCCAGATTTTGACGCACATTATAACAAAAAAATGGTAAGCCACATAGCGAAATCCAGCAACAAAATACTGGATTATTTCACAGACCCTTTTGAAATACGAGATCGAATTCGATATAAGGACGGCAGCAACCGTAAGCATACATTTGTGTTTCCGTATATTTCCCAACTGTTGGATATGCTGATTGAAAACAATAGCCCCTTTTTAAAGACAGCATTAGAAAAAGCTATTGGACATAATGAGAATACGTGGAAAAAGCTGAAAGTATTAATAAAGGAATCTGTTAATAATGGCTGTTGCTATGGAGACTATTGGAAAAAAGAAGTTGATTTCCATGAAAACGGGAATATTGTTCATTTTCGAGACACGTTTGCTGTTACCGGAATTATCACCAATATAGCCATGACAACAAAGAAATCTGCAGATAGTAAGATAAATGAGCTTATTCACGAGTTAAATGATTCGTATAATAGGATTAAGCATATTACAGAGGAGGAGATAGTATGAGGAAAGTTTTTTATACGTTATTGTTTCTATTGCCTTTTGTTATGTGTGGATGTTCCGTTCCCTTTAGGAATTGTCGGAAAATAACTGCTGCAATTGCTTCAGGCAAAAGCCCGGAAATACAATAAAAATTGCCATAAACTTGCAGCAGTTATTTGTAGACAATTCCTTACTACCTCACATGAAGATAGTAATGTCGAAACATTAGAAAGTTGGTCTTTTCAATTTAATGAGGGGACAAATGATTATAGCATTTTTTTTGGCTTGCTCAATAGAAATAATGAATCCATATCTGCGGATGTCGATGTTGATATCCGAATTGTAAATGAAGAAAATGAGGAAGTTTATAAAAGTACGAAATCCGTTTATAAAAGCGATTTTGATTATTATACAAGCAAAGCTATGGGGGAACAGTATCTTGCGGAATTGAGAATATCTGCTGCGGATATCACCTCTGGAAAATCATCAAACGGGACAGTCTATTTGACAGTATACAAAAATGATACGATACGCTTTGATGAAGTAAACTGCAGCGCATATTATTGCTTGCCGCTTTCAGATGTAGAGCTGATATTTGATACATTCCCGTTAAACATAGACGTGAAAGGATATGATGGAAGCATTGAATCAACGATACAAATAGACGACGTTACATATTCGTTTGAAAAAGAATATATCCCACAAGTAAAAATTATTGTTTACGGAACCAAAATTTACGGAAAGGCAAATTCATTGCCAAGTTATGATATGATGAGCTACAAACTATATGACAACGAGGGATATGTGATAACTTCAGGCAACATATATCTGGATTCTCTTGATCAGGGCGATAAGTTCAAAGACGATTCATTAGTAATTTATGATATTACACCGGGAGAGTCATACAGATTAATTTTTAGTGAATATGGCTGGTAAATCATTATTTCCTTGATTATACGGAAAATAATTTATAGATACTGAAAATAAACACTAGGGACGACGACTAATCGCAAATTGTTTCATAGGGCTTTAACCGGAATATATGGATGAAAGGAAATGGTATGCCGCCGTTATGGATTTAATTGAATTCAGAATAGCTCACAGTACGCTGATGGAACATTATCAATTTATAGAGAGAGAACTTGAAGGAATATATGCTGCTTTAAGCAGAAAATCCTTTTGCATGGGATTATTACGGTCTCCTATAGGGTAGCCGATTTTTTTGAGCGCACGTTCTAAAGGGTGAAAGCCCCGAATCCGCCAGGCGGAAGGAGCATCGGCGGCATTGGGGGAAAAGAATGAAAATTGCGCAAATATGATATGAGGACCGGAAATATTGCGAAAATTCAAAAAGCCGGCAATAGGCTTGCCAATTGCCGGCAATGGTGGTATACTGACGAAGTACATGGATAAAAGGGACAGACCGGAAATCCTCTGGAAAGAGGAGGCCGCAGTCTTTTGGCAGACAAAAGCAGTGGTGTGATGGTTTTGTCGCTTTTTGAGTCAGAAACGATTTCAAGGAGGAGTAAAAATGAAAAAAGGAAGCAAGTTGCTTGCCATTCTGTTGACGCTTGTACTGGTATTGTCTGTATGCGGATGCGGCGGAAGCGATGAGAGCGGAAAACAGCTGATTGGTACCTGGGCTCTGGAGTATGACCTGGCGGATCTCCTGGCCGGAGAGATGGAGGGCTTCGAAGACTTCAGCACCCCGTTGGTGATGACCATCTGTTTTGAGTTCACAGAGGACGGAAAGTTCACCATGTTCGGCGAGGAGGAATCCTTCAAGGCGAATTTCGATACCTGGGTGGACGAGTTCGTGACATTCGGGACCGATATGATGTATCAGGAATTCGAGAATTCCTATAACTTGACGAAGGAAGAGGCAGACACGCAGTTCATGGAGCAAAATGGCTCGAGCATCTCCGATTACCTGCGGGACACTTTCCTGGCTGAGGTGGACGTGGATGCCCTGCTGCAGGACATGACCATCACCGGCACTTATGAGACATCCGGGAATAAGCTCTACATGGCACAGGACGGCGAGTCCATCGACAAGAACGCCTATGATGTCTTCACCATTGACGGAAGCAACCTGAAGCTGGAGCTTCCCAGCGGCGTGGATGCCAGCGAGGGAGAGATTCTTCCCGGCCTGTCATATCCTTTGGAGTTCACAAAGAAGAATTAATCAGAATCGTGGAGTTTGCCTCGATTCCATATAGTGGAAGGCTGAGCCTTGGGCGTGGGACTGCGGAAAAGCAGTCTGCCCAAGGCTTTTCTGTTGAAAGGGACCAGGGGCCAGAAATAGCTGAAGCCCCCAAAGGTAGGGGTGGTGGCAATGGACAAAAGGGTGAGGGCCAGGCTGACGAGGAACCCGGGCAGCCGGAACAGTCCTGTGGCCAGCAGCAGCAGGATTCGGTAGAGGCGGATGGCGTCGCTGAATTCCACGTCCGCGATGGCCAGGGAGGACAGCAGCGTGACGGCGGCGTAGAACAGCACGTCCACGGAGGCCCAGTTCAGGCTGACAGCGATGTCGCCGATGATCAGGCCGCCCACGATGGACAGGGAGCCGGAGAACTTTCCGGAATTCAAGGAGGAAGAATACTTGAACAGGTCCAGAAGGAACTCCACGGCCAGCACATAGAAAAACAGGCGCTGCCAGGTGAGGCTGCTGTCGGAGAGCAGGCCGATTTCCCCGGCAAAGTCCGGAAAACAGGTGGCGGCCAGCAAGAACGAGGGCAGCAGAAGCAGGCTTATGGGGATGCACAGGAAGCGCACCAGCCGGAAATAGGTGCCCACGGAGGGGCTTTTGTAATAATCCTCCGGGCTCTGGGTGAACTGGAAGATTGTGCAGGGGAGCACCAAAACCAGAGGAGAGTTGTCCACCAGCACCAGGATATGGCCTTCCAGCAGATAGCTGCAGGCCACGTCGGGGCGCTCCGTCGTCCGGATGCTGGGCAGCGGGTTCCACCAGCGCTTGTGCAGCAGCAGCTCTTCCAGGCTTTTGGAGCCCATGGTCAGGGAGGTGGCCTCCAGGGAGTCCAGGGTGCGGGCAAGCTTTTCCAGCAATTCCCTGTTGACGGTGTCCGCCAGATACGCGATGGCCACGTCGGTCTTGCTTTTGGAGCCCACGGAATGCATGGAGAACACCAGTTCCGGGGAACGGACACGGCGGCGTATCAGGTTGGCATTGAACAGCAGTGTCTCCACGAAGCCGTCCCGGGCGCCCTTCGTGACCCGTTCCAGATCCGGCTCCGCGATGCTCCGACCAGGATAGGTGCGCACATCGATCAGGATGGCCTGGGAGAAGCCCTCGATGAACAGCGCGGAGGGGCCGCTGAGCACGTTCCGGAGGATTTCGTCCCAGGAATCGGCCAGAGAGGCCTGGGCGTATCCGATTTTGCCTGCCAGGTACCGGACGATATCGTCCACGGTGCCGTCTGACATATATAAGGGATCCTGCAGGTCAGCCACGATCTGCTGTAGGATCTCCGTCTTGCAGAAGCCGTTCACGCCCAGGAAAAAAGCGGGCGTCTCCCCCAGATACAGATTCCTGGTCATCAGGTCGAAGCTCGCTTTGACGGGAAGGTGTTCCTGGATGTAACGGATGTTTTCCTGTAAACTGGTTGACAGTGCCATAGGTGTCCCTCGCTTCTTCGCAGTATTTCTTCAATCGCTTTTCTTTCATTTTTTCCGTATTTCCGCAGATTATTCTCAGTTGCGGAACATTTGGGGCCAGGGAGCGTCCCGTAAGGCGATGGAAATGTGGCGCGCTGTCCGTGCCATGCGTGTGAGGACAGAAACATTTGAGAAAAGGGGCATTTCTGCCCCTAATCGTCCGTGCCATGCGTGTGAGGACAGAAAACTGGATACAGGGAGAAAAAGTCCCGGAGAGAGTCAGGAAAGGGTTATGTAGTGCGAAACAGGAAGAACTCCCGTTTCGCGGAAAGACAAAAGCAGCGCCGTCCGGCGGCGTCACAGGAAAAGCTGTACCATGCCCAGCCCAATCAGGAGGGCTCCGGAGAGCGGATCGGCGGCGCGTCCCGCCAGTCCCAGTGTCGGATGGCTGCCAAGCCGGTTGCCGCAGGAAAGGAACAGCACCGAACAGGCCAGGGTGGCTACGGCAGTGGGCGCCAGTGCCAGGCCCGCCAGGCTGGCGCTGAGGCCTGCGCTTAAGTTGTTCAGGGACAGCGTCAGGCTCAGAGTGAGTACCTCTGACAGGTGTAAGCAGGGGACAGGTCCCGAAGCCTGTTCCCTGTAATTTGTCGTCTGTGCAGGCGCTTTGGCCGCGCTTCGGCCGCGCAGCAGCGCCATGGCCCATTTCGAGATATAGTATAGCCCCAGGAGGATCAGAACCAGGCTTCCGGCATATAGGCCCATGCTGCCCGGAAGAAGGGCGGCAAGCCGGTGCCCGAGCCCTACGCTCAGGCAGGTCCCCAGGAGGGTGACCAGGCTGATCGCAAGGTTCTGCCACGGCAGGATGCGGACCTGGCGGATGCCATAGGCCATTCCCACCAACAGCGCGTCCAGGCTGGCTGATATCCCAAACAGGAGAGAAGCGATATGCATGAGGAATCTCCTGCGCCAATAAGTCTCTATTTACTATATTCGAAATGCGTAAAAGCGTGTTTTTTGTACCGCCCTAAGAGGTCTTCCTGTCAGCCGCGGCATCTTCGATCAGCTGTACGATTGTCCGGATGGAGTCCATCTGGCCGCTGTCGTTCATGGCGTTCCGGAAGGTCTGCCGGGAGAAATAGAGCTCATGCACTTTGTCCACCAGCATCTGGGTGGTCAGGTCGTCCTCCTGGATCACGATGGAGAAGCCCTGGGCCTCGAAGGATTTGGCGTTCAGCAGCTGGTCGCCCCTGCTGCTGGAAGCGGGCAGCGGTATCAGGATGTTGGGCTTCTTCAGCGCCAGGAGCTCGCAGATGGCGTTGGCCCCGGCCCGGGAGATCACGATATCCGCCATGGCGAACAGGTCCTTCAGCTCCGCCTTGATATACTCGAACTGTTTGTAGCCCGGGGTGTTCAGGAGCAGGTTGTCGATTTTGTCCTTTCCGCACAGGTGGACTACCTGGAAGTCCGTCAGCAGCTTTGGAAGCGCTTCCCGGACGGCTTTGTTCACATTGGCGGCCCCCAGGCTTCCCCCGATGACCATGATGACCGGCATGTTGGCGCCGAAACCGCACAAGTTCAGGCCCGCCAGCTTGTTCCCCTGGGCCAGCTCCGCCCGGATAGGGGAGCCGGTGAGCACTGCCTTGTCCGCGGGCAGCAGCTTTAGGGTCTCCGGGAAATTACAGCATACTTTCCGGGCCACGGGAATACATATCTTATTGGCAAGCCCCGGCGTCATGTCCGATTCATGGATGATGCAGGGGATGCCCAGGGAAGCCGCTGCGCGGACCACGGGGACGGAGACGAAGCCGCCCTTGGAGAAGACCACGTCCGGCTGATAGCCCTTCAGGAACTTCCGCGCCTCCGAGAACCCTTTCACCACGCGGAAGGGATCCGTCAGGTTCTTCAGGTCCAGATACCGGCGGAATTTCCCGGTGGAGATGCCTGCATAGGGCAGGTCGAAATCCCCGATCAGCTTCTTCTCGATGCCGTCGTAGGAACCCAGATAAGCCACTTCGTAGCCTGCCGCCTGTAGGGAGGGGAGCAAGGCGATGTTGGGGGTAACGTGTCCGGCGCTGCCCCCGCCTGTCAAAACGATTTTCTTCATAAACAAGCCTTTCAGAGTTTATAGCATTTTTTCAAGGGCCAGAGCGAGCTGGTCAGGACAGGAAGTGGGCTTGGTGCCGCAGCGGATGCCCTTCAGGCGGGCGATGGCCTCCTGGGGCTCCATCCCTTTCACCAGGGCGCTGACTCCCTGCAGGTTGCCGTGGCAGCCGCCGGTGAATTTGACGGAATCGATGCGTCCGTCCTTCAGTTCGATGTCGATTTGCTGGGAACAGGTACCTTGTGTCTTGTATTTCAGTGAATCCATGGCGATCTCTCCTTTATTTTAGTATATAAGGTACATTTTAGCAGATTTTTCCCTATTCTGCAATCGAGGAAATGATTTTTTGTGAGGGGATTTTCGGCTGGCCCCAAAGGGCATAATTGGGATTATTGTGTCACATAAGCGGGGAAAAATGCGATGGAAAAATCTGTAAACTTACTACACATTGCGATATACTGGAATCACGGTAGGACATTATGCTGCAAAGCTTTGCAAAATTGAAAGGAGGCGCATTATGTTTCGCGTATTTCAGGAAGAAAAACTGATAACAATCTGTATGTTCGTTTGCCTGGGAGTCAGCATCATCCTCCGGGTTTTCCTGGGACTGCTTTACCGGAACATGATAAAGGAGGCCGACAATATGGCTTCCACGAAGAACAGGCTGCTGAAGCAGTGCAAGACAAAATTCGCCAGCTGCTATGAGATGAGCAACGGCGTGGCCAACATTCCCATTTTTGTGGACAAGTTCCTGAACCGGATGGCGCTGGGGAAACTGTCCTTTGACACGCTGTACCATCTTTCCGGCCAGATGATGCTGCTGTCCGTGGTCTTTTCCGGCATCGGGTCCTGCAAGAGCATCATCGGCGGACGGACGTTGGGGGACGTGCTGCCTTTCTATATCGTGAGCTTTTTCGGGCTGTATGCCTATTTCAGCATCTCCACGGTGGTGGACGTGAGGGGCAAGAAGCGGATTCTGAAAGTGAATCTGGTGGACTATCTGGAGAACCATCTCTCCCCTCGCATCGACATCACCAGGCAGGACATCGAGATGCTCTACGGGGAGTCCGTGTTCGAGGAGAAGCGGGACAGCCGGTCCCAGAGCGGCAGGGCAAGGCGGCGCAGGAGCGCCAGGGTCGGCATGCGGCCGGAGGAAAGGCGCACCGTGGAGCTGATGCCGATCGGCAACCGGCTGGCGGTGGGCGGCGAGGAGCTGGCTGCCCCGGAGGCCATGGAAGCGGTGCTGGCGCCGCCGCCCCAGAGCGAGGAGGCGCCGGAGGACAATTCGGCGGCGGTGACGGAGGAGGAGCTGGAGGCTCTGCTGAAAGAGTTCCTTACTTCCTGAGGTCTGCCGAGGTCAGGGGGACGGCGTGACGATTGAGGACGGATGTTTTTACATAAAAACGGGCCTGTGGGGAAAACTGGCGGTGATTGCCATTGGGGGTGCCGGTGAGCGGAAGCCGGATGTTTCGTCTCCCGGGGGAAAGATTTCCGAAAATTGCCTGTTTTGGCTTGAATTTACAGATCATCTTTGCTACACTAAAGACGGTATGATAAAAAGGGAAGCCTCTGACGGACAAGCCTGTTACGGAGGACGAGGCATTCCTTAGGAATTGGACAGGAGGAGTGAGAACATGAGCAAGATTACTTTTGATTATTCCAAGGCAGCTTCTTTCATTTCCCAGGAGGAAGTGGGCTACATGAAGAAGCTGGCGCTGGACGCCAAGGAAGTATTGGCCTCCAGGAGCGGCGCGGGCAATGATTTCCTGGGCTGGGTGGATCTGCCCGTGGATTATGACAAGGAAGAGTTCGCCAGGATTAAGGAGGCGGCAAAGAAGATTCAGGGCGATTCCGAGGTATTGCTGGTGATCGGCATCGGCGGTTCCTATCTGGGGGCCAGGGCGGCCATAGAGTTCCTGGGGCACAGCTTCTACAACATGCTGGGCAAAGACCAGAGGAAGACGCCGGAGATCTATTTCTGCGGCAATTCCATCAGCTCCACTTATCTGAAGCATCTGATGGATGTGGTGGGGGACAGGGACTTCTCCGTGAACATGATCTCCAAGTCCGGCACCACCACGGAGCCCGCCATCGCTTTCCGGGTGTTCAAGGGGCTGCTGGAGAAGAAATACGGCAAAGAGGGCGCGGCGAAGCGGATCTACGCTACCACCGACAAAGCCAGAGGAAGCCTGAAGCGGGTGGCCGACGAGGAGGGCTATGAGACCTTCGTGGTGCCCGATGACGTAGGCGGGCGCTTCTCCGTGCTGACGGCGGTAGGCCTGCTCCCCATCGCGGTCAGCGGCGCGGACATCGACAAGCTGATGGAGGGCGCTGCCAGCGGAAGGAAACGCGCTCTGGAGAACGATTTCGAGAGCAATGACGCTTTGCAGTACGCGGCGCTTCGCAACATTCTGCTGCGGAAGGGCAAGAGCGTGGAGATCCTGGCTAATTACGAGCCCGCGGTGCACTATGTGTCCGAGTGGTGGAAGCAGCTCTACGGCGAGAGCGAGGGCAAGGACCAGAAGGGCATCATGCCGGCCAGCGTGGATTTGACTACAGACCTGCATTCCATGGGGCAGTTTATCCAGGACGGCTCCAGAATCATGTTCGAGACCGTGCTCAATGTGGAGACTTCCCGGGAGGAAATCAAGATCGGGGAGGAGCCGGTGGATCTGGACGGCCTGAACTATCTGGCGGGCAAGACTGTGGACTTTGTCAACAAGAGCGCCATGAACGGGACCATCCTGGCCCACACGGACGGACAGGTGCCGAACTTCCTGGTGAACATTCCGGAGGTGAGCGAGTTCTATCTGGGCGAGCTGTTCTACTTCTTCGAGTTCGCCTGCGGTGTCAGCGGGTACCTGCTGGGCGTGAATCCCTTCAATCAGCCCGGCGTGGAGAGCTACAAGAAGAATATGTTCGCGCTGCTGGGCAAGCCCGGCTATGAGGCTCAGAGGGAGGAGCTGCTGGCGCGGCTGTAAGGTGCTGTCCTGGGGCAGCCCCTAAGCCTTTGGCTGATTGATACCATAGAAATTGGCGCTATAGAAAATGGAAGCGCAAGGCATCGTCTTATAAGGGAAAGCCTGCGGAGAAGCGTATGCCGTGGGCTTTTCTGGCATAGGGGTCATCCTGGAAGGCGAGTGCGCGGAAAGCCCGGCCAGGAGGTTCGGAGGGATGAGCAGCAGCCACAGCGCTTCAACTGTCGTGAGGAAATCGCTTCACAGTAGAATTGATATACAACAGCCGCTTTACCTGCTATAATTTCCGTATACCATGATTCCGGCGCCAGGGGGCGCAGGGGTAGGGGAAAGCGTACCTGGCGCCGGAGGCTGCCGCGGCAAGCTGCTGCGCCAGACCTGTGTCATGGCATGTTCGACATCGATGTCCAAAATAAAAGAGACATCCCGGGATGCGGACAGGAGATTGCAGATGGAACAAAAATTACAGATGGAACAAAAAATTGGTGTGCAGATTGCAAAGCTCAGGAAGGAGCAGGAAATCACGCAGACGGCTTTGGCAGAATACCTGGCGGTGTCGCCCCAGGCTGTTTCCCGCTGGGAGAACGGCGCCAGCGTGCCGGATGTCTGCCTGTTGCCCCAGATTGCCGCGTTTTTTGATGTAAGTATCGACGAGCTGTTCGGGGTATCGGACTATGATAAGATTCTGTTCCTGGCGAGGAAATATTCTGCCCACAGGAATGACGTGAATTTCCGGGAAGCCATGCGCTACCTGGATATGGAGCTGATGGAGGATGACGGCAATCTGAAGCTTCTGGCTCTAAAGCTCCATATGTTCCTGCAAAGGAGCAGGGAGTATCATGGGAAGGCGCTGGAACTGTGCGAGGAATTGATCCCCATGGCGCGGGACGAGGACAGGGAACTGTATGCGGCGTTTACCATGCAGCGTCTGCAGTTCCTGGCGGAGGAGCGCAGGGACGGGCAGATTCTGGAGGAATGCCTGGAACGGTACAGGGCGGAGAAGACGATTCTTCATCTACAGTTCTATTTTGAAGCGCTGCTCCTGACCGACAATGAAAGGAAGGTTCTGGCATTTCCGGAGGAGGACGATTTTGCCCGGGGTCTGGTGGAGAAGCCGGACAGGGATGCCAGGGCTGTGTACGATCAGCTGTATAAAGCCTGCCGCCACCTGAAGGACGCGGAGGGCGAAAAGAAATATAAGCGTCTGGCGGAACAGTTTTCGGCCTGACGGGAGATTTTTCCATCAGAAAAGGAAATGACAGATAGAAGAGAGACAGGAAAAGGGACAGGATAAGAGACAGGATAAGAGAGGCGGCCGATACATATGGCTGCCTCTCTTTTTTTCAAGGTTCTTTTCTCTTAGGGGGAATCGTGGTATACTGGAAGTACAAGGCAAGGAAAAGGAGAGCCGCGGACGGCCCGCCCGGATAAGCGGGGCAGTGGGGCCGGAAATATAAGACAGTGAGGTTATTATATGAAAATCGTGATTCTGGAGAGGAACAGCGTGGGGACGGATGTATCGGTGGAGGGTCTGAGCGCCTTCGGGGAGGTGGCTGCATATGGCAACACGGTGACGGTGGAGGAGGTGCGGGAGCGGGTGATGGACGCGGACATCGTCATTGCCAACAAGTCTCCGCTGGGGGAGGCGACGCTGAAAGACGCGCCCAGGGTAAAGCTGATCTGCGAGTTCGCCACGGGGTATGACAACTGCGACCTGGAATATTGCAGTGCCAGGGGCATCAAGGTGACCAATGTGCGGGATTACTGCACGGCCATGGTGGCCCAGCATACCTTCACCATGGCCCTTGCCCTGAGCCAGAAGCTGTTCCATTATGACACTTATGTCAAATCCGGCCAGTACAGCGCCCAGGACCGGTTTTCCAATTTTGACGTCCCCTTCTATGAATTGGAGGGGAAGACCTGGGGTATCGTAGGGATGGGGAATATCGGCAGGCGGGTGGCGAAGATCGCGGAGGCCTTCGGATGCAGGGGCATTTTCCATTCCATCACGGGTAGGAGCAGCTGCAAAGAATATCCCCAGGTGGACAAGGAGACGCTGCTTCGGGACAGCGATTTCCTCTCGCTGCACTGTCCCCTCAGCAATCTGAGCCGGAATTTCATTGACGCGCAGGCGCTGCGGGCCATGAAGGGGACTGCTGTCCTGGTGAACGTGGCCAGAGGGCAGGTGGTGGACAACGCCGCTTTGTACGAAGCGCTGGTGGAGGGAGAGATTGCCGCGGCAGGACTGGATGTGGTGGAGAGGGAGCCGCTGGAGACGGACAATCCCCTGAGCCGCCTGAAGGATAGCGGCCGCCTGATTATCACGCCCCACCTGGCCTGGGCCAGCGTGGAGGCCAGGAAGCGCTGCGTGGAGGAGGCGTGCCTGAACATTGCCGCTTTTCTGCGGGGCGAGGAGCGGAATGTGGTAAATCCTTGACATTTTTGGCGAATCATAGTAAGGTGGATAGGGTCGGGGCTTTTTGGTAATGCTTAGCAGGGAATCACGAGGGGGAGAAGCTGTAGCATGTGCCACGCGTGGATGCCGGGTCGGGCAAGAAAGCTGTGACAGGGCGCGGGATGTGCAGGGAAGGCAGCAGCGTGGGCTGGACAGAGCGCGAGATGCGTAGGGAAGGCGAGGCTGTAGGCGGGTGAGCAGCTTGGCGGCAGGAGGAACGAATGATAGAAAAATGCAAAGAGCTGTATGGAAAATATGAGGAAATCATCGTCTACCTGATTGTAGGCGTCTTGACCACCATCGTGTCCTGGGCGGCGAAGTTCATCGCCAACGCGCTGCTGTTCCACAATACCATGTACCCTACGCCCTTTGAGAACACGGTGCTCAGCACCATCAATTGGACGGCGGGAGTCATATTCGCCTTTTTTACCAACAGGCGGTTCGTATTCAAGAGCAAGGAGCCTATGCGGAAGGAAGCGCCGAAGTTCGTGCTTTCCAGGGTGGCCACCTGGATCATGGACATCGTGGTGATGCAGGTGCTGACGGCTATGGGCATTAATTTGCTGATTGCTACTCTGATTTCCGCAGTGCTGGTGGTCATTGCGAACTATATTTTCAGCAAGCTGTTCGTCTTCAATAAAAAGGAGCAGCATTAGCAAAAAAGAGCGACAGGGAGCAAAATAAGAGGAACAAGGAAAAAGAACGACAAGGAGCAAAAAGAGGAATAAGGAAAAAAGAGCAACAAAAAGCAAAATAAGAAAAAGGGGTTCCGCCTAAGGCAGAATCCCTTTCACCATTTCCTTTACCAAAGCTGCGGAATGCCTGGCGGCAGCGGCTTCAAAGGTGGGGTAATCCATCTCCGCGCTGTCGTCGGCCTTGTCCGAGATGGCACGGATGATGACGAAGGGAAGGCTGTTCAGATAGGCGCCATGGGCGATGGACGCCCCTTCCATTTCCGCACAGTCTCCCTGGAACTGGGTGATCAGGCGCTCTTTCACTTCTTTGCTGGAGATGAACTGGTCGCCGCTGACTACCCGGCCATACATGACATGAATGTCAGGATTGACTTTTTCGCAGGCTTCTTTCGCCAGAGCCATCATCCGTTCGTCTGCGGTGAATTCCCGGAAGCCCATCTGGGGCACTTCGCCGGGCTGGTAGCCAAAGATGGTGGTGTCCATGTCGTGGTGGAGGGCATCCTTTGATATCAGGATGTCGCCGATGTCCAGTTTTGCGTTCAGGGAGCCTGCCACGCCGGTGTTGATCACATGGCTCACCTGGAATACGTCCGCCAGAATCTGCACGCACAGGGCCGCGTTCACTTTGCCGATGCCGCAGCGGACGATCACTGCGTCGGCCCCGTTCAAGTTGCCCTCGAAGAAGTCCATTCCGGCTTTCTTGATTATGCCGGTGACGGTCATTTCCCGTTTCAGCTGTTCTACTTCCAGTTCCATTGCTCCGATAATACCGATTTTCGTCATATTCTCCTCGTTTCTGCGCAGCTTTACATGGCGATTCATGCCGAACTGCGCGACAGTATGCTATTTTGCGCAACAGTATGGCTATGCGCCACAATGGAGTGCTGCGCCGCGTGATGGGGTGCTATTTTGTGCTAGGTTGCGTGACGGACGCGCCTTTTATCAGAAGCTAAGTGCATGTTTCTGATAAAGCTACATTGTGCCGCATGACAGCGCGCTAAGCCGCGCGATAGCATGGCAAATTGCGTTATGGTATATCCGTTACAGCTTATTAGGAATTGTCGGAAAATAACCGCTGTAAGACACTTCCTTAGGAATTGTCGGAAAATAACTGATGCAACTTGTTTAGGAGAAAGCCCAGAAATACAACGAAAACGGCTATAAACTCGCATCAGTTATTTGTAGACAATTCCTTATGAAGGGCTCAGCTGGGATAGACCAGCCGGCTGTCGTCGATGCCGTACAGCACATTGTCCAGATAACGCTTCGCCAGATAATTGGCCATGGGTAGGTTCATGTCCAGATAATTGCCGCAGTCTTTGGGGGAAGCGCCGGGTACCGGGCTCTTATAGTCCCGGATGAATTCGTACATCTGGATCATAAGGGGCACGATGTCCCTGGAGCTATAATCCCCGGCCAGCAGCAGATAGAAGCCGGTGCGGCATCCCATGGGGCCGAAGTAGATGGTTTTCGGGCCGTACTCTGAGTGGTTGCGCAGGAAGGTGGCCCCCAGGTGCTCGATGGTATGTACTTCCGCGGTGTTCATGACAGGCTCTTCGTTGGGGCTGGTCATGCGCAGGTCGAAGGTAGTGATGGTCTCGGAGCCTACGGCGTCCTTCCGGGATACGTAGATGCCGGGCTGCAGCTTGATATGGTCTATGGTGAAGCTTGCGATTTTTTCCATTTTTTCCATGGTCTGATTCCTTTCCGGGAGACGTTGTGGGCAGTCTCCTCTTCCTATCTTATTGTATTGACAGCGGCGGGAAATGTCAAGGAGATTCCACTGGCATATTCGTGACAGATTCGCGCGTATTCGTATTTGCCGTGTATTCGTATTCGAAGGGCATTCGTAGACATTCGTAGATAGGTTCTCGGAATTTTCAGGAAGCAGAATCAGGCATTAGGGCCGGACGGCACCTGGAAAAGCGGGGGAACGGGTCCAAAGGAGTTCAGGAAAGAAGTGTGATATGCGGTCTGGAGATTCCGAGAGGTTATGTAGGGCATTCGTAAGGCATTCGTAGGGCATTCGTAAGGCATTCGTAGGGCATTCGTAAGGCATTCGTAGGGCATTCGTAAGGCATTCGTAAGGCATTCGGAGGGGTATTCGTAGGGCATTCGAGGGGTATTCGAAGGGCATTCGTAGGCATTCGAAGGGCGTTCGAAGGGCGTTCGAAGGGCACTCGAAGGGCACGAAGAGTATTCAAAGGACATTCGTAAGGTATCCGCAGGGTAATCGCTGGTATTCGCAGGGAAGCCTGGATAGCAATTGACAAAGGCAGCCGGAAGGGGTAAGCTGGTATAGGACATGCCGCATAAAATCGCTGGCCGCATTGCCGGAGGGGCTGAAGAAAGGCCCGTTGGCGGCGGGAGTCGGAAGTATGCATGGCAGATAAGCAAAATCAAGGATAGTCGTAGAAAGGATAAGGAGTATACGTATGAACGCTGCATCGATGCTGAAATTAATGAGCGCCAAGAACCAGTTCAGTCAGAACCATCCCAAGTTCGAAGCGTTTCTGAAGTCCGTTTTTTCCAGGAGGATAGAGGAGGGCACCGTGATCGAGGTGACGGTCACCAGGCCGGGGGAGCAGCCTGTGACAGCGAACCTGAAGGTGCAGCAGTCGGATCTGGAGCTGCTGGAGGAGCTGAAAGGGCTTATGAAATGATTTACATGACAGAATTCACTTTTCCCGATATCGAGCTGGAGTACAGTTTCCTCATGGGAATCAAGCGAACCTGCTATGACACCTTCTATCCCTTCCAGACGCTGTCCAGGCATGGGCTGAGAAGGCTGGACTTTGAGCCGATTACCATCCTCTACGGCGGGAACGGCTCCGGCAAGACCACCGCCCTGAACGTGATTGCGGAGAAGGCGGGAATCCGGCGGGAGTCCGCGTACAACCGTTCCAATTTCTTCGAGGATTACACGAAAATGTGCGGCTTCGAGACCTGCGGGGCCATTCCGAAGAACAGCCGGATCATCACCAGCGACGACGTCTTTGACTTTGTCCTGAACCTCAGGAGCCTCAATGACGGCATCAGCCTGAAGCGGGAGGAACTGTTCCAGGAATACCTTGACAATAAATACGCCCATTTTCAGATGAAGTCCCTGGAGGACCTGGAGCTGCTGAAAAAGTCCTACATGGCCCACACCAAGACCCAGTCCAAGTATGTCAGGAACAATCTGATGGACAATGTGCGGGAGCATTCCAACGGGGAGAGCGCGTTCCTCTATTTCTCCGAGAAGGTTCAGGAGAACGGGCTCTATCTCCTGGACGAGCCGGAGAACAGCCTTGCGCCGCTGCGCCAGCAGGAGCTGGCCCGGTTCCTGGAGGATTCCGCCCGGTTCTTCGGGTGCCAGCTGGTGATATCCACCCACTCGCCCTTTCTGCTTTCCATGCGGGGAGCCAAGATTTATGACATGGACGAGGAGCCGGTGGACGTGAAACGGTGGACGAAGCTGGAAGGGGTGCGGGCTTATTTTGATTTCTTTCAGAGACATGCGGGGGAGTTCCTGGTGTAGGCGGCAGAGTTGGAAGAAATAGAGAGGCCAGTGCGCACGAAAAAGGGTAATGCGACGATAAAAGCCGCAGGAAAGAGACGGACTCTTTCCGTGCGGCTCCTGTTTTTGGCTGTCAGTTCATGCCTGTCAAAACAGCATAATCTGTCTATGCGTTGTCTGCGCTTTAGTTGTAGTTGTCGATGCAAGGCTGGAACATGCTCTTGCTCACGCCGCACAGAGGGCAGCACCAGTCATCGGGCAGATCCTCGAAAGCGGTTCCGGGAGCGATGCCATGCTCGGGATCGCCTTTTTCAGGATCATAAGTGTAGCCACAGGGATTGCAGAAATATTTTTGCATGTCGGTAATCTCCTTTCCAGAATATGTATTTAATGGTTGTCCAGGCTTTGCTCCCTGCCGCTTTTTATGCGGTATCGCGGGAAGCGTGTTGCCTAAAGACAAGAATATTGTAGCACTACCGGTGGTTCGTGTCAAGAAGTGCTGCAGGATTTCGGGAGGATGGAGAGGATTTCCGGGAGGGGCGCATGGCGGCATTCATGGGGTTTGGCAGGAGTAAGGCTTGGCTCCTAAAAGTACAATGGACAGATGGTCAGGCGGGCAAGGTGATGACGCCTGCGCAATGGGATTAGCTTCGCAACGTAGAGTTTTGCGGTAAAGGTGCCCGTTGCTGCACTTTATATATCACGGCAAATGCCGATAAATATGTTATTCCAGGCCAAAAGCGGATACCCATTGTCTAAGGTATCCGCTTTGTTTATAGTCTGTATTCGGTTAAACTAACTTCTCTATGCTCTCTTTCGTGAGACCGGTATATCTCACAATTTTTTCTATAGACTCACCGTCTGCTATCATATTTCGAGCAATTCCTATCTTGGCATTCCGATCCGCATTGTATAATGCCTGTGCCTCGTCATGTCTTGCTTTTGCACGGAGCCTTTCCTTCTCACGGAATTCTGACGAAGCGGTAATCGTGTAATAAGCATTGATTGCCTGGCTCATAACTGGCACCTCCATCTCTTTAATCTTCGCTAATTCTTCTTCTGTTTCCGCCTTGAACAGTGACAGCCATAGCAGCAGCATGTTATCCTGGCCTACCTCGACCGGCAGTTTCGGAAGCTCATAGAAATGAAATCCCATTTTATCCGACAGCAGTGTATGGCGTGTGACTTCAAGCGGCTGGAAGAAAGAATGATATTCTCCACATTCAAACAACGAGAAATCTATAATACTGATAACAATTGTACGCGGCAGCATAGAATAACCCTGTCCGGTAGGCAGCGCTGATGAAAACTCCCTCGCCCAGTAGTACATGACCCTCTCCGGGTAGTCCCCCTCATTGCAGACCTGTATTTCCAAATCAACCCTCTGTCCATCCACAACCATATTGATATCCAGCCTGCAGAATTTGTCCCCAAGGTTTTCAGGCGGCATCTCCGGATTCCGTATCACAAACTGTCCGATACCTTCTAAGGGTATGCCAAGCAAATCTGCGACCAGTCTCTTTAAAAGTTCTGGATACTGTACAAACAGCATTTTGAACAATGTATCTGTCTTAAATGTGTATTCAAGCTTCCTCATGGCATCATCTCCCCTAAATCTTATAGTTCTATGGATAGTATACCAAATTCAATGATTGATTTCCATAAAGATTTTACGGCCGCAGCTCTGAAAGGTAAATTCCATTATAGCCTGCCCGAAAACCTCAAATATTCTTTTTTTGAGTTTTCCAGGGAAATCGGAAAGTTATCCACATCCATTGGTTTCAGCTCTACAGCCACGCAATTTTTTGTGGATAAATTTTCATTTCCCTCTTGGCCGCAGGATTTCGGGAGGATGGAGAGGATTTCCGGGAGGGGGCGCATAGCGGCATTCAAAGGTTTGGCAGGAGTAAGGCTTGGCTCCTAAAAGTACAATGGACAGATGGTCAGGCGGGCAAGGTGATGACGCCTGCGCAATGGGATATTTTCGTGAACTGCAAGTCTGGAAACGCTTCCCGCAGCTGGTCGGCCACGAAATAGAATTCCTCTTCATCCCACTCCTCGGCGGCTTCCTGACGGCATTTCGACAGTTCGTCTTCGGTTTCGAAAGCGACATCGCCGATGAAAAGGTATCCGCCTTTTTTTAACAGGCTTTTCAGCAGTTGGAGGAAGCGGATTTTTTCGTCGTCGGTCAGGTGGTGGAGGGAGTATGTGGCCAGGATGCTGTCATAGTGCCGCTGCAGCAGCGGCTCCGCCAGTCCTTTCGAGAAGTCGCCCTGATAGAGATGCGCTTCCGGCATTTTGGCTTGTGCCAGTTCCAGCATTTTTGCGGAGAAATCCTGCCCGTAAATCTCACAGCCCTGTTCGTATAGTTTTGCGGTAAGGGTGCCGGTTCCGAAGCCTATGTCAAGGAGGACGGCGCTGTTATGTTCCAATATTTTCCGGTAAATGAAAGCCAGCACGTTCTTGTAGCCTGCAAACGGATAGCTGTCATCTTCGTCCGATATTCCGACAGTCTTGTCATATCCGTCGGCCCATAAGTCAAAACCATTCTTGTCAAGCATAATGTATCTCCTTCTCTGCGGTTTCCGGTGTGTGGTCATCCGGCCATTTGGTTTGGCTGCTGCTTTACATGTCTCATCTCTGTACTGAAAGAAACGGATAAGAGCGAGTATTTGGAAATATAGGGGAATGATTATTATATTTCGATATTCTTTTCCCTGTTTCCAAAAAATGAATTATTCTCTAAAGTCAAATAAATCTTTGGGCTTTATTTCTAATACTTCACATAGCTTAAATATCACATCGAATGATACGCCTACATTACCTAATTCAATTGCGCTTATGTGGCTTCGGTCGATATTGGCCAGTTCGGCCAGTTGCATTTGCGTAAGTTTCTTTCTTTTTCGAAAGTAAACTACATTTAAGCCAAACTGTTCGTAAAAAGGTTTATATTCTTGCTTCAAATTAATCACCCCTGAATATATTCTATAGTTAAATCGATACCTCATAAACCTTGTGATAATAGCGCTATGATATTGACACAAGTCAAAATATGTGTTCTAATAATATTTACGACCAGAAAGATTCCATAATAAGAATTATGCTGTTATTTCTGAAATGGTAAACAGATAAGTTGGTAAAAAATCTCGAAAAGATATAATTGTATACCGTTACAGTGTATTCAAGTAGGGAGATTAAAAGATGGAAGAACTGTATTCGATTATGCGGGATTTTTTAGAGGTAGAGTATAATCAGGAATCTATTGTTTGCCTTTTAAAGGCAGCAGAAGCCACTTATACAGCGGAAAATCATGTAGAGACTAAATTGCTTGCTAATGGTGTGAAAGTATATATAAAAGGCTTGCAAAAGGATTTGAAAGCCGCTATCAATAGAATGGATTCATACATAGCAGAAAACGCCAGGAAGCAATAGCAAAGCAACGGGCAACAACATTAGAGGAATATCTGCCGCCTATTTCTTTGGGTATTCTGTTTTGACGTTGCTTGCTCCTGTTATATAGTCCATTGAGACATTGTAGAACTTGGCGAGAATCAAGATGTTGTCTATTGGGATTCTGGTCTTGCCGGATTCATAGTCGGAATAGGTTCTTTGGCCTATGTGGAGCAAATCGGCAACTTTTTGTTGGGTTAAGGAATTGTCTTCGCGGATTTCTCTTATTCTTTCATTATATTTCATGGCAAGTACCTCTCAGAACAAGTATAAAAGAAAAGAAGATAATTCTTGACAAATAGAGCTATAAACTCTAAACTAACTATGTTGGATGATAGAGTTTATAACTCTAACATGGTACATTATGTGCATTTTAGTTTTTTTTATACGTAGGCACGCAGAGATGAAAAGAGGAATTATGATGCCTGTAAGGTATGCAATTGTAATTGTGACATATAACAGGGTACGATTGCTGCGTGAATGTATTGCACATGCAGAAGCGCAGACGGTTCGAGCGCACAGCATAATCGTAGTAGATAATGCATCTACAGATGATACGGCGGCATATCTGGGAGAGCTGGATCGTGTAAGTAATATAGAGATGATCAGACTGCAGCAGAACATCGGAGGTGCAGGAGGATTTGCAAAAGGCATGGAGCGTGCACTGCAGAAACATGTGGATTGTGTGCTGTTGATCGATGATGATGCAATGATCGAGAAGGAGTATATGGAGAAGATCCTGACAGCCAGAGAGCATTGCCCGCAGTACAGAGCTTTTGCAGGGACGGTGGAGAAGAACGAAAGGATTGATACTTTCCATCGGAGAGATCTGCTAAGAGCCGGACTATTATCGAAAAATGTACCGGCGCAGAAGTATTGCCAAAGCAGATTTGAGTGTGATATCGCCTCTTTTTGCGGAATGGTGGTGGACAGCGAACTTATCAGGAAGATTGGATTGCCGCATGAGGAGTATTTTATCTGTTATGACGATACGGAGTATTCCCTGAGAATCAGTCGGTACAGTAGATTTCTGGTAATCGCGGATGCTGTATTAGATCACAAAAGTGAGATACATGTGCAAAGCTGTCCGAGAAGATATGACTGGAAGGATTACTATGCCATCAGGAATAGAATTCTGATGGTAAAAGAGCACGGAAATATTGTGGATGAAGCAGTCAATTTCCTGGATGTCCTTGTACATTCTGTTTTCAGAAACTGGCTGTTCGGGCTGATCAGGCTTGATCATTACGATTGGAAATATGAACGAAGTCTGGTGAAGGCTGCGATCAAGGACTCTGGTGGAGCGAAACCTGTAGCAGGAAAGGTATCTGGAAGTGTATATGTTAAATAGTCTGATTATGATAATCCCTACCCTGACAGGCCTGTTTATGCATAATTATTTCTGTCATGGAAGAATGTCCGCATTAAGGCGAACAGGTCTTCTGTTTGTGTATGGAGTACTGGTAAGTTGTTCTATGTCCGTCATTGCGCGGACCAGAGGAATCAAAGGTATTGGCATAGCCTATATGACTCTCTCCCATAAAATAGAGTTTACGCTTTTAGGCTGTGTCATGTCCTTTGGTATGGCGCTGGGACTGTGCATTGTTATAGAAAAGAATGTCACAATTAAAAAATTCAAGATGTATTTGAGCAGATTTTTCTGTGATATCCGTAAATATTTTAAATATGCAGTGAAATCAGCAAAGGCTGATCTTCGTTCGGAAGTGGCAAATGCGTATTTGGACTGGCTCTGGTGGTTGATAGAGCCGTTTTGTATGATGCTGATCTATACGTTGATCTTTGGAGTGGTTTTTAATGCTTCGGAACCTTTTTTTCCGATCTTTATTTTTTCAGGGTTGGCTATGTGGACCTTCTTTTCCAGAGGAATGAATATCAGCGTCAATATAGTCAGAAGCAATAAGAGTATTATTTCAAAGATATATCTGCCCAAGTTTATCCTGTATTTTGCCCGCATGCTTGTGAATGGATTCAAAATGCTGGTTTCTTTTGCAATCGTAGTGATAATGTTGATCGTTTTTAAGGTTCCGGTCAGCTTAAAAGTATTGTATATTTTGCCCGTCATGCTCGTTTTTTTCTTATTTACATTCGGAATGGGCAGTATTTTGATGCATTTTGGCGTGTATGTCAATGATCTGTCTTATATTGTGGGGATTGTTTTGAGTATGCTCATGTATTTTACGGGGACGTTTTACGCGGTAGGTAAACGGATACCGGCTCCCTTCGGAGAACTGCTGGAGCAGTTTAATCCGGTGGCCTATTGTATTGCATCCATGAGAAATGCAGTGCTGTATAATACAAGCCCGCAGGTGGATCTGCTGATCATGTGGGGACTTGTATCAATAATGTTATCGGCAATTGGAGTGTATACAATTTACCGTAATGAAAATGCCTATGTGAAGGTGATCTGATGGAACACAGAGAAACAGCGATCGAAGTAAAAAATGTATGTATCAATTACAGGATCATGAAAAATGTCACGGTACGACACAATTTGTTTCAGAGACATTCCCGTGAAGAAACATTTGAAGCAGTCAAGAATGTATCATTTACTGTGGAAAAAGGCGGAATACTCGGAGTGATCGGGAAAAACGGAAGTGGTAAATCCACACTGCTTCGGGCGATTGCAGGCGTTTTTTCACCCAACAGCGGCAGTATTGATCTGAAAGGACACACGGTATCTCTGATGGCGTTGGGAGTCGGTTTTAAAGAAAATCTTACAGGTCGGGATAATATTTCCCTGTCGGGAATGCTCCTGGGATTTCGAGAGGACCAGATACAGGATAAAATGCAGGATATTATTGATTTTGCGGAGATTGGTGATTTTATTGACAGGCCGGTCAGGACATACTCCAGCGGTATGCATTCGAAACTTGCATTTGCGATCACGGCAATGCTGGAAACGGATATCATGCTGGTGGATGAAGTGCTCAGTGTTGGGGATGAGCGATTCAAAAAGAAAAGTCTTGGCAAGATGAAAGAATTGATAACGGACAGGAACAGAACGGTTATCATTGTCTCGCATAATATTGATACGCTGAGAAGCTTATGTGATGAGGTAATGTGGATTCATGACGGGGAACTCAAGGAGATGGGAAGGCCCGCAGAAGTATTGGAACACTATGTGGAGTTTATGAATCATTAGCAGAAGTGTTGTGGAGATTATGAATACAGAGGGTGAGACTTTATTTCAGGATTCATTTGCGCAGCCTGAAATCAGGTGTGGGTACTATGTATCTGATAGTATGAAAAAAGTATGGGCAATCGAGCTGGATCTTATAAGGAAATTTGTGGAGGTTTGCGATAAGCATGGACTCCGCTATTTTATGGATGGCGGAACGCTTCTGGGGGCAGTGCGGCATCAGGGCTTTATTCCGTGGGATGATGATGCGGATATGATCATGCCACGGGAAGATTATAATAAACTTTGGAATGTTGCGGCGGAAGAATTTAAAGAACCTTACTTTTTTCAAACGACGCTCTCAGAAGATCGGTTTTTTCGTACACATGCGCAACTCAGGAACAGTCTGACAACAGGGTTTGTTGAAGAAGACAGGGAGAAGGATATCAATAAAGGAATTTACATTGATATTTTTGTGCTGGATAATATCCCGGATGGCTTTTTTAAGAAACAATGGTGGAGGATAAAAATAGAGCTGGAAAAGAAGATTCTGTCTTTTCAATATGATCGAAAGTATAACACATTGTCTTTAAGAGGGAAATTATTCTATTGTTTTGTACATTTCTTTTTTGCAACAATTCCTTTTAAAAAATTTTTTGAAAGATTTAATTTGAAAACATTGGGAAGATACATGAATGTACGGACAGAGTACGTAGGGGATGTAACGTTGGACTGGCGAACGAATGTGCAGTGGCCGTCTGCATGGTTTGAAGACTATGTTTACCTGCCATTTGAAACTCTTATGCTGAGGGCGCCAATCTTCTATGAGGATGTGTTGAGCAAACAGTATGGTGATTACAGAAAACTGCCGGAAGACGTTTCAGCCCCTGGTTTAAGATCGCACGGGAGCGTAGTTTTCGAACCGGATGTACCGTATAAAGAATATTTGAAAGAAACGGCAGATAACAAACAGAAAGGCAGGTATGCGTTATGAACATTGCAGTTATCATTGCGGGCGGTGTGGGAAAGAGAATGGGGCAGGAAATTCCCAAGCAATTTATAAATGTATATGATAAACCTGTTTTGTTCTATACACTGGAAGGATTTCAAAAGCATCCCATGATCGATGCAATAGAGCTGGTATGTATTGACAGTTGGATTGGTGCGGCAAGTGCCTATGCACGTCAGTATAATATCACTAAATTAAAGTGGATTATTCCAGGAGGGGAAAGCGGCCAGGAATCTATCCGCAATGGTGTATATCATCTTGAAGAAGAATGCTGTGATAACGATATCATTATCATTCATGACGGTATTCGTCCCCTGGTGGATGAATCGGTGCTTACAGATGTCATATTGAAATGTGAACAATATGGAAATGCAGTTACTTCCATGCCGTATAACGAGCAGATTTTTGTTGCGGATGACGAGATGTCAACGGTGCAGTATATTCCGCGAGAAACTTTGCGCAGAGTTTCCACACCGCAGGCTTATAAGTTTGGAAAGCTTGATTGGGCGTATCACGAGGCGTTCGAGAAGAAAATCGGGATATATGGTTCGGCTTATACAAATACGATGATGGTCGAACTTGGGGAACGGTTGTATTTTGCAGCTGGATCAGATAAGAATATCAAGCTTACAACGCAGGATGATCTGGAATTTTTCAAGGCATATCTGAGGTCAAAAGACCAAAATAACAGATGTGGTTGACTTTTGTAGAATAAAAGAAAGGTATGATCAAGGTTGAATAAATTCTCTGATGACCAATTTAGTTCAATAAACTGAACAAGTTCAGCGTAAAACGTTTCGGAATGGAGGGAACAATGATTACTCACAGGTTGTATTGGAAAGATATAGAAGAGACAGCCGGTCTTGTGCTGCCTTGGGATAAGCTCCGGAATTCCAGAATGCTGGTAAGCGGAGCCAGTGGTCTGATCGGTACGTTTCTTGTAGACACGATCATGTATAAAAACAGGTATCATGACTTAAATTGTCATATGTATGCCATAGGGAGGAACAAGGAAAAGGCCAGGTTACGCTTTGCATCTTATGAAGACAGTAAGGAATTCCACTTCGTCGAGCAGGATATTAACAGGGGGCTGGACGGAGATAGAATACCGTCAGTTGATTATATAGTGCATCTTGCAAGTAATACACATCCGATCGCATATTCTACGGATCCTATCGGAACGATCACTACAAATATAGTCGGAACGGGTAATCTTCTGGAGTTTGCTGTCAAAAATAACTGCAGGAGAATTGCATTTGCATCTTCTAACGAAATTTATGGAGAGAATAGAGGAGACGTAGAGCTGTTCGATGAAGAATACTGTGGATTTATCAACTGCAATACTCTACGGGCAGGATATCCAGAAAGCAAACGATGTGGAGAGGCATTATGTCAGGCTTATATCAAACAAAAGGGATTAGACATTGTTATTCCAAGGCTGACGCGCTCTTACGGTCCTACGATGCTGATGTCTGATTCTAAGGCAATCTCTCAATTTATAAAGAAAGGTCTGGCAGGCGAGGATATTGTTTTAAAAAGCGAAGGAAATCAATATTATTCCTTTACTTATGTTTCAGATGCTGTTTCGGGGCTGTTGACTGTTTTGTTGAAGGGCAAAACAGGGGAGGCCTATAATATTGCAGATGAAAAATCAGATATCAGGCTCAGGGATCTGGCGAAGCATGTAGCTGAACTGTCAGGAACTAGGGTGGTTTTTGAACTTCCGGATGAAACGGAGAAAGCCGGTTACAGTATGGCAGTTACAGCAAGATTGTGTGGAGATAAGTTAAAGCAGCTGGGGTGGCAGCCTGAATATAATATTGAGAGCGGTATAAAACAGACGATGACGATATTAAGGGATAGTGAACAACA
>OFFF01000476.1_pt1 | contig 30697 bp, 19 predicted proteins | sample 1521301 | NCBI WGS metagenome assembly OFFF01 (sample SAMEA3504101, study PRJEB24116) | mouse gut metagenome | biome: mouse gut; feature: mouse-associated habitat; material: faeces | place: Denmark | collected 2011
TGCCTGCCGACCAGATGCGAAACCGTCCGTCGCCCCGGCAGTTCCGGCGGGGCGGCGGAGCGGCGCAGCCTACCGGCCGCCGGTAATAAACGCCGTAAAGGCAGGCAGATATCTCCTCAGAACGACATATATGGCGATTCCCAGACCGATAGTTACGAGCGGTATGAGCAGGTAGCTTGCAAACATCGCCGATTCGCTGGCAGGCCGCAGCAGTGTTACATATAACTTAACAAAGAAGAATGCCGGCATCCCGTGATAGGCGAAGATAAAGAACGAGCTATCCGCCAGGAAAGCATCGGCACGGAGCCGGCCGGTCATGATTCCATGCGCCGACCACGAGACGACAAGCACCAGCCCTGCGATGATTCCGATATTGTGAACGATCTGGCGGTCATCGATATTCAGATGCCACAGCAGAGTGCTCGCCGCAACCAGAATCGGGTAGACGACACTCGCCGTATACCTGAACCGACTGAAATCGACCGCGAAGTTGCGCCTGTTGATACTGAACCACGCCCCGAACGAAAAGAAGAAAAAGGCGACTATGCCGAATCCCGGAATATCGACCTGCAATCCCGATATCCATAATGCGCCGAGGATCGCTACGGCATAACCCTTACCGAATTTCAGCAGCCAATATACCAACGGAGAAACCAGGACGACTAACATAAGATCCCGAATGAACCAAAACTGATAGGAGATAGGGTGTCCCCAAAATAGATCCAGATAGTCCGGCAAGCCGTAATCTAATATCGGTTTATTGTTGCCCGATGTCAGAGAGGGCATGAAAATTTGAATTGTAACGAACGCCAGAAGCGCTGCGGCATTCCAGAATACATACGGGACCAAAAGGGTGCGGACGCGTTTTTTCAGTTTTTGGCCGTAGGTCTTCATGGAAAAATCTGTGCGGTAGAAAAACAGGAAGCCGGAGATAAAGAAAAACAGCGGGACCGACACACGCGCTATTTCATTGGTTATAACATGATATACCGATTCGTATATCGGAAACTGTCCGTCGTGAACCGTAACGTTCCCTCCAATCACGACGCCCTCCAATCCGGCGTGGATGAATACGACGGACACGATCAGCGGAAACCTCAAAAACATAATTGTTTTCGAGAGTGCCGCATCATAATTCTGATACATGTGTACTCGATTTTGATGTGAGAAAATTCTACGAAGCGTACTCCTCGAAGCATTTCACATAGAGACGTGTGCAACAAGGAGCCCCCCGGCTCACAACAAATCGAAGCGGAGTGCATCACCCGAACGCTTTCTCTGGGCTAAGAATAAATTGGTCGTTTTTTCTGGCGAAGAAATGCAGGCGGAGTATATAATAACAAGTGGTTTACATCATAGGCAGGAATTTAATGAATGGTTTGATGATCTTGGTACAAGAAAGGTGTGCACCAAGCCCGTTCAGTTCACAGAAGGTAACGACCAAATCACCCAAGCCCAAACTGAAAGACATAGGAACACACCCGGTGCGGGTGTACTCACCATGCTTATTCCTCTCAGGCTTATAAAAATTGGTCGTTTTTCTGTGAAAGAAACAGCCGCAAATACTAATATGTCAAAATCTTATACCTTTTTCTTTCTAATTTTATCCTATCTATTTCGCGTTAATATCACTACAAAAATAATAAAAAGCCGCAATAAGTCGCCACACGACGTCAATAATTTACATGTCAATCGCATAACAGATCGCCGGGGATTAGGCCCGCACGCCGGAGTACGGAGAAGCCCCGCTCGGCAGAATCAAGCTAACACATATTTCCGCCCGCCGACTAATTCAGTATCTTTGACTGCGCCGAAGATACTCACGCTCGGCAAATTGCAAGTGAACTTGCATTTGCTCTCGCTTATTGCTATCTTTGTTCAAATTTCGAAACCGATAATATAACCGAGTCATGAAAAGACTGCTGATTGGACTTACGGCGTCGATGCTCATCGCGGCATCCGCGCCCGCTCAGGAGAAACCCGACCTTACGCCGCGCCCCAACTATGCGCTGGCCGAGCGGTTCTCGCCCAACAAACTTTACCGCATGGTACCGCAGACGCGCGTGGTGCCCAACTGGTTCCGCTCCTCGTCCCGCTTCTGGTACGCATGGCGCACCGCCGACGGCATCTCCTACCGCGTGGTCGATCCGGCGCGCGGCACCAACACCCCTCTGTGGGACAACGCCTGTCTGGCGGCCGAGATAACCGCCCTGACTGGCGATCCGTTCGATGCCGAGCATCTGCCCGTGAGCCGCATGGAGCTTGTCGACGACCGCTGCATGCTCTTCGACATACCCACCTCGATCGAGCTTACGGACGAGGAGCAGAAGGCCGACCCCGATGCCGGCAAAAATAAGACGTTCCATTTCAGCTATGACATGCAGACGGGCAAGCTCTCGCAGATCGACAGCCGCGAGAAAGCCTACCCCGACTGGGTAAACCTATCGCCCGACGGCAGCACGGCCGTATACGAGAAGGGCTATAACCTGTGGTACATGTCGCGCGAGGATGTCGAGAAGCTGCGCAAGGATCCCAAGGACTCGACCGTCGTCGAACATCGTCTGACGAGCGACGGCACGGCCGACTTCTCGTACAGCTGGTATGAAGACAGCGTCGAGCAGGTCGACTCCACCCAGCGTTACGGCGTAGCGCTCTACTGGTCGCCCGACTCGCGGCGCTTCGCCGTCGTGCGCAACGACGTATCGCGCCTCAAAAACCTGTGGGTCATCGACGTACTCTCGGAGCCGCGTCCCAAGTTGCAGAGCTATAAGTACCAGATGCCCGGCGAGGAGAGCCCCGCGGCGCACCTCGAACTCTTCGACATGCGGGATCTGTCGCGCCGCGAGATCGAGATCGGCGAGTTCAAGGACCAGACCGTATGGATATGTCCGCGCAATGCGCGCCACGCCGACGCATACGAAAAGCCGCAGCGCAGCGTATGGCTCGGCGACGACGACCGCTTCTACTTCTTCCGACAGAGCCGCGACATAAAGCGCATCGACCTCTGTGCCGTAGAGATCGGCGCCGACACATGCCGCACCGTGGTGCGCGAGAAGATGAACACCTCGATCGAGTCGCGCAATCCGCATCTGGTCAACGGCGGCTCGGACCTTATCCAGTGGTCGGAGCGCACGGGCTGGGCGCACCTCTACCTCTACTCCAAGGAGGGCGAGCTGCGCAACGCCATAACCTCGGGCGACTGGCACGTAAGCCAAATCGCCGCCACGGACGACGTCCGCAAGGTCGTATATTTCGTGGCCACGGGTTACGACAAGGATGAAAATCCCTACTACAACCACCTCTACCGCGTCAACTACGACGGCACGGGACTCCGACGTCTCGACCGGGCGGGCTTCGACGGTTCGTTCTCGCTGTCGGACGACTGCCGCTTCTTTACCGCCACCTGCTCGCGCGTCGACACCGCACCCGCATCCGACCTCTATTCGACCGACGGCCGCCGCATAGACGAGCTGGAAAAGGTCGACCTCGAACCGCTGTTCGCGATAGGCTACAAGTTTCCCGAGCCCTTTACCGTCAAGGCCGCCGACGGCGTTACGGACCTCTACGGCGTGATGTACAAGCCCTACGACTTCGACCCGTCGAAGAGATACCCCATAATCGAATATGTTTATCCCGGACCCCAGACCGAGGCCGTCGACGCCTCGTGGAGCCTCAACATGAACCGCATCGACCGTCTGGCGCAGATAGGTTTCGTCGTCATTACCGTCGGCAACCGCGGCGGTCATCCCGACCGCTCGAAGTGGTACCACAACTACGGCTACGGAAATCTGCGCGACTACGGACTCAAAGACAAGGTGGTCGCGGCACAGCAGCTCGCCGCACGCTACCCGTGGATCGATATCGACCGCGTGGGCATACACGGCCACTCGGGCGGCGGATTCATGTCGACGGCGGCCATACTGATGTATCCCGACTTCTTCAAGGCGGCCGTATCGTGCGCCGGCAACCACGACAACCGCATCTACAACCGCTGGTGGAGCGAGAAGCACCACGGCATCAAGGAGCAGATCGACGAGAACGGTGACACCACGTTCGTCTACAAGATATCGACCAACCCCGAGCTGGCCTCGCGCCTGAAAGGGCACCTGCTGTTGGTGCACGGCGACATGGACGACAACGTCCACCCGGGCAATACGATACGCGTGGTCGACGCCCTTATCAAGGCCAACAAGCGCTTCGACATGCTCATCCTGCCCGGCCAGCACCACGGCTTCGGCTCGATGAACGAGTATTTCTTCTGGAAGCTGGCCGACTACTTCGCCGAACACCTTCTGGGCGAGCGCGAGCATTCGGTCGACATACCGCAGCTCAACAACGACATCTGATACGATTCCGCTTTTCGATAAGCGAAATCTATACGCATACCCTGCGGCACAGGTTGCCGCAGGGTTTTTCTTCGCTATAAGCCCAACCGCACACAATAAATAATTGACCGCACAAAAACTTATATCGGCCGTCGCGACGGCAGCCGCATACGCAGTTTCGGGATACCGCTGCAATTCGCCGCTTCGGATAGTTGCCCGAACGACGAAAATATGGTAACTTTGCCGATGCACCCTGCGACAGCGAGGCGAACCGAGGCCGCTCGGCGCATGTCGGACGGATGCACCTGAATACGACGTTTTCGTTAAGCCGAGCGCAGAGCCGTGCTGGCACGGGCTATACCGAGGCACAGAAAATGTCCATAGTATTTCAATGTAAGATTTTACGTATGGCGACGATTCCATTGGCAGAGCGGCTGCGGCCGCATACGCTCGACGAGTATATAGGTCAGCGACATCTGGTCGGCGAGGGCGGCGTGTTCCGCCGCTTTCTGGCGACGGGCAGCGTACCGTCGTTCATACTGTGGGGGCCTCCGGGCGTAGGCAAGACGACGCTGGCCAAGATCATATCGTCGCAGCTCGACCGTCCGTTCTACACCCTGTCGGCCGTAACCAGCGGCGTGAAGGATGTACGCGAAGTGATCGAGAAGGCTCGCAACCAGCATCTGTTCAACGCCCGTCCGGCATTTCTGTTCATCGACGAGATCCACCGCTTCAACAAGTCGCAGCAGGATTCGCTGTTGGGAGCCGTCGAGCAGGGCGTGGTAACGCTCATCGGCGCCACCACCGAGAACCCCTCGTTCGAGGTCATATCGCCGCTGCTGAGCCGCTGTCAGGTATATGTGCTCAAATCGCTCGACGAGAGCGACCTGAGAGTTTTGCTCGACCGCGCGGTCGAGAAGGACGAGGAGCTGTCGAAACGCCATGTAGAGATCCGCGAGACGGCCGCTCTGTTCCGTTTCTCTGGCGGCGATGCCCGCAAGCTGCTCAACATACTCGACATACTGGCAGGCGCCACGGAGGGGGAGCTTATAATCGACGACGAGCGCGTGACCGAGTGCCTGCAACAGAACATCGCCCTCTACGACAAGCAGGGCGAACAGCACTACGACGTCATATCGGCATTCATCAAGTCGGTGCGCGGCAGCGACCCCAATGCCGCCATATACTATCTGGCGCGCATGCTCGCCGGGGGCGAAGACCCGCGCTTCCTGGCGCGGCGGCTGGTAATACTCGCCTCCGAGGATATCGGACTCGCCAACCCCAACGCACTGCTGCTGGCCAATGCCTGCTTCGACGCCGTGCACAAGATCGGCATGCCCGAGGCGCGCATCACCCTGGCCGAAGCCACCATATACCTCGCCACCAGTCCCAAGAGCAATTCGGCATACAAGGCCATCAACGCCGCCCTGGCACTCGTGAGCAAGGACACCACCAACCGCCCCGTGCCGCTGCATCTGCGCAACGCCCCGACCGAGCTTATGTCCGAGCTGGGCTATGGCGCCGACTATAAGTACGCCCACGACTACCCGGGTCACTTCGTCGAGCAGGAGTTCATGCCCGAATCGCTCTCGGGACGCAAGTTCTACACCCCCGATCCCGACAACGCGCAGGAGGCACGCATCGACGAACGCATGCGCAAGCTCTGGGGAGAGAAATATAGGTAGGGAGGAAGGCCGAGAGAATGTCGCGGAGCTGCCGATCGTGCATACGCCGACCGGATGTTTTGCAAGGTTGACGGCTGTTGTTACGGCTGACGCCGTTATACAATTTGTGCCATTACTTTTTCGTCAAAAGTTATTAGTTGCAACGCAACGACGGAGCGAGGCGATAGGGCATACTGGCATATTTCCCATTGCCGAATGACAAGGCGCGGCAGTAGAATACCGCTTTTCACAGAAAAATAAAAAACGAGGTGCGCAAACGGAAATACTCGGTTGCCGCGACAGTTTCATCGTTGAATCGCGTCGGATCAAAGTAAGGTTTCCGGTGCGCACCTCCGGTGGCTGCACGGCCTTCTGCGGATTTATCGTGCAGCGACCGCTACTTGCGTCAAAGCGTCCATATATCCCTCATTCAGATCGGGTCGTGATATGTCGGCGATTCACTTTACTTCACGTCACTCCTCTCCCTCTGCGCCGTGCCGCCGGTCTGCTGCTGGGGCAGGGGCTACGCTCTGCGTCCGATTCGGCCGGCATTGCGGCGACGGGAGTCTGTCCGCATCGAATATCCCGCCGCCCGTTCGGCGGCGGGGCGGACATTACCAGATTTCCTTCGTAATAAAAGCTAATCGCCTGTTGTGCGATATCCGTCCCCGCACATGCCGATACGAGCTTCGTCGAAGATATTTGCGAGGAGCGGAATGCGGGGTAAACAAACGGGATATAGATGCGACCGGCGGAAATAAAAAAGGGGCGCGGTGTCAGCCCCTTACTGCCGGTCTTAGGAAACCTTACGTGGATGCTGTCCTGCGCCTTGTCGCCCTGCCCGCAAAAACGAGCAGGACATAACAAGGACTGACAACCATTATACCTGAATCAAACCCTCTCGAAAGAGGTTCCTATGTTTGCTTAACTGTATAAAGAGTTGTTTACCCTTTATGATGTTATGTCCGTCGGCTATGCCGAGTTATGATAATTCCTTAATGTTTGCATCATAGTTGTGCTTCGATTCGTTCATGGACAACCTGTGTTGCCCCGATACAACAAACCGATTTTAAGGAATCATAACACAAAGATAGTTATAAAATATAAACCGGGTATGCTTTATTGGAAAAATCTTCGTAATTTTGTGGATATGAAGACCTCGATAGACTTTTTGCCCGACTTAGTACAGCAGGATTTGAATCAACTCACGGCATTGATCCGCGAAGAGATTCAGGATGTCGGAATGATAATACTATTCGGCAGTTATGCTAAAAACACCTATGCCCGCCATGATGTAACGAAAGATTACGGAGGCGGCATGATCGAGTTCAACAGCGACTACGACATTCTGGTCGTGTCGAAAAAGCGGCTGGGCAAAAGCGAAGGCAATGTGGAAACCCGCATTCGCGAGCGCTTTGCAGAGGGCAAGGAGGAACATGAAGTTACCAAGGTGCAGCTTGTTAGCGAAAGCATCTCCAAACTGAATAATGCCTTATCCGAGGGGCGCTATTTTTATGTCGATGCTATTAACGAAGGTGTGTTGCTTTATGATACCGGAGAATATAAATTGGCGACGCCCCAAGAATTGGATTATGCAAAAATCAAGGAAATAGCTAATGAATATTATGACGAAAAATTCCTCGATGCAATAAGACATTTTCAACACTTCGAGTTAGATTATTCTCATCCGGATTATAAATTTTGCGCTTTCGACTTACATCAAGTTGCAGAGTGTCTGATTAAGACGGTCGTATTGGTATACGCTCTTTACGGGCATAAGGAACATGATCTTAAATTTCTGCTCAACAAGAGCAAAGGTTATACCCCGGAATTGGTAAAAGTGTTTCCGCGAGATACGGCGGAGGAGAAACGTCTGTTCGAGCTTTTGCGGCGCGCCTATCTGGAATCCCGCTACAACAAAAAGAATTTCATCGTCACGAAAGAAGATATCGACGCGTTAAAGCCGAAAGTCGAGCAGTTGAAACAAGTCGTCGAAGAGGTCTGCCGCGAACGCATTGCCTATTACGAAAGTCAGATCGGGAGATAGCCATAACGCAGGAGCGAGGCGATGGGCTGTACTCGGCGTACTGCCCATTGCCGAGCGACAAGGCGCGGCGGTAGAATGCCGCTTTTCACGAAAAAAAACGAAAAATCAGATTATTATACGCTTCTTTACAAACTGCTCCCTGAATTGCTGGGGAGTGAAGCCTCGCATGCGCTTGAAGATGCGGTTGAAGTTGGAGATGTTGTTGAAGCCGCAGCGATAGGCGATGTCGGCGACGGAGTTGGTAGGCTCGTCGACCAGCAGGCGCGCGACGGCGCTTACCCGTATCTCGTTGAGGCAGTCGATGAAGTTGTTGCCGGTGCGCAGCTTGATGAAGCGACTGAAAGAGGAGGTCGACATATTGACCAGCGCAGCAACGGTGGAGAGCGATATATGTTCGCTGTAATGGCGTTCTAGATACTCCATGACCAGCTTCACGCGGCGCGAGTCGTAGAGGGTAACGCCCGAGGAGAACATCTGGTGCGAAAGAACCTCGCTGCTCCCGTCCAAAGAGAGCGTATGCAGCAGCCTCAGAAAGATGAGCATGGAGTTGAAGGTGTCGGTAGAGGCCAGCAGCTCGTCGAGCAAAGGCTTGGCGCTGAGAATGGTGCGACGCGAAAAGGCTATGCCGTGCGTGGCGCGTTCGAGCATCCGGGCGATAAGGCGGAACTGCTTCTTGCGGAACATGCCGCCCTCGAACAGATCGGCGCTCATCTGTATCGTTATCTCGTATATGTCGTTGGAGCGGCAGTTGTGGTTGACCCATGCATGTTCGAGCGTGGGGCCCGTGATGAGCACCAGTTCGAGGTCGTCGATCTCGGATGTGTGGTCGCCGACGATACGCTGCGCGCCGGCGGCATTTTCGATATAGTTCAGCTCGAAGAGCGAGTGGACGTGTATCGGGAAGTTGAACGAGGTCTTATGTCGTTCGAACACGGCGAAACACTCCTCGCGGCTGACGGGCGGTATCTCGGTAAGGATCGAGCTTATCATCTTTCGGCGGATTGTACAATGCGTTTGAAGTCGGAGAGCATAAGCACGTCGTCGCGCGAGGCGAAACGGCGCATGTCCTCGGCCGAGGCGTGGCCGGGGTAGCTCGCATAGAAGTGCCCCTCGCGGTCGTGGGCATTGCGCCACAGCAGCAGGTGGCTGCATCCGGTCGAGCAGGCATACTCGGCCAGCACGGCCGTAAACCAGTCGTTCTGCGGGATGCCCTCATAGCCGCACTCGCATATCGCCCAGAGTTTGTCGTGCTTATCGGCGAAGGCGCGCGCAATCCCGGACTTGGTCTTCATCTGAGAGAGAAATTCGTCGGCACTCCCGTACTGGTAGATATCGAAGCCTACGATATCGACATAGTCGTCGCCCGGGTATCGTGCTGCGAACTGCCGCTCGTCGGCATAGTCGGCCATGGAATAGGCCACGACGATGTTGTGCACGCCGCGGCTGCGCAGGCGGTCGATCGTCTCGCGCCACAGCACTTTATAATCATCGTCCGAACATAGCTCGGCGCCCCACCAGAACCAGCTGCCCGACATCTCGTGATAGGGGCGGAATATGACCGGAGCGAGACTGCCGTCGTCGCGGCGCAGGCTAAGGACGAAGTCGGCCAGACGGTCGATCCAAGCCATATACCGGTCGTGCAGCGCTCCGCCGGAGATGATCGACGATACGACTTCGGCCGACGTTACGTCCCACGCATCGCCGCCCGTGAGCGGGTTGCGCGGATGCCACGAGAGGGCGTTCACACCGCCCATACGATCGACCGAGAGCATGTTGCGCCGCATGGCCTCGAACGGCACCCCGTCGAGGTTGCGCAGCGAATCGAGTTCGAGGTGCCCCAGATCCCAGCCGAAAAGGGAGGGATAGTCGCCCGTCACGTCGCGCACGTCGCTGCGGCCGTCGCCCGCATCGACCCACCCCACGCCATACGACAAGTCGTCCTGATGTCCGAGCATGACCCCGCGCGAGGCGCAGCGGTCGAGAGCTTCGAACAATCCGGTCGCGGCGGCATCGGCCTGGCTGTCGCACAATGATTTATATGCGCAGACCGGCTTGTCGGCGCATGCGGCCGCAAGCAGCGGCGAGAAGATGATAGTGGCAAGGATACGATTCATTGCAAAAATAGTATTGAAATTTGTTTAAGCCTGTACAAAATTACGGTTATTCCGCCAGCCTCGCTTGTACTATTTTGACTTTTCATAATACTTTCCAGTTACAACCGTCACAAAGATCAGCAATTTATAAAAAATATACAAAAGTTAACGAAAATTTAATGATGCCTAATTAGTATTGCAGCGGGTTAAAATAGTATTAATATACTGTATTTATATATAGTAATTTTGCATTACGGATAAGACCGGACAGGTTTCCGCAAGCCGGCCGCAGCCGAGAGGCAGAAAACAGAGAGAGAAATTCAACCAAAAACCACCCGCATTTGAAACGTCTGACACTCATAGCCGTTGCAATCGCCGCCCTCGCGGCTGTCGGCTGCACGAATACCCCCCCCCGCAAAAATAGCGGGAACAGCTTCGCCTGCGTCGTCGACGGGCACTTCGTCCGCGACTCGAAGCCCTATCGCTTCATAGGCGCCAACTTCTGGTACGGCGCAATACTCGCCTCGACGGGCGAGGGCGGCGACCGCGAACGCCTCGCGCGCGAGCTGGACGCGATGCAGCACGTAGGCATCGACAATCTGCGCATACTCGTCGGCGCCGACGGCGAGCGCGGCATCCCCTCGAAGGTCGAGCCGACATTGCAGACCGCACCGGGCGTATACGACGATGCGCTGCTCGACGGACTGGACTACCTCATGGCCGAGCTCGGACGGCGCAACATGACGGCCGTGCTCTACCTGAACAACTCGTGGGAGTGGAGCGGCGGCTATACGCAGTATCTGGCGTGGGCGCGCGGCGACAAGGCGCCTGTGCCGAGCATCGACGGCTGGCCGGCATACATGGCATACGCCGAGGAGTTCATCCGCTCGGACGAGGCGCAACGCCTATTCGACGACCACGTCCGCTTCATCCTCTCGCGCACCAACCGCTATACCGGAACGGCATACACGGACGATCCGGCCATATTCTCGTGGCAGATCGGCAACGAGCCCCGCGCATTCTCCGACTCCAACAAAGAGGCTTTCGCCGGGTGGATCGAACGCACGGCGCGTCTGATACGCAGCCTCGACCCCAACCACATGATATCTACCGGCTCGGAGGGCCGGCACGGCTGCGAGCAGGATATGGAGCTGTGCCGCAGAATACACGAGCTTCCCGAAATCGCATACGTCAACTGCCATATATGGCCCTACAACTGGGGCTGGATAACGCCCGAAGGCATGGAGGCCGAGCTGGCCGAGGCCATAAGGCTTACCGACGACTACATAGCACAACACGAGGCACTGGCCGGCGAGCTGGGCAAACCGCTGGTAATAGAGGAGTTCGGCTTTCCGCGCGACGGCATGCGATTCGCGCCCGGCACCCCGACCGTATGCCGCGACGCCTACTACGAACATCTATTCTCGCTCGTATGCCGCGCAGCCGCCCGGCAGGGCGCACTGGCCGGCTGCAACATCTGGGGCTGGGGCGGCGAGGCGCAACCGGCCTCCGACCATATCTTCTGGCAGCGCGGCGACGACTACACGGGCGACCCGGCGCAGGAGGAGCAGGGGCTCAATTCGGTATTCGCCTCAGACGAGTCGACCCTCGCCACGATAGCACGCGCCAACCGACAGCTCGAAAAAGACCGAAACAACGAAGACGAGATATGAAACGCTTTATTATATATATGTATGCTCTGCTGGCGGCAATGTCCGCCGGCACGACCGCTATTATGGGCGCAGAGCCGCTGGCCGTGCGCTCGGGCAAGATCGTCGGCGCCGAAAGCGGCGAACCGCGGCCGCTGCACGGCGTATCGCTGGCATGGCACCACTTCGCCGACCGATACTACAATGCCGACGTAGTCCGCACGCTGCACCGCAGCTGGGGAGCCGACGTGATAAGGGCTGCCGTGAGCGTAGAGCTGGGAGACGGCTATCTGGCCAACCCCCGAAGGGCTATGCGTGCGCTCGAAACCGTCGTCGAGGCCTGCATCGAGGAGGATTGCTACGTGGTTATAGACTGGCACTGCCACCACATACGCACCGAGGAGGCCGTCGGCTTCTTTACCGAGGCGGCACGCCGCTGGGGCGACAAGGCCAATGTGATATACGAGATATACAACGAGCCCGAAAACGACACGTGGAGCGAGGTCAAGGCATACGCCGAGAGGGTCGCAGCGGCGATACGAGAGATAGACCCCGACAACATCATCATAGTAGGCTCTCCGCACTGGGACCAGGACGTCGACATCGCGGCCGACGACCCGCTGACGGGGTACGGCAACATCGCATACTCGTTCCACTTCTACGCCGACACCCACCGCGCCGAGAACATGGAGCGATGCGACTACGCCCTGTCGAAGGGGCTGCCGCTGATCGTATCGGAGTGCGGAGCCATGGATCATCTCGGTGGCGGCGAGGTAAACTACGAGTGGTGGGGACGCTGGATGCAGTGGGCCGAACGCAACGACATAGGCTGGATCGCATGGTCGCTTTCGGACAAGGTGGAGACATGTTCGATGCTGCGCCACGGGGCACCGGCCGAAGGCGGCTGGGGCATAGACGATCTGAAAGACTGGTCGCTGCTGGTCATAAGCTCGCTCAAACAGAAAACGAACGAAAACAGATAAGGTATGAAAAGAGTGTTATTGACGCTGGCGCTCGCGGCAGGCATGGCCTCGGCCCAGGCGCAGAAGTTCGAAGGGCTGGCGCTCACGCCGCAAATGGGCTGGAACTCGTGGAACAAATTCGCATGCGACATCGACGAGGAGCTGGTGCGCGAGACGGCCGATGCGCTGGTGGAGACGGGTCTGGCCGCCGCAGGATACGTCTACATCAACCTCGACGACTGCTGGCACGCCGCGGAGCGCGATGCCGACGGATTCATACAGTGCGACGCCGACCGCTTCCCCTCGGGCATAGCCGCGCTGGCCGACTACGTGCACGAGCGCGGATTGAAGCTGGGCATATACTCCGACGCCGGACGCCACACCTGCGGCGGACGCCTCGGCTCGTTCGGCCACGAGTATCAGGACGCCTTGCAGTATGCGCGCTGGGGCGTCGACTATCTCAAATACGACTGGTGCGAGACCGAGAACATCAACGCACGCGGTGCCTACACGCTGATGCGCGACGCCCTCTACGCCGCCGGACGCCCGATACTATTCTCGATGTGCGAGTGGGGCGACAACAAACCGTGGGAGTGGGCTGCCGACGTGGCGCACTCGTGGCGCACGACAGGCGATATATGGTGCTCGTTCGACGAGGTGCTCGAACACGGCACGTGGCGCGCATGGAGCGTGATGCACATCCTCGACATGACCGCCGGTCTGAGGCGTTACGCCGGCCCCGGCCACTGGAACGACCCCGACATGCTCGAAGTGGGCAACGGACTGACGCACAATGAGGATCGTGCGCACTTCACGATGTGGTGCATGCTCTCGGCACCGCTCATACTGGGCAACGACATACGCACGGTCGACCCCAAGACCCTCTCGATACTGCTCAACGGCCGCGTGATAGCCATCGATCAGGACCCGCTGGGCGTGCAGGGATACCGCTTCATGCGCGAGGGCGATCTGGAAGTATGGCTCAAACCCCTCGCCGGGGGCCACTGGGCATTCTGCCTGCTGAACCGCGGCAAGGAGGATATAACCTATACGATCGACTGGCCGCGCTTCGACTGGACCGACGAGGAGGTATCGAAGCTCTCGACCGACTTCTCGACCAGGACATACGAGATAGAGAACCTGTGGGCCGAGGGTAAAAAGTCGGCCGAGGGGACGACGAAAAAGGCCAAGACGGTAACCGTACCCTCGCACGACGTGGTGCTCTACCGTCTCGCACCCAAGAGATAAAACAGACGATATGAGACGCTTGTTATACATAATGATTCTGGCCGCATGCTGTTCGGGCACGGCCGGTGCGCGCGGCCTGATCGAAAGCAAGGTGGCATGCACGCAGGACTGGATATACCAGAGCGAAGTATTCTTCAATATCATGCTTACGGCCGGCGAGCAGCCGGCGACGGGCGTAGTGGAGCTGAGGGTGGAGACGGACAAGGGCTCCGCCGTATGCGCCATGAGCCAGAGCTACTCTATCGCTGCCGGCGCGCCCGAGGCAGTGCAGTTCCGTCTGAGCGGGCTGCCGGCGGGATTCTACCGCGCGACGCTGCTCGACGACGGCGAAAAGAGCGAGGCGTGGAATTTCGGCGTGAGACCCGACGAGGTGCTCTCGCCGCGCGATGCGCAGGCCGACTTCTGGCCATTCTGGCAGCGCACGCTCGACGAGCTGGCCGCCGTTGCCCCCGAATACAGGCTCGAACGCGACCGCACACGCTCGGGACGCCTGCGCGATGTATATACGGTCGAGATGCGCTCGTGGGGCGGCGAGACCATACGCGGATACTGGGTCGTACCCAAGGGTCGCGGACAGTGGCCCGCCATAGTGTGCTACATGGGTTACGGCGCCGAGCCGTACTGTCCCGAGGCCGACGCGCGCGGCGACGTGGCCGAGTTCGTGCTCTCGCACCGCGGGCAGGGGCTCAACAAGCCCACGAACAGCTACGGCGACTGGATACGCCACAACCTCGGCAGCCGCGACGCATACTACTACCGCGGCGCATTCATGGATGCCGTGCGGGCGATAGACTTCGTCGCGAGCCGTCCGCAGACCGACCCGCGCAACATATTCGTCGAGGGCGGCTCGCAGGGCGGTGCGCTGACGCTGGTGGCAGCCTCGCTCGACAGCCGTGTGGCGGCCGCAGCACCCTTCGTGCCGTTCCTGTCGGATTTTCCGGATTATTTCGAGATCGTCGACTGGCCGAAGGCACCAGTGATGGAGGAGGCCGCACGCCGCGGCATAGACCGGGACAGCCTCTACCGCATGCTGTCGTATTTCGACGTCAAGAACTTCGTCGAACATATCCGGTGCCCCGTGCTGATGGGCTTCGGCTTGCAGGACGACGTATGTCCGCCGCACACCAACTTCGCGGGATACAACAACATACGCACGGCAAAGCGCTGGGAGGTGTTTCCCCGCAGCGGCCACCACGTCGAGCGCGAGGAGGGCTGGTGGCGCGCCCGCAGCGAGTTTTTCGACGAGCATACGACACGCTGAGTCAGCCCGGCGGACGATCCGAAACCACACATATCGACAAAACACAGCAAACACAACCGCAAGAATATGAAACAAATTATCCCAAACAACTAAAATTACACCTATGAACAAATTTACATCAACGGTGGTTGCGCTCTTTCTAAGCGTAGCCGCGATGGCTCAGGGTTATCGCATCAGCGGCACGGTGACATCGGCCGCCGACGGACAACCCATGCCGGGTGTCAGCATCAGTGAGCAGGGTACCAGCAACGGCGTGTCGACCAACATCGACGGCACGTACTCGATTACGGTACGCTCGGCCGGCGAGGCGACACTCGTGTACTCGTTCCTCGGTTACAGGAACGAGACCAGACAGGTCAACAAGAGCATGACCGTCGTGGACGTGGCTCTGGCCGAGGAGAGCGAGTCGATCGACGAGGTGGTCGTGGTCGGTTACGGCGTGCAGAAGCGCTCCGATCTGACCGGTTCGATCGCATCGATCTCGGCCGAAAAGCTGAAAACATCGGCCATAACCAATGCCGACCAGATGTTGCAGGGACGCGTGGCCGGCGTGCAGGTAACGCAGAACTCGGGCGCTCCGGGCGGTGCGGCCTCGATCCGCGTGCGCGGCGCCTCGTCGATTACCTCGTCCAACGAGCCTCTGTACGTGATCGACGGCATACCTTTCTCGGGCGACGGCAACGATATCGGCGGCTTCGACTGGGCAGGCGGCACGGGCGGTCAGACCAAGGTCAACCCCCTCTCGACGATCGCTCCGTCGGACATCGTGTCGATGGACGTGTTGAAGGATGCCTCGGCAACGGCCATATACGGTTCGGCCGGCGCCAACGGCGTAGTGATAATAACCACGCGCCGCGGCGAAAAGGGGCAGATGAAGCTCAACTACGACGGCTATGCCGCATGGCAGCAGCAAGGCAGAAAAATCGAGATGATGAACCTGCCGCAGTATGCCCGTTTCCAGAAAGAGATTGCCGATATGTATCCCTCGATACAGGTCGACGACTCGCTGCTCGACCCCACGATTCTGGGCGACGGAACCGACTGGCAGGATGAGATATTCCGCACGGCATTCACGCACTCGCACTCGGTGTCGTTCTCGGGCGGTACGGACAAGTTCCAGTTCGCAGGCTCGGGAGGCTACATGTCGCAGGACGGTACGATATACGGATCGGGATTCGAGCGTTACAACGCCCGCTTCAACGGCGACGGCCAGATCAACAAGTGGCTGCGCGCAGGCGGTTCGCTCGCCTTTACCCACACCGACGAGACCATAACGCGTCAGGACGGCAACGACGGCGTCATCATGGGCGCGCTGTCGATGATGCCCTCGGTGCCCGTGTACGACTTCAACGGAGAGTTCGCCACACCCACCTCGACCTACGCTTCGTCGGCCTACAACCCTCTGTGGCAGGCCGAATCGCAGACCAACACCCTCTCGCGCAACCGCACGATGGGCAACTTCTATCTGCAAATCGATCCCGTCGAGGGGCTGAACATACGCACCGAGTTCGGCTTCGACCTGTCGGACAACAAGAACGACAGCTTCATGCCGCGCTACGACTTCGGTCAGGCCACGAGCAAGATCAACCAGATCATGAGCCGCCGCGACCACTCGATATTCTGGATATGGAAGGCATACGCCACCTATAACAAGACATTCGCCGAGAAGCACAACATCTCGGTAATGGCCGGATTCGAGGCGCAGAAGAGCGCATGGGACGGCACGACGCTCATCAAGCAGGGTCTGTCGAGCGACGATATAACGGTCATCACGTCGGACGGCGTGTTCGGTTCGAACAGCGGCTGGAAAGACAAGACGACCAAGGTATCTGCATTCGCCCGCCTCAACTACAACTACGACGAGCGCTACCTGCTGACGGCTACGTTCCGCGCCGATGCCTCGTCGAAGTTCGGCCCCAGCAACAAGTGGGGCTTCTTCCCCTCGGCGGCCTTCGCATGGCGTATCTCCAACGAGCAGTTCCTGCGCGACTCGGAGGTGCTGTCGAACCTGAAACTGCGTCTTGGCTACGGTCTGGTGGGCAACGACAACATCGGAACGTACAAGTACGGATCGACGATGCAGACGATGCTCTCGCCCTTCCCCGGCGCCAACTCGTCGTACATACCCTCGAACATCTCCAATGCCAACCTCAAATGGGAGGCATCGGAGCAGTACAACCTGGGTGTAGACTTCGGCATGATAAACAACCGCATATCGCTCTCGGTAGATCTCTACCAGAAGGACACGAAGGATCTGCTGTTGCAGGTGTCGACGCCCTCGTACATGGGCAACAAGATCCAAGCCCCCTACGCCAACATCGGCAAGGTGCGCAACCGCGGCGTAGATATCGCGCTTAACCTCGTGCCGGTAGAGCGTCCCGACTTCACGTGGAATTCGAACATCATCGTATCGGTCAACCGCAACGAGGTGCTCGGCCTCAACGACGACTCGCAGGTCATCTACAACGGCGTAGACGTATACTTCGGAGCGGCGTTCAAGACCGCATCGCTCATCAAGGTAGGCCAGCCCATAGGCGTATTCTACGGATACACGACCGAGGGCTATTTCCAGAACGAGGAGGACGTATTGCAGCACGCCGTGCAGGTCGAGGACGGCAACAACCCCGGCAAGAACCTGTACAACAAGATGAACGGCGTATATACGGGCGATATCAAATTCAAGGACCTCGACGACAGCGGCTCGATAGATGCGGCCGACCAGTCGATCATCGGCGACCCCAACCCCGACTTCACTTACGGCTGGACCAATACGTTCAACTATAAGAACTGGGAGCTGACCGTAGGTCTGAACGGCGTTGTCGGCGGCGACATCCTCAACATAGCACGCTACCGCGTCGAGTCGCTCAGCAGCTCGTGGGACAACCAGTCGGCACGCATGGCCGACCGCGCGCTGATCGCGACCGACGAGCTGGGCAACGACTATCTGGCCAACCCGGCCACGGCCGTGGCGCCCCGCTTCGCCCCCAACGACATCAACGGCAACCGCCGCATGAGCGACCGCTGGTTGGAGGACGGCACCTATCTGCGCATACAGAATGTAACGCTGGCCTACAACTTCCCGCGCCGCTGGTTGCAGAAGGCCTCGATACAGAGCCTGAAACTCTACGTGACGTTGCAGAACCTCTACACGTGGACCAACTACTCGGGCTACGACCCCGAGATCGGTGCGTTCAACCAGTCGGCAGGCATGCAGAACTACGATATGGGACGCTACCCGACACCCCGCATGTATATCGTCGGTCTGAATATCGGTTTCTAATACCCCGTCAGCAATGAAAAAGATGAAAAACATATTCAAGATATTAGCGGCATCGGCAGCGCTTCTGGCTACCGGCTGCGAGAACTTCCTTACGGTCGATCCTCAGGATTCGCTGGTCAAGGAGAATTACTACAACAGCCCCGAGGCCGTGCGCGCCAACACCGCATCGCTCTACGGCTCGGTATGGTTCGACTTCACGTGCCGCTTCCAGTACATGGGCGGCGACATGCTCTCGGGCGACCTGTTCTACACCTACTCGGACGAGGGTCAGTTCTATCTGAACACCGTAACCGACAACAACCAGTATTCGAACTCGGGCTGGCAGGGACTCTACAACGTGGTCTCTTACGCCAACTCGGTAATACACGACATGCCCGAGGCGGCACGCGCCAACGGCGTATCAGAAAAGGTCATCGAGAACGCACTGGGCGAAGCCTATCTGTTCCGTGCGCTGGCATACTACATGCTGACCGAGTACTGGCACGAGGTGCCTATAATAACCGACGCCGAGAAGCTCATCACATCGGGCAACACGCAGGACATATACGTGCCGCGCGCCACGCAGCGCTCGCTCTACCGCTTCATATACGAGGATTTGGAGCGCGCCATAGAGATGCTGCCCGAGCAGGATTCGGAGAGCGGCCGCGTCGACCGCTGGTCGGCCAAGGGTCTTATGGCCAAAGTATGCCTCACGCGGGCATGCTACGAGAAGAACAACGGCGGATACGAGGACGACACGCAGGACTACTTCGAGCTGGCCAAGAGCTATGCCAAGGAGGTAATCACCAACGGTCCGGCGCTGCACCGCAACTTCTCGGAGCTGTTCGAGATAACGCCCGAAAACACATCCGAGACGCTTATCGCCGTGCAGTGCATCACGGGCGGCTACGGCTACGGCAACAGCCGCTCGGTGGAGTGGGGACGCAACGGCGTGCTGACCGGCGTAAGCTGCTGGGGCGCGGGCAAGGCACCCACGCTGTCGTTGCAGGAGGCCTTCGAGGAGCATCCGGCCGACGGACGCCGCCGCTGGACATACATGCAGTCGGGCGACGTATATCCCACGCTGGCCGTGGGCGAGAGCGACTACTACGGCAACGGAGAGGTTGACTTCTCAGGCGGATACGTATACCGCAACACGTCGTCGGACCTTACGACCGAGGCTCCGAACGAGGGTCTGGCGCATATCAAGAAGTATATAATCAACTCGAACGGCGGTGTCAACATCGGCACCATGCAGGACGGCTCCAACAACCTCTACCTGCTGCGCACGGCCGACGTATACTTCGTCTACGCCGAGGCGTGTCTGGCGGGTGACCTTTCGGCCACGCTTACCGACGCCGAGGCCATAGGCTACATAAACGAGGTGCTGAACCGCGGAGGCGACTCGGATGCCGGTTATACGGTGGAGTCGCTGAGCTACACCGACCTGCTTAAAGAGCGCCGCAAGGAGTTCGCATTCGAGGGCATCAACTGGTTCGACATACAGCGCCTGTCGTATCTCTCGGCACAGGCCGCTCTCGACTACATCAACACCATGTATCGCGACAAGATATGGGTGTTCAACTGGGAGAAGTACAACAAGGACTACCCCGACGCCACCGAGGCCAACCAGTACGAGGCCATGAACAAGCCCGGCCGCGAGTACTACACGCGCCAGTGGTATACGCGCATAGATCAGGAGGTATATACCGACGTGGGCACGGGCAGCAATATCGACACGTCGAACCGCGCCGCAGCCATAGTCCTTACGGAGCGCAACCTCGAAATAGCGCTGCCCGCCGACGTGGTGACGAAGGCCCCGATCCTCAACGGCGAGGCGGTCGACTACTATGCAGAATAACACAAAAAAACGAACAACATCATGAAAAGCATATTCAAGAGTTTGATGCTCGTCGCGGCGGCCGCTGCGATGCTGACTCAGGCGGGATGCGAGGACAGAAATGTCAACGACCCGCAGAGCGACGCCACGCCGTCGATCAAATACATACGTCCGACCGACCCCGCGCTGGCCGACAAGCTGCTCGAAAGCAGCCCCATGGGCGAGACGATAGCCATTATCGGCAGCGGCTTGGAGGGCGTTGTGGAGATATTCTTCAACGACGTGAGGGCCGAGCTCAACCCCACGCTCGTTACCGAACACTCGATCATCTGCAACGTGCCGGCGGTAATGCCCACCGAGATCACGAACACGATGACCCTGAAAACGGGCAAGGGCAACATCTGCGTATATGACTTCGCCGTCGACATCCCCGTGCCCTTCATCACGGGCACCTCGTGCGAGTGGGCCAAGGCCGGCTCGGAGATGACGCTATACGGCAGCTATCTCTTCCCCTACGAAGAGAGCAACACCTTCGACGTGACATTCCCCGGCGGCAAGACCGCCCAGATCAAGTCGTTCGACTCGTCGTCGATAACGGTCACAGTCCCCGAAGGCGCACTCGAAGGCACCATATCTGTCGAGGGCGAGTACGGCATCGGCATGACCAAATTCTCGTACAGGGAGAGTACGGGCATGTTCATCGACTGCGAGAACGTAGCCGTATGGGACGGATGGAGCTATTCGGGCGCATATGTGCATGACGACGAGGAGAGCATCGACGGCAGCTACATCGAGCTGACCGGCTCGGCCGCCGCCTGGAACTGGAACACGTCGGGTCTGGCGCTCTTCTTCAACAACGTGCTCGAAGACGGCACGAGCCGCCAGCCCCTGCTGCCGCTCGACGCCGATCCGGCCGAGTATGCGCTCAAATTCGAGTGCCGCATCAACGCATGGAGCGACCTGTGGGCTTCGATGTGGTTCGCAGGCCAGTACAACACCTTCTCGATCGACGGCGAGGAGGCGCAGTACCACTGGAAACCCTTCGCCGACGATTCGGTCATCAAGGGCGAGTGGACTACCGTGACCATTCCGCTGAGCGACTTCAAGGTCGACAAGGAGGAGACGGTCAACGACCGCACGCTCTCGCGCGGCGATATGGGCAACTTCTACATATTCTTCTTCGGCGGACTGGCCGACGAGGCCAACGCCGGCACGCCGATCAGCGTCTACATCGACAACTTCCGCATAGTGCGTCAATAAACAACAGTCAGAGTCTTATGAAAAGAAAACTTATAAACATGGCATTGGTGCTGGCGGGAGCGTTTACGCTGGCTTCATGCAGCGAAGACAACGAGTTCCCGTGGGACGGCACCGACAAGGGCGCCACAGTGCTCGAAGCCTTCGGCCCGAAGGTCAACCGCCGCGGCGACATGACCATAATCGGCAAGAACCTGCAAAACGTGCAGGCGGTGATATTCCCCGAGTCGATACGCGTCACGGACATAGAGCGCATCTCCGATGAGAAGATACGCGTGGTGGTGCCCTACGAGGCTGCGGCGGGGCGTCTGACGCTGGAACTGGCCGGCGGCAAGACTATCGTATCGGCCTCGGAGATCGTGTATGTCGAGACATTCGCCCCTCCCACCGTATCCATGGGCGAGGGCGTAGAGTCGGTGCGCTCGGGCGACGAGATAACCATCGACGGCGACTACCTCTATAACGTTGCGACGGTATCGTTTGCCGGCAATGCCGACGTGGCCGCCGACGACGAGGAGATGATCGTATCGATCGACCGCCACCGCATCGTGGTGCGCGTGCCGAAACAGGCGCTGAGCGGCAACGTCAAGATCGCCGACGCCGAGGGTATCAACGTATACTCCGAAAACGAGATCGTCGTGCGCCAGCCCGTAATAGAGAAGGTGGCTCCGCTGACCGTCAAGGCCGGCGAGAAGATCACGATAACGGGCAGTGACGTCGATCTGATCGAGAGCGTGACGTTCGCCGACGGCTCCAAGACGGATGCCGTCGAGGTCGTAGACCGCAAGTCGGTCCGCGTAGAGGTTCCGGCGACGGCCACCGACGGCAAGATCAGGGCCGTATCGTATGCCGGCGTCGAGACCGAGAGCGAGGATGCTCTGACGCTGACCCTCCCCACCGGCCTTAGGGTCGAGGCCGCCGACCGCTTCAAGGCCGGCAGCGAAGTGACGGTATCGGGCAAGGATCTCGATCTGGTAACCGCCCTGTCGTTCGCCTCGGCCGAAGCCGCATTCGACTACGACGCCGAGAGCGGCTCGCTCACGGCTGCGATACCCGCAACGGCCGTAGACGGCGCGCTGACGCTCACGCTGGCGAACGGCACGACGGTCGAGACCGAGGCCGTAGAGCTCGTCAAGGCCGAGGTTGCCGCCGTATCGCCCACCGAGCTGGTGGCCGGAGGGCAGATCACGGTTACGGGCAGCGATCTCGACCTGATAACCGAAGTGAAGATCAACGGTGCGGCGCACGAGTTTACCGCGACCGAGACATCGATCGTAATAACCACGGGCAACACATCGCAGTCGGGCAGGATAACCCTCGCACAGCAGAACGGCGTGAAGGTCGAGCCGACCGACGAGGTGCACTTTACCTACGACAGCTTCGTCGTCGTAAACTCGGCTCCCGACAGCGCGGCCATAGGCGACGAGATAACGATCACGGGTTCGAACTTCAACATGATCGAAGCGATCCTCTTCGGCGAGGCGAAGGTCACGTCGTACACCAAGCGCGAGGATACCGAGATGTCGTTCCTCATACCGTCGAACGTCGAGACGGGCAGCTATCCCATGACATTCCGCCTTACCACGGGCGAGGAGGAGACCTCGCCGCAGACGATCGAGATCCGCGGCGCCATAGCCACTACGGTCATCTGGGAGGGCAGCGCCTCGCTGGGCACAGCATGGGACTGGAATGCCGGCGTACATATCTACGACCAGTCGCTGTGGCGCAAGATAGCCGTAGGCGCTACGCTCAACTTCGACTTCGCGTGCGACACCGCGGCGAGCACCTACTGGCAGCTCAAACTGCTGGCCAACGGCTCGATGCCGCCCTCGTTCCCCGGCAACGAATGGGGCGTGGTGGAGATGCAGGCCGACGACACGACATACTCGATCCGTCTCACGCAGGAGGACTTCGACCTGATATGGGCCGGCGGCCTCAACGTCGTTGGCTATGCGCTCAACATAAAGAAGATCTACGTCACGTGGCAGACCTCGTCGACCGAACCGGTATACTTTACCGATCTGATGCTGGTCGACTATGAGGAGCACGGCAACCACAACGGTTCGTTCGACGGCTCGTGGGGCGGCGTGGGCAACGTCCTCGAAGACGAAGCCGGCAACCACTACATCGAGTCGACCGAGTCGGCCGCCGAGAACTGGCTCGTGAACTGCAACCACCAGGCCGACGGCGCCCCCGCGCCCGTAGTCGAGGATGCCTCGCTCTACGTGGTCAAGTACGACGTGCGCATAGCCGACGGCACAGCGGGCGCTTCGCAGGCTCAGATGCAGATCGTACTGGGCGACAACTGGAACTGGGTCGGTGCGGGACTCTTCCCCGAAAGCACCGGCGGCAAGTGGATTACCGTGACGGTCGACGCGCTGTCGCTGTCGGGCGCACTGGACTGCTCGGCGGGCACCAACGGCATCTACGGAGGTCCGTTCCCCGCAGGCATCGCGATCGACAACCTGCGTCTGTCGCTCAAATAGCAAACACCGCCCGGCCGGGCGCGGCAAACGTCGCGCCCGCGACGGTCGGGACAAAACAACAGGCTGAAACATGAACAGACATTTCGCATTATCATTAGCGACAGCGGCAGTACTATGTACGGCTGCCTGCTCGTGCGGCGATACGTCCGATACGCCGCAACCGGTAACGCCGCGCGTGGAGTCGCAGTCGCCCGTATCGGGTGCGACGGACATCGCTATCGAGCCGGGGTGCATCGAGATCGTCTTCGAACGCCCCGTAACGCTGGCCGACGCCTCGGGCGTGGGCCTTACGCCCGAAGCCCCGGTCGAGATCAAGGTGCAGAACCGCAGCGCGACGATTTCATACGGACAGCTCGAATACCAGACCGACTACACGCTGCATCTTGCGGCAGGAACGCTGGCCGACAAGTCGACCGGCGCCCCCTCCGAGACGATCACGGTACGCTTCCGCACGGTCGACAAGCCCTATACGCCGCCGACGGAGCCTGCAAAGACGCTCGTTACGGCCGATGCCATGCCCCGGGCGCAGAGAGTCTACGACTATCTGTGGCAGCAATACGGCCACAAAACCCTCTCGTCGGCCATAGCCAAGGTAGCATGGAACACCGATGAGATCGATTGGATCGAGAAGTGGACGGGCAAGTATCCGGCAATAGCCACATTCGACTACATTCATCTGGCCTCGTCGCCCTCGAACTGGATCGACTATACGGACATCGGCGTAGTGAGCGACTGGTGGCAGGCGGGAGGTCTCGTCTCGGCATGCTGGCACTGGAACGTGCCCAAGTCGCAGTCGGCAGCCGCCGGCGAGGTAACATGCACCCCGGACGAGACGACATTCCGAGCCGGAAACGCCCTTAAAGAGGGCACGTGGGAGAATGCTCGGATGAAGGCCGATCTGACGAAAATGGCCGACATGCTGCTGCTGCTTCAAGAGCAGGGCATACCCGTCATCTGGCGCCCGTTGCACGAGGCGGCCGGCAACACCTACGAATACCCGGGCGGCAAGGCGTGGTTCTGGTGGGGATACGACGGCGCAGAGACATACGTGGCTCTGTGGCGCACGATGTTCGACTACTTCCGCGAGCGCGGCCTGCGCAACCTCATTTGGGTGTGGACGACGCAGACCAAGGATATCGATTTCTACCCGGGCGACGAATATGTCGACATCATAGGCCGCGACCTGTACGACATGACATCGGTACAGGATATCGCCTCGCAGTGGAATACGATCGTCAAGGCATTCCCGCACAAGATGATAACGCTGAGCGAAATGGGCAACGTGGCCGACATCGCCTCGCAGTGGGAGGCCGGCGCGAAGTGGAGCTACTTCATGCCGTGGTACGACTACGACAACGACTACACGTCGGCATACGCCCACCGGCACGCCACGATAGCATGGTGGAAGCGTGCGTTCGCATCGGAGGCAGTCCTCTCGCGCGACGATCTGCCCGATTTCCGCCAGACCGAACAAAATTAACGATAAACCCAATAGACAAGCAACAATATGACATTCGAAGAAAAGGTCGAGCTTTTGAGAAAGAGACACGAGGAGTTGTTAGCCCGCCCCAATTCTCCCGTCGAGGAGTCGAACGGAGTATACCGACGTTACAGTAATCCTGTCCTGACAGCGGCGCACGTGCCGTTGGAGTGGCGCTACGATCTATCGCAGCAGAGCAATCCGCTGCTGTTGGAGCGCATCGGAATCAACGCCGCATTCAACGCCGGGGCCATATTGCTCGACGGCCGCCACCTGATGGTGGTGCGCGTCGAGGGCGTCGACCGCAAGTCGTTCTTCGCCGTGGCCGAGAGCGCCGACGGCATCAGCGGCTGGCGCTTCTGGGACTACCCGATAACGCTGCCCGAGTGGGGCGAGCCGGCCACGAACGTATACGACATGCGTCTGACGCGTCACGAGGACGGCTGGATATACGGCATATTCTGCGTCGAGCGCAAGGACCACACGGCCGAGGACGACCTGTCGGCCGCAACGGCCGCGGCTGGCGTAGTACGCACCCGCGACCTGAAAACATGGGAGCGTCTGCCCGACATACGCTCGGCGAGCCAGCAGCGCAACGTAGTGCTGCACCCAGAGTTCGTGGAGGGCAAATATGCGCTCTACACGCGGCCGGCCGACGGCTTCATCGACACGGGCAGCGGCGGCGGCATAGGCTGGGCGCTGGTCGACGACATGGAGAATGCCGTCATAGGCGACGAGAAGATAATCAACACCCGCCGCTACCACACCATAAAGGAGACCAAGAACGGCGAGGGCCCGCACCCGATCAAGACGCCGCAGGGCTGGCTGCATCTGGCGCACGGCGTAAGGACCTGCGCATGGGGACTGCGCTACGTGCTCTACATGTACATGACGGCACTGGACGACCCATCGCGCGTCACGGCCGAGCCTGGCGGATACTTCCTCGCGCCGCAGGGCGACGAGTTCATAGGCGACGTGGGCAACGTCGTATTCTCGAACGGCTGGATCGTCGAGCCCGACGGCCGCGTACTGATATATTACGCATCGAGCGACACGCGCATGCACGTGGCCGAGTCGAGCGTCGAGCGTCTGGTGGACTACTGCCTCAACACCCCCGCCGACGGCCTGACCACGGGCGCTTCGGTAAGGACGATCGTCGAGATGATCGACAAAAACCGCGGAAAGTAATGGCACGGCTGAGCGAAAAAATAGGCTACGGATTCGGCGACCTGTCCTCGTCGATGTTCTGGAAGATATTTACCTACTATCTGCCGTTCTTCTACTCGAACGTCTTCGGGCTGTCGCTCGCCGATGCCGGCTGGCTGCTGCTGATAACCAAGCTGTGGGACGCCGTATCGGATCCTCTGATGGGCATTCTGGCCGACCGCACCAAGACGCGCTGGGGCAAGTACCGCCCCTATCTGCTGTGGGTGGCGCTGCCGTTCGCCGTGGCGGGCGTGCTGACATTCACTACGCCGGCATTCGGCTATACGGGCAAGCTGGTGTGGGCATACTGCACCTACATCCTCATGATGACCGTCTACACGGCCATAAACGTGCCCTACGGCGCCATGCTGGGCGTGATGAGCGCCGACCAGAGGGAGCGCAACGTATTCTCTTCCTACCGCATGTTCTTCGCCTACGGCGGCAGCTTCATCGCCGTGGCGATGTTCGAGCCGCTCTGCCGGCTGTTCGGCAACGACGCCGCGACAGCCTCGCAAGGGGGATTGAACATGCCCTCCGACCCGGCGGCATGGCAGACGGCGATGATAGTCATCGCGGCGATATGCTTCGGCTTCTTCCTGCTGTCGTTCCTGCTGACGCGCGAGCGCGTCAACGTCGACAGCCGCGACGCAGGCATCGAGCAGGAGTCGAGCGTGGGACGCGACATCAGGGCGCTGCTGCGCAACGCGCCGTGGTGGATCCTGCTCGGCGTGTCGATATGCGTGCTGCTGTTCAACTCGATTCGCGGCGGCGCGGCGGCATACTACTTCGCCGACTATATCGACGGCGACAGCTTCATGGGAAGCATCTTCGGCCACAGTCTGCTGATTTCGTGCGCGATATTCCTGTCGGTGGGCGAGATAGCCAACATGCTGGGCGTGGTGCTGGCCGTGCCTCTGGCACGACGCATAGGCAAGAAAAACGCATACATAGCGGCCATACTCACGGCCGGCATCTTCACGGCGGCCTTCTATCTGCTGTCGGGCGAGGGTGCCGCGAGCTACTGGCTGATGCTGCTGTTGCAGGCCGTGATATCGGTCGGTGCAGGCGTCACGCTGCCGCTGGTGTGGTCGATGTTCGCCGATGTGGCCGACTACTCGGAGCTGCGCAACGGCAACAGCTCGGTGGGTCTCATATTCTCGTCGTCGTCGATGGCTCAGAAGTTCGGAGGCGCATTCGGCGGCTCGTTCGTGCTGTGGCTGCTGGCCGCATACGGATATATCGTGCCTGGGCAGGAGTCCGCCGCAGCGGCCGAGATCGTACAGAGCGGCAGCGCGATAGAGGGTCTGCGTTCGCTGATGAGTTGGATTCCGGCGCTGGCATGTCTGCTCGGAGCGCTGGTAATGTCGCTCTATCCCCTGAGCGACAGACGTATGGCCGAGATACAGGCAGAGTTGAAACTAAAACGCGAAGAGGATGTTCGATAAGAAGGCTTTACAGGCGGAGATGCTCTCCGTATTGCAGGACAACATACTCTCGTTCTGGCTCGACAGAATGGTCGACAGCGAGCGTGGAGGCTTCTACGGCCGCATCGGCGGCGACGGCGCTGTCGATGCCGACGCACCCAAAGGGGCGATACTCAACGCCCGCATACTGTGGGCCTTTTCGGCCGCATACCGCATAACGGGTCGCGAGGATTACCTCGCGGCCGCGACGCGCGCCGAACGGTATCTGATAGACCGCTTCTACGACACGCAGTTCGGCGGCGTATACTGGTCGCTCGACGCCGAGGGGCGGCCGCTCGACACCCGCAAGCAGTTCTATGCCCTCGGCTTCGCCCTCTACGGGCTGAGCGAATATGTCCGCGCCACGGGCGATCGGGAGGCGCTGCGATATGCCGTGGCGCTCTACGACGACATCGAGACCCGCAGCCGCGACCGCCGCTGCGGAGGCTACATCGAGGCGGCTACGCGCGACTGGCAGCCCATAGAGGATATGCGTCTGTCGGCCAAGGACCGCAACGACTGCAAGTCGATGAACACGCATCTGCATATAATCGAGCCGTATACCAATCTGTTGCGCGTATGGCGCAACGAGGAGCTCGTCGAAAGCGTACGCTCGCTGCTCGATACCTTCGAGCGGCATATAGTCGATCCGGCGACGGGTCATCTGCGTCTGTTCTTCGACGAGCAATGGCACCCTACAAGCCGGATCGTATCGTTCGGACACGACATCGAGGCGTCGTGGCTGCTCTACGAGGCGGCGACAACAGTGGGCGACGCGGCGACGGTCGACCGCTTCGGCGCGCTGGCACGGCGCATAGCCGCCGCGGCAGCCGAAGGGTTGCAGAGCGACGGCAGCATGATATACGAATCCGACGCGGCCACGGGGCACAGCGACACCGACCGCCACTGGTGGGTGGAGGCCGAGTGCGTGGTGGGGTACTACAACCTGTGGCAGGCATTCGGCGACGAGGAGGCTCTCGACCGCTCGCTGGCGGCATGGAGCTACATAAAGCGGCACCTTATCGACGACGAGGGCGGCGAATGGTGGTGGAGCATCCGCGGCATATCATCATGAATATTGATGTACTGAGTTTTGGCAGATTGACGCATCGGATTCTGGAAGAGGTGGGCGGAGAAGATGTGCCGGTCCTGGACGACACGGGTAAGAGCCTGGTGCTTCGGAAAGTGGCGCAGCAGTGCCAGGGGCAGCTTCGGGTGCTGGGTTCTCATCTGCATAAGATCGGTTATATTCATGAGGTGAAGTCGGCGATTTCGGAATTTATGCAGTACGGTATCGGAATGCAGGAGATGGAGAGGCTGACCGAATATGCGCGCACCCGAGGGGCATTGTACTATAAATTACAGGATCTGGGCCTGCTGTATCGATCTTTTCTGGACTACATCCACGAGAAGTTTATCACTACGGAGGAGACGCTGGACCGGCTGAGAGAAGCGCTGCCGGGATCGGAGCTCATTCGAAACAGTGTGATTGCCTTTGACGGGTTTACCGGATTTACCCCCATTCAGAACCGTGTGATCCAGGAATTGATCCGTCTGGCGAAGAAAGTGATTGTGACGGTCACCATAGACGACAGGGAAAATCCCTACCAGATGGACGGCGAACACAGACTTTTTCATCTGAGCAGGAAGACGGTAGCCGATCTGCGCAGAATGGCCGGACAGGTGAATGAACCGGAGGAAAAACCGGTATGGTGCAGCGCGGGGGCGGAGGGCAGACTGCCGCGTTTTGGGCAAAACGGGGAACTGTCTCACTTAGAGCGCAATCTGTTCCGTTATCCGGCACAGGTGTACGAAGATAAGGTGCACAGCCTGTATTTGTACGAGGCGTCTTCGCCGAAGGAAGAAATCCGGCAGACTTGTATTGCGATCCGTAAGCTGACTTCCGGCAGGGGAGCGGAGAGGGAAGCGTGCTTCGCCGGTAAAGCCGGCGCAATGCCGGACGATGCCGCACGCGGACAGGCAGACATCCTGCACTACCGTGATATTGCGGTGGTGACCGGTGATATGGAGGTCTACGGCAGTCTGGCAGAGGAAGAATTTGCTAGGTTTGGCATTCCGATCTATCTGGATCATACCAGAGGGATTTTGCGGAATCCTTTTGCAGAATATATCAGGAGCGCCCTGCAGGTCGTGCTGCGGGATTTCAGTTACGAGGCGGTATTTCATTATCTGCGGACGGGACTGACAGGCTTTGACGATGCGGAGGTGGACAGGCTGGAGAATTATGTCCGCCGTTTCGGCATTCACGGGAAGAAAAGATGGCAGGAGATTTTTATTTATCGGGAGGACAGTAAGGAGGGGGAAGAGGAGGCGATGGCGCAGCTGGCACGCTGCAATGCCATGCGGGAGCAGCTGCTCCGGCAGCTTGCGCCGCTGCTTGCACCGCGGGATACGGCAGGCGGGATGGTGCAGGCGCTTTATGACTTTCTGGTACAG
>OFFF01000493.1_pt1 | contig 30120 bp, 23 predicted proteins | sample 1521301 | NCBI WGS metagenome assembly OFFF01 (sample SAMEA3504101, study PRJEB24116) | mouse gut metagenome | biome: mouse gut; feature: mouse-associated habitat; material: faeces | place: Denmark | collected 2011
GACGCAGCCACATTTTACTCATTCATGAGGTGGGGTGCTAATCCGAAGTCACATTTTCCTTGCAATGAATTGCATGAAAATGTGATTTCGGATTGCAACCGTACAGGTGGAAAAATATCACAATCGGATAGGAAGGAGAGACGGAAACTATGGATTTTGAAATGTTTAAGAAAGTGCTGCAGGAAAAAATAAGAGCTTTGGCAAAGGAAGAGATGGGAGGCGGATTTATAAATGAAGGATTCTTTCAAACAGAAAAAGGAAAAGACAGTATCTTCTACCCGGAAGGTGGACTGGCAGGCATTGCTGTCCATACAATGGACCACTATGCGGCTTTTCAGGCTGGCTGGACAATGGAGGCGGTCGTGGAAGCGGCTCTTTCCGAATTAAAGCAACGTTTCGTAGAAGAAAAGGAAAAACGGCTTCTGGAACAGATGGCTGTCCCGGAAAATATTGTGCCGGTCCTGGTATCCGGGGAAGCCAACAGGGGGCTGTTAGAAAAAATCCCACATATTGCGTTTCAGGGAATGGAGATTATATTCAAATTTATTTTATTGGAGCCGGTAGACGGCAAGCATGTTGCATGCAGCGTTCCCAGATCCTATATGGAAGAATGCGGCTGGGACGAGGAGAAGCTTTTCAGGATTGCACTGCGTAACGACGCTTTTAAAACCCAGATCCATGTCATGCCGTTCAAGAGAATGACGGACGCCCTGCTTCTTGGTGATGACGCAGATGGTCTGGGATCCGACTGGGACGGGATCAGGGAGGATCCCATGAAAATCGTGCTGATCACCAATTCTTTGAGGACATATGGTGCAGCCGGAGTACTGGATTCTGATACGCTGGAGAGGATCAGCAGTATTTATGGAGAGGATTTATATTTACTCCTGCCCAGTATCCATGAATGCCTGGCAGTCCCGAAAGGGACCATGCCTCTTGACCACCTGCGGGAGATGGTGTGGGATATGAACCGGAATCTCACAGTGCGGGAAGAATGGCTGTCCGATAGCGTGTATATTTTTGAAAGGCATACAAAAAAGATCAGGATGGCTGGCAAAGAAGAGGAAAACAGCTCCCGACCCTAAAGAACTGGAAGTGATAGTGTTCAAGAAGAGCCTGAGTCACTGATACCAGAAGCGTGAGTTTGATATCAACCGTTGTCAAAGGAATGTGGAAAAGTGGTATCAGAAATACAGATTTGATATCAACAGCCTGGAAAGGAATGTGGAAAAGTGATATCAGAAATGCGGATTTGATATCGGAATTTTTGGAGAAATGTGGAAAAGTGGTATCAGAAATGCAGATTTGATACCAGCATTTTTGGAGGAATGTGGAAAAATGGTATCAGAAATGTGGATTTGATATCAGCATTTTTGAAGGAAAGTGGAAAACTGGTATCGGAAACGTGGATTTGATATCAACATTTTTGGGCAAATGTGGAAAAGTGATATCAAAAATGCTGTTGTGATATCAGTTCTTTCAGCAGGAAAGCAGGAAGCTGATATCAAAAACTGCGAAATGGTATCAGCAAACCGGCCTTATTTATGTAGATTTATAGGGGATTCAGGGGCCTGCCCCTGACAAGATGGATTTTGTACGGCAAAATCCGTATCTTGCAGAGGACTGGCGGAGCCAGTCCGGACAGGCCAGCGGGAAACGGCAGGGAGAGTTTTGAGAAATCCGATTGCTGCCGGGCAGATAAAAGAATGAAGGGCAAATAAGAAAGAGGATGGATGCGGGCCAGAAAAGTTTCCAGCCGTATGATTGGATGTTTCAAAGGAGCCTCCAACCGTACAGTTGGAAAAGCTTTGGAAAGGAGTGGTTCTACGAAAAAAGAAGCAATGAAATACCGGAAGGAGATCCGGCTGTCTGCCACAGAGCAGGAGAAGTTACGCAAGGGAGCCGCAGAGATGGGGGTTACGGAATCCCGGTTCCTGCGGATGCTGCTTACGGAGCGCCCCAGGGATCATCCGGAAATCCGGGAGGAACTGCGGAAACTGAGCAATGAAATAAACCACATAGGAGTGAACATCAACCAGATCGTACATAACCACAACAGCCGGCTGTATTCCGATGAGGATAAACACCGGCTGTACGTGTCTATGAAACAGTTAAAAGACCTGATGGGACAGATGGCGGAGAAACTGTAGCCGCAATAGGAGCAGATTTATGGCAATCAGCAAAATCCTACATATGAAGCAGGCAAAAACCGGATACATGGCAAAGCACCTGGCCAATGGGCTCCAATATATCATGGATCCGGAGAAAACGGGCGGCGGACGTTATATCGGTGGGAGCGGCTGTATTCCGGAAAATGCGCTGGCGCAGATGCTGGAGACAAAGCGGCATTTTGGAAAGAAAGATAAGAGGCAGGCATACCACTTTATCATTTCCTTTGAAAAAGGTGAAGTGACGGAGGAAACCGCGTTCCAGGTGTTGGAAAAATTCGTGGAGGAATATCTGGGGGCAGACTATGAGGCGGTCTATGCGGTACATAATGATACGGACCACATCCATGGCCACATTATATTCAATTCTGCCCGATGTACGGATGGGCGTAAATACGATTACCCGAAAGGGGAATGGGAGCATCGCATACAGCCGTTGGTGAACCGGCTCTGCAGGGAGAATGGATTATCTACATTAAATATGGAAGAAGTAAAAAAGAAACGAAGGCGAAGGAAGGACGGTGAGGGAGAAGAAAAGAAGACGGAGAGAAGCGAATTTGAAAGCAGCTGCCAGAGTCAAAATGATCTGGAGGGGAAAGAACTGCGTGAAGCAGGACTTATCTATATTTATATTCCATACCGGAACCGCCACCTGACACGGCACCAGAAGGAATGCTTCCTTAGAAAATACCGTGCCGGGAAGGTGAGAAAAAATCCAAAGCCACAGGAATATAAAGCAAGCTGCCAGGCATTGAAGAGGCTGCAGGAAGAATATCTGTTTTTGTCGGAGCGTGGAATCCGAACCAAAGCGGATATCTGTAAAGAAGCTGAAAAAACGGAAGAAGAGCTGCGGAATATTCGGATTAGAAAAAAGGAGCTGGCAGAAGAAATGAGGCAGTATCAGACCGTATTTTCTCTGCTGAACGCGCTGAAAAGATGTGAAATGGAAGCCAGATTATTTCAAGAAGGATATCCGGAGTTTTCTGGAGCATATCAGGAATATCAGAAAATCTGTGGGCAAATGGAGGAGATTGGATTTCCGATTGACGAGGCCAAGAAGCTGGAAATGTATTTTAAGACAGAAGCGTGCAATCAGGAAAAAGCACGGAAGGAGGCATTAAAAAAGAAACGGATTGCCCGGCGGCTGGAAGCAAAAGTCGGCAGGCAGGATCAGGAGAGGAAAGAACAAAATCATCAGAATAAGAAGAGAAGGGAGCAAAGATGACAGTAGAACAGCAGCGGTATCTGGAGAACTGTAAGAAAGTGCTGGATGAGGAGCAGATGGAGGTTGTATCCATGGCATTGGATTATGGGCTGCAGATCCCGGAAATACGGAAAGTGGTACAAGGGAACCTGAGCGCGGAATGTATGCGTGAGGTCGTAACAGGTATGATGGAGGGAATCCAGGGGGATGTACTGGATTTCCTTTGTGAAAATGATTTTAACAGATACCAGATAAAAGAGATCGTAGAAGGAATTTCTCACGGGCTTGGTCTGGAACAGGTAAAGACCTACGCAGTTACGGAAATGGCCGCAAACCGTATGCGGCAGATGCGTAGGCAGCTGGAAGAGTCGGTACGGCCAGCGTCCGACAAGGAGGGAGAAGATGGCAGCGTCCGGGAATACATGAAAGGATTGATGGAGGTCATGGAAACGTCGGTCCGGCAGTTCCGGGAAAGTAATGAGCGGTTTGACGCACTTTCATCGTTGGTAAAGGAGCATGTGGTAGATGAAAAGAACCGGGAGATACAAGACCTGTATGAGAACCTACAGTATAAGGATAAGAATATCCAGCAGCTTCAGCAAAAACTGGCAGAACGGGAGAAGAAGATCGCAGAATTGGAGGCGGCTCTGAAAAGAAAACCAGAGAAGCCACAGGTTGTAAATCAGACAAAGACGAAACAGGAAGAATCAAAGGATATACAGCCTTTCAGAACAAAACCGGAGGGACAGGAACTGGATATCAGGGAAGCGGAGGATTCCCAGCGGCTGAAAAAGCGGATGGTATCCTGGCTGGCATTCTGGAACCGTGGAAAGAAAAAAGACATATTCGGAAAGATCATGGAGTCAAACCTATCCCCGCAGCAGCTGGAAGAGGTCTGCCAATGTCTGGAGAACGGGCTGACCGATGAGGAAATCGGAAGCATTATTGAAAATGACCCTTCTCCGGAAAAGATTAAAAAGGTGCGGGAAATCCTTCTGCTCATGAGGAAAAGGAAAGGGGGAAGCTGAAATGTTTGCCATAGAGAATGTCAGGAAGGTATTTCCGCTCTTAGAAGACCTGGAAAAAGGGCGGTACCGGTTTACTTCGGAAGAAAAACAGATCTTTTATCGCTCTGCGTTTCATACGGACTCTTTTGGTGCAGTGCAGGAAATGATCTTTCAGACCGCAATGCTGGAACCAGGAACAGACAAAAGGCAGGAGCTGTTGAGGCAGTACGCAGAAAATCTTCCGGAATCTCCTTGTGATGACGCGGTACAGATAGAAGGTTACATTTTCCAGCTGCAGCATATGTGCTATGAGAAAGAAAAAGCTATGAAGATTCTGGAAGATATCCTTAAAAAGAGTGGAATCGCAAAAGAAACCGAGGAAGCAGTCCATAAAAATGTACAGGAAGGTGAGAATTTAGAAAGTAAAAACGAAATAGTCAAGAATGGAAGTCAAAGACCCGCGCGGCAGTCGCCAAATGTCTGCAAGCAGCCACTTGGCTCGTTGCTTTGCGGGAATAAAAGATCAAGATAAGGAAGGTGTTCGCATATGAGTGAGATCCAGGATGTGGCCCAGATCATCAGGGTGTCGCTGGAGGGTGTAGAAGTGATCCTTAAAATCGGGAAACTCAATTGGGATTTTGTAAAGGATATATGCGCTGTGTTTAAGCGGATGCTGGATCAAGAGAAACTGGCAGGGAAAACGAGTGTCAGGCAGTTGTTAAAGTCCGGAGGCGACCTGCAGGTGTTTAAATTCCGGACAGAGGATCTGCATACCGTAAAGAAGATGGCAGATAAATATGGAATTCTGTATTCGATCCTGCCAGACCTCAATAAGAAAGACGGTATGAGTGAGATCTTATTCCATTCCCAGGCGGTCCCGCGTATCCAGGCGATGATGGAACAGATCCAGGATTCCAGGATTGAAAGCATGGATGATTATTTTTCTAATGCCGATCCAAAGGAATTAGGAGCATTGACCCAGGAGGCGGAAAAAGTATACGGGAAACCAGGGCAAACACGTCACAGTGAAGCAGGGTTATTTCAAAATGCATCTATAGAAAATGGAGTATCCGCAGACAAGATGGAAGCGATCAGAAAAATACAGAAGGAATTCATAAAGAACCCAAAAGTAAACGGGATCACCATTGCCCGGAAACTGGTCATGGAGGAAACAGGGCAGGGGATCAAGACCAGGATCCCTTATAAGCCAAATGAATATATCTGGCTGCCGAAGTCAGAGATTACATGGATCAATGACAATAAGACGGTCTATGCGGGATTGGAAAAAGAACGGGAATATCAAGTGGTAGACGGCGCGGACAGGCCAATCCGTAAAGTCTCCGGCCAGGAACTCTACAAACAGAGTTATGACCCGGTAAGCCGTAACCTGGAAGGGAGGGAGCAGGAAAGGATCCGAAGGAGAAAGGATCAAATGCGGCAAAATGAAATACAGAACCGAGATGGTCAGCCAGATATGGGGCAGCAAAATAATATAATACATAACAAAAAAAGGCAGAACGCGGGACAACAAAACAGAGCGGATCAGAATCAGAGAAAGCATGAGAATTACAGCGGGATCTCAAAAGGGGCAACGCAGGCATCCAAGGGAAGGAGGGTAAGATAGGGGAATGCATTATCAGAAAAAGCGGACATCCTTCTGGATGGTGGCCCTTGGCGGGATCTGTGCCGCATATGCCGGGTATCTTCTGAATGCCTGCTATCAGCCGGGGATGGATATCAATGATTTTATGGAACGGGTCAATACTGTGACAGGAAACCTTGCTGTAAATTATTGGAATGAAAATTCTGCGAGGGCAATCCTGATCGCGCTGTCTATTTATATGATCGCTGTGCTTATGCATAGGACAAGCCAGAAAAAATACATGCCGGGAAAGGAATTCGGGACGGCAGAGTTTGCGGATCCCAAAAAGATATCGAAGAAATTTGCGGATAAAGAAGAAAGCAATAACCGTATCCTCTCCCTGAATGTGAGAATGTCCATGAATACAAGGAGGACCAGGCTGAACCTGAATATCCTTGTCATCGGGGGAAGCGGCGCCGGCAAGACTTTATTTATGGTAAAACCGAACCTGATGCAGCTGACCGGTTCCTTTATCACGACAGACCCAAAAGGAGAGATCGCGCGGTGCTGTGCCGGTTTCCTGATCCGGCATGGATACCGGGTACGCATTTTGAACCTGGTGGAGATGGAACGCTCCAATGGATACAACCCATTCCGATATATCCGTTCGGAAACGGACATCGTAAAACTGGTGACAAACCTGATCGCCAACACGACACCAAAGAATTCGTCCAGTAACGACCCCTTCTGGGAGAAAGCGGAATCGCTCCTTTTGCAGGCCATTTTCCTCTATGTGTGGATGGAGTGCGGCCCGGAGGAACGAAATTTCCGTATGGTATTAAAGCTTCTGAATGAAGCGGAAGTCCATGCGGACGGTTCGCCTTCCACTCTTGACCGGCGGTTCCGGAAGCTGGAACGGGAAAAGGGAGGCTCCCACCCGGCAGTCGTCCAGTATAACAAAGTAGTGCGGGGCGCAGGGGATACGGTAAGGAGCATCATCATCAGTGCCCACGCAAGGCTGGGCGTTCTGGAAAATCCACAGATCCTGCGTATCCTGGATAAAGACGAGATCAATATTCCGGAGATCGGAGTCGGCGTAGATGGGGATAAAACGAAAAAGACGGCCCTGTTCTGCGTCATTCCGGATTCTGACAAGAGCTATAACTTCCTTGTAGGCATGCTGTATTCCCAGATCTTCCAGGAATTATATTACCAGGCGGATTTCCATTTCAACGGGCACCTGCCCATCCATGTGACATTCTTAATGGATGAATTTGCGAATACCGCGCTGCCCGATGATTTCTGCTCCTTGCTGAGTACCATGCGATCCAGAGAGATTTCCTGTATCATTATCATACAGAACCTGGCGCAGATCAAGGCGTTATTCAAGGATACCTGGGAGACGATCCCGGGTAATTCAGATACTCTGGTCTACCTGGGCGGCAACGAATCCACGACACATAAGTATATCAGTGAAAGTCTTGGCAAGGGCACCATCGATAAGAAAAGCAGCGGGGAAACAAAGGGCAGGAATGGGAGCAGTTCCCGGAATTACGATGTCCTGGGAAGGGAGCTGCTGACTTCGGATGAGGTCAGGAAGCTGCCGAACGACCAGTGTATCATTTTAATCCGGGGATGTGACCCGATCATAGATAAAAAATATAATACGTTTAAGCATCCGCTTTTTAAAGAGAGTGAGGACGGAGGGGCGCCGCCTTATATACATCATATAGAAGCGGCAGGGAAGCAGGAAGATGTGAAACTGTTAAATAAAGAATCCCTGGAGTATTTCGAAAAAAGACAGAAGGATGGGGAGCCGGTTCAGATATTAAATGTTACCCAGGAAGAAGTATTCAGCGCGGACCCAATACCCGGGAAAATATTTACGGAGAAGGAGCTGGAAGAAAACCGGAAGGAAGCCGGGCTCCCTATCAGGGAAGTCAGGAAAAAGAGAACGGAAAAAAAGAAGCAGGAGACCGGGGATGGCGGGGCGGAGCTATTCGAACTGTTGGCAGGGAATCCATACAGTGAAGGGCAGCTGGAAGAAATCCGTTCATGCATCGCCTGTGGAATTCCTTATGAGACGGTTGTGGATATAGCGGATATCCGGAACACGGCAGAACAGATGAAAAAACTACGGGAGGGATATCAAAACAATAAGACAGATACACAGAACTGAAATAAAAGAAAGGAAAAGGAAGACATGAAAAGAATTTTTGAAAAGGGAGAAATAAAAAAAGCAGTTGGGCAGATCACCGCAGGTACGATGGCAATGGTTCTGTATTGTTCACAGAGCGTATTGGCAACCGGTGTAGATTCCGTAACACAGCCGTTGACGAATCTGAAAACACTGGTGATCAGTATTATTGGGGCTGTGGGTGTGATCATTCTCGCAAAAAATGTAATGGAGTTTGCCCAAGCCTACCAGCAGCAGGACAGTTCCTCTATGAACAGTGCCATCAAGGGGATCGTGGCAGGGCTGATCATGGCAGGGATATCCTCCGTACTTTCCTTCCTGGGGATTGCGTGATTTGAAAGCAGGATATAGAAATCCGGTAATGGTTCAGAACAGGGCGGCACGTTTGCTGGGCTGTCTGTACGGAAAAAGAAAAAGCACGAGGGCAAGCCCGGTCACTGTTGAAAATTTTCACGGACTTGCGGCCGTATCTGTGAGGGTGTGGAAGAGATTTGAATCTGAAAGAAAGGAGAAGCCGGAAGAAAGCAGGGCAGATATACTGCCCTGGACGATATTTCCGGCGGCATCGTAAAAAATGTTTAAATTGGGAGAAGCGATCCTTGCCCTGCTGGAGATCGTATTTGGTTTCTGGAATTCCCAGGTGTCACTGGTATTTGAATTGCTTGGACAGTCGCCTTCCGAGTTCAAGGGAGGCGGCTTATGGGGGATTGTGGAAAGGGTGGAGCCGCTGTTTGTCGGGATCGGTTCTGCCCTGGTGGTACTGTTTTTTGTGATTGGTTTTTGCTCAGAAAGCATCGATATCCGGGAAGAACTCCGGTTTGAGGCGATCCTGCGGATATTGATCCGTGTGGCCGTAGCCCAATGGATGGTATCTTACAACCTGACGATCATGAAGGCACTGTTTTCCTCCTGCGGGAACCTGGTCACACTTCTGGGGACAGGCCAGACCGTGGAATTATCCATAGACCCGTCCCAGGCGGAAGTGATCAAGGAGCTTGGATTTGGAACCAGTATTGTATTTTTGATACTGGCGGTATTTTTATCCCTGGCCGTGATCGTTTGTGGATTTTTCCTGCTATACAACGTCTATTTCCGCTTTTTAAAGATCCTGGTCATTGTTCCCTTCGGGGCAATCGCAAGCAGTACCCTGGCAGGGAACCGGGGAATTAGCAATACTTTTGTGAGCTTCATGAAATATTTTATCAGTGTTGTTTTTGAGGCAGTGACCATGGCGCTGGCAATCCTGCTGTGCAATGCATTCATCAGTTCCGGCCTTCCGGCATTTACCGGGGATTATGCGGATTGGGCAAAGACCCTGATTTATCTGGGAGAAATGACATTTACGGCAGCATTGACCGTTGGAACGGTAAAAGGGGCGCAGAACCTGACTTCACGCGCGCTGGGGCTGTAAAAGTGGCTGAAAGATTGGGAAAACAGAAAAATTTGGCAGTTGTCAGAGACTGGCGGCTGCCTTTAGAAAGAGGTGGAATAGATGGAGATCGAACTGAGCGAAGACCTGCAGCATTATAAAGAAAGTTTCGTTTTGGGGCTGACAGTGAAGCAGACGTTTTTCAGTATCCTGGCTTTGGGCACAGGTACGGCAATTGTTCTGCTGCTTTATACAAAGATCGGTGTAACGTTGAGCTGCTATGTGGCTACGCCTTTTGTAGTGCCGCTGGCTCTGACAGGTTTTTATAATTATCACGGCCTTACCTTCTGGCAGTTTGCCAGGAAAATGATACACTTTGCGTTCTTCAACCGTCCATTGCTCTATTGGTCAACGGAATCTGTGGAAGAACTGGAGCAGATATTTTCTGAAGAAAAGCAGGAAGGACAGAAAGCCGGAAAACGAAAGGCAGATATAGGAATAGAGACAGATAAGAAAAAGGGCAAACAAAAGAGCGGACAAGAGAGCGCAGAGAGAAAGAATGGAAAAAAACGAGCGAATTTCAATAGAAACGGGAAACGAACAGAGATTACGGAAAACGAGGTAAATAGAGAAAAGAAGGGAATGGAAGCTGCCGGAGCAGAGGCAAAGAGAAAAAGAACGAAACGAAGAAGTAAGGATATTGCAACGGTTAAAAAGAAAAGGAGAGGTAGAAATATGGTTTCAGTAGTGAAAAAAAGAAAGCCCGTCGGAATGGTGATAAGAAGGGCAATCGGTATGATATTTGCAATTGCAGGCATTTTCGTAGCGGGAGCGGCGATGGCGGCTGTGTGGTATGGGCATTACAGATAGAAGGATAGCTGTTACCGTTATCTATAGAACGATCAATGACGGCAGGCACAGGAACCATACGATAGCCATGCCTGCCGGGAAGGAGGAGTATTTACAATGTCGATTTTTTCAGACCGTTTCGAACAATTAAAAAGATCGGACAAACCAGTCAAAGCACCAAAATATTTACAGGAGACCATGGGGTTCCAGCGGATTTCCAGGGAGGGGATCTTTGAAGTGACAAAAGGCAGGTATTCCAAAACTTACCGTTTCCAGGATATCAATTATGTCACGGCAGGCACAGATGACCAGCTGGAGATCTTGAAACAGTACTGCAAAACTGTGAACGCGATTGACGTGTCCTTTAAGATCACCATCAACAACCGGAATAAAAACATGCAGGAATTCCGGGAGAATGTGCTTTTCCACAGCAAGGGGGATGGGTTTGACTGGATCCGGGAGGCATATAACCGAATCACAGAGTCCCGGATCGTGGAAGGAAAGCAGGGGATCGAGCAGGAACGCTGCCTGACCGTATGTGTGGAGCGGAAAGGGTATGAGCAGGCGAAAGCGTTTTTCGCTACCTTTGAGGCAACGTTAAAACAGAACTTTGCGGAGCTGGGTTCCTCTATTGAACCTCTGGACGCAAAGGAGCGGCTGCGTATTCTATTCAATTTCTACCGTATGGGGGAGGAAGAGCAGTTCCATTTCAACTTCCGGAAATGCATGAAGCAGGGCGGGGACGCCAAAAATGATATTTCAGGAGGATATATGAAATTTTATCCGGGCTATTTTGAGACAGACCGGAAGAAATGCAGGGCGTTGTTCATCAAGAAATATCCTGCTTCCCTGCCGGATACCTTTATCAATGAGATCACAAACCTGCCGGTACACAGCATGACTACCATAGATATTGTGCCGGTGCCAAAAGATCTGACAAACAGGGTCCTTCAGAAGAAATATCTTGGGATTGAAAATGACATATTGAAACAGCAGCGTGTCCGGAACAGGAACCATGATTTCTCTTCGGACATTTCTTATCTCAAAAAAGTACAGAAGGAAAAGATCGAGGGCGTCATGGATGACGTGCGGGAGAATGACCAGAACCTGTTCTATGTGGGGGTGAATATGGTCATCATGGCGGATACGAAGGAAGAGCTGGACAGCATCACGGAGACATTGCGGAATATCGGGAATGGCCGGATGTGCCAGATCGAGCCCCACCATTACCAGCAGATGGAAGCACTGAACACGGTGCTTCCGGTAGGGAACCGCCAGGTGTCTACACTACGGACCATGCTGACACGGGATATCGCGGCGCTGCTGCCATTCCATGTGCAGGAATTACAGGAGAATGGGGTTTGCTATGGCATCAACCAGGTTTCCCATAACCTCTGTATCGCAAACCGGAAGAACCTGGCAAACGGGAACGGCATGGTATTCGGGATTCCGGGAAGCGGAAAATCCTATTTCAGCAAGTCGGAGATGCTGCAGGTATTTCTGGGGACGGAGGATGACATCATCGTGATCGACCCTACACTGGAATATTTCGATATCGCGGAGGCATTGGGGAACCAGGCGGCAATCGTCAACCTGTCTACGTATACAAAGAATTACATCAATCCGCTGGAGATGGATGTGTGGTCTCTGGATTTGAACGATTCCCAGGGGCAGATCCGGGATAAAGGGGAATTCATGCTGGGATTGTGTGAGCAGTGTTATGGGGATTCTTTAAATAGCAGGCATAAATCCATTATCGACCGCTGTGTCCGGAAGCTGTATACCGACATCGCAAGGGAGAAGGAAAAGCATATCCCGACCATGACAGAATTTTATGGGCTTTTGATGGAACAGCCGGAGCCGGAAGCGAAGGACATCGCGCTGGCATTGGAGCTGTTTGTCAATGGTTCCCTCAATATTTTCAACAACCACACCAATGTCAACGTGCAGGCAAGGTTTTTGGTATATGGCACCAGGGACCTGGGGAAAGAGCTTGGGGCAATCTCCACGCTGGTCATGCTGGAGAATATCAGCGCCAGGATCGCCAGGAACGCGAAAAAGGGGAAAGCCACCTGGCTGTTTATTGATGAATTCCACACGGTACTGGACAAGGAATATAGCGCGAAATATTTATATACCCTTTGGAAAAAGGTACGGAAGCTGGGCGGCTTGTGCACTGGAATTACACAGAACATTTGCGACATGCTGCAGAATTATACGGCGGTCACCATGTTGGGGAACAGTGAATTTATCGCTCTGCTCAAGCAGGCCAATGTGGACAGTCAGGAATTGTCACGGGTGGCCGGGATTCCGGAGGCGCAGTTAAGGTTTGTGAATAATTCCCCGTCCGGAACCGGGATCATCAAGCATGGGGGCGTGTGCATTCCGTTTGATAACAGGATGGGGAAGGAAGAAAACCCGATCTACGCGCTGTTCAATACGAACCTGCATGAAAAGGTAAGAAATGAAGCGGAATAGTAATTGCCATATCCGCATAAGATAAAAATATAATTGCAATCTGCATGCGTTTGCTGTAGAATGTAGTTAGAAAAGCTGTGAATCAGCGGTGGGTTGACACCTAAAATCTGACATGTTTTCCGAACGCAGGTGTCGGAGGTTGGCAGGCAACGGAAAAACCTGTTATTTTCCAGACGCAGGTGCTGGAGGTTGGCAGACAACAGAAAAATCAACCATGAAAAGGGGATGTTTGATGCTGCGGCATAGGCATTCCCTTTTCTAACTTATTCGGGCAAAGGATGAAACGATGAACAAAAGAAGAGCAATCCAGATCATGGTAAACGCGGCGGAATTATATAAGGAGAACCTGGAGGATCAGAAAGTGTTGTTCCTTTATGGTACTCCTTCCGAAGTAAAGAAGCAGCTCCGGTCAGAGGGAAAAATGCTGTCAGCGGTAAAAAGCTATGAGGCAGCATTTCACCGGTATAATTTCCTGCATTTAACAGGGGCAAAGTTAAAAGGAGCCGGAATAGACTCTGCGATTCATTTTTATCAAAAATGTTTAGACCACCGTCTCATGGAAACAGATTTCAGCTTTGCGCAAGGTGGTTCTACCGTGCAAAAGCTGGATATATTGGAAAACATGATGCGTCTGAAACAGAATATAACAATGATAGGGGATTTTACGGATATAGGATTAAAGCTTTTTTCTGAGAAGGCCGCGGGAAATGTATGCGGCTGTATCGGGTTTGTAAAAGACAGGAATACCAGATTGAATGTACCAAATACACTTTTGAAAAAAGATATAAGAGATGTGACTGCATCCCCTGTAAAGAAAGTTTATGCAGTTCTTTCAAAAGGTTATATGGAAAAGAAATATTCTGTGTTAGAAAAGCAGGATAAAGAAATAGACATCAGACAGTGCTGTTTTACAGAGGATATTGAAAGGCTCCTGGAAAGAAGTGTTTTGTAATTATAGATGGAAAAAATAGTATAAAGATAAATGATAGATATAGAGAAGAGTGTTGAAACTGCTGTGTTTTGACACTCTTTTTTTGTTTCAGAAGTTTGAAAGAAACTGGGTCTTATCATAAAAGGTTAAGATTTTATAAGGATTAAGAAAGGGGATAGGGATGGGATCAGCTTTATCAGTTCCTTTGTCGGAACAATTGGATTCATTTCGGGACATAATGGAGCAAAGCGACAGAGAAAGCCAGATGGAGGATATCGACCGGTTGATAGCTTGTGTGAAGTCTATACAGGTGGATCTGGAAGATACCATGGACGAGGTGGGTTATCTTTTGGAGCAGCTACAGTCCATAAAAAATCCATCTATGAAAGCCAAGCTTAGCAGGATGCAGGAGGATATGCGGGAAGGCCTGCTCCGGGCAGGAGATCAGATCAAGGCAGTGGAGAAGGCGGTCGCGGAAGGAATCCAAAATGCTATAAATTCTTTGAAGAAAAAGGAATCCAGGCTCTGGACCAGGTCTTAGACACAGCCCATGTCTATCAGGGGCTTAGTAGGGCAGAAACGCTTCTCATGCAGACGGTAGCCGGACTGGAGCGGAAGATAGGGAACGTAGACCGGATGGCGGAGGAATTGCATGCCATTAAGGGACATGCTAAGAACCTGGGAAGGACTGCTGCCGGGCGGTCCGCAGAGGAAATCGATGCAAGAGACCAGACAAAAGGGATCCTGGCAAAGATCAGGGCAGGCATGGAATATTGTAAGAAAGTGCTGACAGGAATGGGACAGAAGATACTTATGGCAAGGGCGCATGTGGTGCATCTGAAATTGTCGGCGGAGCGGAAAACGGAAAAAGTAACTACCGTACAGGAGATTGCGAGGGAGCTCCGGGATACTTCTGCCATGGATTTTGGCAGGCAGTTAGAACCAGCGCAGGCAAGGTGACGAAGAAAGATAACAGGTATTCAGAGGTGAAAGAATTTTAAAAGAAAGGAAAATGACGCAAACGCCCTTTCACCTTATATGTTTGCGCCTTTCAATGCAGGAGAAACAGCATCTGAAAGGCTGGTGTAGATCATGGATACAGGAAAAGAGACCAGAATGACATCAGGGCAGTTGGAGATGCTGTTGGAATATCTGCCGGACGGAGTCATCCTGGAAATAGCATGGGAGGGCGCGGATGAAGAAAGAGCATGAGTTGAAGGTGGTCAGTATCCGGCTGGTGGATGCCCCGCCCCTGCTGAGCAGCAAAAAGGTGGAAACCGTGGAGGACGCTGTGAATCTGATGGGAGAGGAGCTGCGGAAATACGACAGGGAACTGCTCTGTGTATTGAATATGCACACAAACGGGCAGGTCATCAATATGAATATTGTATCAATGGGCAGCTTGAACGGTACGATGACCACCCCGCGGGAACTATTTAAATCCGCGATCCTCTCCAATGCCGCCAGCATCATTCTGATGCATAACCACCCATCGGGTTCATGTAAGCCCAGCAGGGAAGACAGGATGATCACGAAAAGAATGGCAACATGCGGCGCAATGCTGGGAATCGATGTACTGGACCATATCATCGTAGGAAGCAGGGGACAATACTACAGTTTTTACGAAAATAAGGAGATGTCCAAACTGGAATGGGTAGAAGAAAAAGCAGCGGAAAATCCAATACCTGACCGTAACGTTGGAGGCAGGGAGAAATAAAAAGGACGGCAGATAAGATTTTATACCCACGGCCGATTAGATCTGGCGCCCAGTATAAAATCAGGACTTCTGATAAGTTAAAGGATAACAAAGGAGGCAGCTGGTCTGCAGCCAGCAGGAAGAAAATAAAAGAAAGGAGGCGGAGTTCCGGCCGGGTAAAAGATATCTTCTCTCCTTTCGTGATTGGATTTAGAGAAAAAAGCGATTGAAAGGATTAAAAATGCCAGCCAGATGGCAATTACCCATTATGGGAAGCCATTGGTACTTATGGAGAGCGGCGGGAAAGACAGCGCAATCTGCCGGGAACTTGTAAGGCGTTCCGGCGTGCCTCATGAGATCATGCATAACCTGACTACGGCGGATGCTCCCCAGACTATTTATTATATCCGGGAGCGTTTCCGAAAGGCGGAAGATGATGGTATCCCATGTACGGTCAATCCCCCTTCTTACAAGGGACAGCGCACCACCATGTGGAAGCTGATCCCGTTGAAAAAGATCCCGCCGACCCGGCTTGCGCGGTACTGCTGTGAAGTGCTGAAAGAAAGCGGCGGGGCAGGAAGGTTTATTGTGACCGGGGTTCGCTGGGCGGAGAGCTATAAGAGGAAAAGCAGAGGGATTTATGAATCCCTGGCAAGGACAAAAGAGAATAAGATCATCATTAACAATGACAATGACGACCGGAGGATGCTGTTTGAATCCTGCCGGATAAAGAGCAGACATATCTGTAATCCCATCGTAGACTGGAGCGACCGGGATGTATGGGAATATATCCGGGCAGAGAAGATCCCGCTGAACCCACTATATGGCCAGGGGTACTTCCGGGTGGGCTGTGTTGGGTGTCCGATGTCCGGAAAACAGAGATACCGGGAATTCTCCATGTTCCCTACATACGAAAGGGCATATAAGAGAGCTTTTGAAGAAATGCTGCTTGTTCGGGAAAAAGATGGAAAAGAAGACAGAACCGGTAAATGGAAGGACGCGGAGAGCGTATTCCGCTGGTGGATGGAAGAAGATTTTATTCCCGGACAATATAAACTGACCTGGGATGAGGAAAGCAACAAATTGTATTATTAAAAAAGCAGAAGGAGGTGGTAACGATCGGGGAAAGGTATCAGATATCCTATGGATTGCAGTATGGCGCATGGGAACTGGAGCTGCGTCTTCCGGACTGGGAGGAATACATGTCGGAGGAAGAAGCTGGAAAAACGAGTGAGAACCGGACGGTATCTGCATTGCTGACAGCGGATGCCATTTTTTTATTCTATGATGGAATCGAATTCAAAATCTTTCCGGGACAGCAGGAATTATATCGGTTCTCGTTTTTAAAGGAAGGCACTTATGACCGGTTTGGCCCGCCCCTGTCCCCGGAGGATCTGGACAGGCTGATCGCGAAGGATATGCTGGAAGAGGTGATATTCAGCGGCAGATATATGGTGACAGAGAATGATTATACGGAATTTTCAGGAAATCTGACGGAGGCATTTATTGAGTTAGAAAAGTCAGGAAAACCGGAGCATTGGAAAAAGAACGGTGGCCGGAGACTGCAAGGATTCCTGTTTGAAAGCGTCTGGTATCAGGCAGAGCGTATCCGATGAGGGGAGGAAAGCCATGGAGATCAGGAGCGTAAAAGAAAAGGAACCGGAACTGAAATTGAAGAAAGAAGCGGAGGTCACTGTACATAAAAAGAATTCCGTGGTGACCGGAAAAGAGCATCCGATTATCTGCCGGAAAACGCCGGGGACAGATTTTCTTGGAAATAGAAACCAGGGGAATCCAGAGAGCGACGGAAACCAGGATGATCCTGGGAAAGATGGAGACCAAATCCAAAATACGAGTAGAAGAGCCAGTGACAGCCAGAAGAATTTTCTTAATGAATATAACAGGATTTACGCGCAGGGACTAATGGCCAGGGCTGCAATGGAAGGAAAGCTGCCAAAAAGAAACAGCAGAATAAAAGAGGCAGATTCTTCGAAGAAAGCGAAAAGCCAGAGAAATGATAAGCCGGATCATCACAGTAGCAATGGAGGTTTAAACCAGCAAACGGGAAATACAGGCGACAGTCATGTGGTAACCAATGCCCAGGCAAAGGAAAAATACCGGAAAGAAATGAAGGTCAAAGCGCTTTCCGGGAATGTAAAGATACGTTCGGGGAAAAAGGATACGATGCTTTCCGGTGTAAATAAAACCAGCACGGCTGCGGCGCAAAGCGAAAGCGGGGTTGAATCACAAGAGTCTTTTGCAGATAGCGGAAGCAAGGCAGATTCCAGGAGAGCTTCTCCCGAGGGTTCAGGATATAAGCCGGAAGATAAAAAATTGAAAAGAAGGGAGAAAGATAAAAAAGCAGCAGAAAAACGAAATATTCTACGGAAGAAACAGAAGAACAGCGATAAAAGTGCGAAGGGAAAAAAGCAGAACCGGGCAATCCGGGAGAGAAAACTACAGTATATGATCAATAAGCTGTCCGGTTCCGAAGAGCAGGACAGCCTGTGGCAGTTGGCGAAAGATATGATAAGGATGAAAGTATCTTCCGTAATGGTAAAGACAGCGCAATATCTTGGAGCACTGCTGGCGCCTTTGTCAGGAATGGTCTTTCTGGCCGTATTTCCGGTGGTACTGATCGTGGTGTTGCTTTACTGCTCCCCGATTGCCGCGTTTATGGAAAATCCGTCTGATGATACCCCATCCATACAGGAGATCCTGGGAGGATATTACATGGAGTTTAACCAGGCTGTTTCCGCAAACGCCGGAGAAAATGGAACCGTCACCTATCTGCATGAAAAGGATGGGAACTACGAGAGCAATTACATGGATACCCTGATGGTATACATGGTGCGGTACGGGACCGGAGATCTGGGCGTCATCATGGATGAAAAGCACCAAAGACTTTTAAAAGAAGTGTTTGACGAGATGAACCGTTTTGAAGACAAAACCGTAACTACTACGATCCAGGCCGGGCAGTCCCTTGGAAATGTAGTGACCAGCGCGTATTGTTCCTGCAGTATCTGTTGTGGCCAGTGGGCAGGAGGTCCTACGGCTTCCGGTGCCATGCCGAAAGCAGACCATACTGTTGCGGTAGACGCTTCAAATCCGTTTGTCCCGATGGGCACCCGGATCATTATGGGCGGCAAAGAGTACGTGGTAGAAGATACCGGCGCGTTCGCCAGGTATGGGGTACAGTTTGATATTTATTTTGACAGCCATGAGGCAGCGTCCCGCTGGGGGCATGTGGCCATGGAGGCATTTCTGGCAGAGGGAAATGAAAATACGGTATCCGTCACAAAAAAAGGCAGTTATGTAAAGAACCTGAACTTCGAGGATTATATTGCGTTGGGAAGGCTGAACCAGGATCAGGAAGAACTTCTGCGGGAGGTCATGAGCGCGGGATTCCGAAGCGAGATCCCATCTTCCGGAGCTGGCAGTGACGTAGCCAGCCTTGCGCTTACAAAGGTAGGCTGCCAGTATAGCCAAGAGCGCAGGTATGAGGAAGGCTATTATGACTGCAGTTCCTTAGTCCAGAGATGCTACGCGCAGTTCGGGATCAATCTGCCGTCGATTGCGTCAACCCAAGGGCAGTACATGGTGGAACATGGGCTGGAGGTTACGGAGGATATGCTGGAACCTGGAGACCTGATCTTTTATTCCTACGAAAACAATGGGCAGTTCCGGAATATTTCCCATGTAGCGATCTATATCGGAAACGGCAGGATGGTGCATGCGTCAAGCCCTGAGAGGGGCGTGGTAAATGACCCGTTCAGCCCGTCGAATGTCGGGCTGTATGGCAGGCCGGGCAGGGGGAAATAAACTGATATTTGGCGGCCTCAGACAGAAGCTGCGTAAGCAGCGGATAGTCTGCGTAGCAGACGGATCTATGGTCTGCCGTTCCAGACAGTAACCAAGCATTATAAATAGAATAGGAAGTATATGTATTGAAAATCTGTTCCGCAGATGCAGGGCAGAGAATCCATGGAGGAAGAGCATGAAGAAAGAAGATTACGGGGCGGAACTCAGAAAAGAGCATGAGCACTGGAAAGAGTTGTTCTGTCAGGGAGGACAGGATCCCTTCTGGCCGGATGGCGTGGGCCTGAACCTTGTCAGGGACCATATCATCGCCTGCAGGACAGCTTTGGAGCAGGAGGGAGGAACGATGCCGGAAGAATACGGCTGGCCCCTGCCGCCGGAAGTTTCGCCTGACTATATGGCAAGGGGGAAAGAAATCTGGTACCGGGGAATCGAAAGCTATAAAAAATATATAGCAGATGAAAACTATCAATATTTAAAAGAACTATCAGAGATGTTGCCGGTAAAAGTGAAAAAAGAGAGCAACCTGGAATCTGTACTGGGATATGTCCAGTCTGTCCGCACGGCATTGGAGCAAGGAGATTATGTGACATTACGCCGTCATGAGCATCCGGAACGGTATCTGGAATCGTTTGCGGAATGTCGGGACCGTATCGGGAAGCTGCTGGTCGCGGAGCAGGAGCGGATGGAAGAAGGGACAGTGCCGAAAGCGGAAAGGCTGGAAGATGCCGGACAAATGAACCTGTTCCAGATGGGGCTGGGGCATTCCCGATAAAAGCTTCCTACCTGTCCGGTTGGATGCCCTGAAGCGTATCCAACCTACCCAACCATTCGCAAAAACCGGGATTGCAACCGTACAGGTGGAAAAATATATAAAAAAAGGAGGGAATCAATGGGATATATCACAAAAGTGAATGATTTATATAGACAGACGATAAAACAGATCTGGGAATCCGGAGATTCCTGGAAGGAATTTCTCGATTGCAAGGGAAGGAACTACCAGATGAATTTTTTCAATACCTGCATGGTCTATGCCCAGAGAAAGGAGGCCACGGTACTTGGCAGCTTTGACACATGGAAAAGGATAGGCCGGCCGGTGCAAAGAGGAAGCCACGGCATTGCCATCTTTCCATCGAAGCTGTATGGAGAAAAAGAACGTTATCTGTTTGATATTTCCGACACGATTGGGAAAGGGCGGCCACCTTGGAACTGGACATTGAATGAGGAAAACAGCAGGGAGTTCATGAAAAAAATCTCTCCGGAGACCATCGGTCAAGAGAAAAATATAAAAAAAGCACTAAATACCTTTACAAGAACAAATGTTTGGTTTATGATAGAGACAGAGGATGAGGTCAGAAAAGCGCTCCGAAAGCTCAGCGGCCTTACCGGAGGGGATATTCCAGGAAGTGGAATGGAGGTTGCCCATTTCATTGCAGACAGTGCCGTGTATGTGGTGGCAAGCCGGTGCGGTATCGTAGAGGAACAGCAGGATTTCTCTTACATCTGCCAGTGCCGGGATGAGGAAATATTTTACCGGGTGGGGCAGGCAGTCTCCCGTCTATCAGGGAAGCTGCTGCTCGATATCTCAAGAACCATGAAGGCAATCGATATGGAAAGGAGGCAACATGATGACAGAAACGACAGGGATTCAATATATGGAGAGGGACGGTATCCATTATCCGATCCTGGAGGAAGAGATGAAGGAGACGGAAGTCCTGGCAAGACTGAACCGCTTTGGCAGGATGGCGGCAGAGAGCCTGCGGGCCAACGACCAGGAGCGGTACGGGATGCTGCTGGTAACGGGGATGCTCCTGCCGAGACTGGAAGAAGTCCAGGAGCAGGCGGAGAAACTGTACGAAGAGACCGCGGACGCGCTCGTCGAGACATGGATGAAGCAGGACAACATCAATCCCTACGACACCATGAGGATGACAAACCTGCGGATACAGGCGGATATGGAAGCCGGGATGGTGGTAGCGGAAGAGATCATCAGCCAGACAAGGTAACACAAGAAAAACAGAATATAGAAAAGAAACCAGAAAAAGGAACCGCTCCACCGGTTCCTTTTTCGCTTTCCAAAAGCCAGCGGGATCAGCAAAAGGCAGATGTTCACGCAGTATTAAAGAAACAGCAGGATATACAAGTATTGCCGCCTTCTGAATTACCGGAGATCCAACCCGGACATCTTTCAGACGAGCTCCAGGATCATATTCTGTTCCAAATGACAGAGGATGACCGGAAATATTCCATCTTTCAGTTTTTAATCAACAACATAAATTTAGATGACCGGAAAGAATATCTGCGGGAAATCTATGGGGATAACGAGATACAGGGTGAATCCAAAGAAATGGTTATTTCCTGTGAAAGCGGGCGTGATGGCTTTTACCTGCTGTGGGCAGAACAGGATTCCATGTTTGAGGCGTACTGGTATTGGGAAGATATATGCCGGAGAATTGAAATATATATCAAGGAAGCACGGTATCTTCCTTTTGAATCCATTTCCGAGATTGCGTTGGAAGAAGCGGAGAGCAGCGGAGCCGAGGACAACATCCCTGATTTCACTGATAACGAGGGATGTGCCGATACGCAGGAAACAGCGGACATATCCACAGATGACAGGGAATATACCAGTCTGGGAAGCCATGAGGTGATATCCGCGGAAGAGCCAGAGGGCATAGTTCATGCGGGCGGAATAAACGGGATACAGCAGATAAAAGAAAAGCTTATAAATATCGGCGAGGCTTTCTTTGCGCAGAAAATCCAGACAGATATCCTGAAACAGATGTTATGCCGGGTCTATACGACCAACCAGACGAAAGACATTAAAAGCGCCTTTTTGAAGAATCTCCTCACACAATATGGAGAATCCCAGCATTATTTTACGGTACATGCAGACGGTGAAAAATATGAGGTGCGAACATCCGAAGAGGGAGTACGCCTTGCGCTTTTAGATCATTCTGAGGACAGTTCGGTTAATACACAGTTTGACTGGGAGGAATTCGGAGACCTGACCGCGTATCTGGTAGAAAGAGACCGGATCGCTTACAGTGATACCCCGGAAATACTCACGCATCAGGAGAAAATGTACCAGATGCTTCCCTGGTTCCTGAGTTTGCGGAAAGAATATACAGGAATCCAGGAAAATGAGGACAGGTACTTCCATTCAGGAAGTTTACCGGAGACGGTCAGTCATGCCGAGGACGGGATAACAGACGATGGATTTCATGAAGGCATACGGAAAGGAGCGGTACAGGCATTTGTAGAGACATCTATGGTAATCGCTCCATACCAGGCACTGATTTATGATTTTTTTCAAATGCCTGCGCCTGGAGAAATGAAAGCAGAATTTCTACACCGCATACTGACAGAAGCAAATCCGTATCAGGAAACGACCCTGCCCGTGGAGGATGTGCCGGTCATGGTGCGGATCGAGGATGCCCAGATCAGGATCGGATATCGGGACAAAGACGAAAAACAATATGAGCAGCAGATATCCTATGAAGAGATTGCCGGGGAAATTCAGGAAGCTATCAATAGACAGTCCTTTCTTACATCTGAGGAATATGAACTCGGTAAAACGGACGGGCATGCTTTTTGTGGAAAAACGGCTATAGAATTATTCCAGGAATTTTCACAAAAGACATACAAGGAATCAGCGAAGCAGAATACAGAATCAGATCATAATATGCCGGGAGAATCCTACGATCTGGGATCTGAAAAAACAGACCACACAAATGTAGAAATAGAAAAAATAGAAGTACCGGAAGAAACGGAACCGGTTCAGGATAAAGGCCAGAGCAACATCCCCCGAAATGAAAATCAGAGCTATATTGCCAAGAACGAAGATCAGACACCCATTGCCCAAGATTTTTATTATCCGTCAGATTGGAAATTGCCGGAAGGAGGACCCAAGACACGTTATCAGTGTAATATACAGGCAATCCGCATCCTAAAACTTCTGGAAGCGGAAGAAAGACCCGCGACCACGGGTGAACAGGAGATACTCTCCCACTATGTCGGATGGGGCGGCCTGCCGCATGCGTTCAACAGCAAAAACAAGGAGTGGAAAAAGGAATACAGCGAATTAAGAATGCTGCTAAATGAGGAAGAATACGCACAAGCCCGTGCCAGCGTCAACACTTCTTTTTACACGCCGCCGGAGATCATACAGGGAATCTACCGTGCCCTGGAACAGTTTGGTTTTCAACAGGGGAAGATTTTAGAACCGGCCGTGGGAATCGGAAATTTTTATCACGGCCTGCCACCGCAGATGCGGGATTCCGAGCTCTTTGGTGTGGAGATCGACCCAATCAGCGCAAAGATCGCCCGGTATCTGCATCCGTCGGCGGACATCCGGCTTACCGGTTTCGAAAAAGCGGAATGGAAAGATAACAGCTTTGATGTAGTGATCGGGAATGTGCCCTTTGGCAATTACAGGCTGCATGACCCAAGATATAACAGCAGGAAGCTGAAAATCCACGATTATTTTATTACAAAAAGCCTCGATCTGCTCCGTCCGGGAGGCATCCTTGCGGTGGTGACCAGTAAGGGGACGTTAGACAAAAAAGACAGTTCCCTGCGCAAAGGGCTGGCAGAGCAGGCGGAACTTCTGGGCGCGGTCCGGCTGCCGGAAAGGACATTTGGCAGAAACGCGAACACGGATGTAACCAGTGACATACTGTTTTTTCAGAAAAAACCGGAGCCAGCGGTGGAGGAACCAATCTGGACATTTACCGGGCTTACGGAAAATAAAGTGCCGGTCAACGAGTATTACCTGGAACACCCGGAAATGATGCTGGGGGAGATGGCATTTTACGAGAGGCCATTTGGAAAAAACTCCCAATACACGGCATTGGTAAATCATGACCCTGGCTTTGACCTTGCAGACCGGTTTTCGCGCGCAGTGGAAGAACTGCCGAAAAATATACACCATGTGGGTGCGCCAGAGACCGTACAGAAGGATAAGAACCGTATCCCGGCAGTTCCCGGTGTCCCGGATTATACTTATACGGTATACCGGGACGAAGTGTATTACCGGGAGGGCAGCTATATGTTCCGATGTATGGAAAAGGAGGGTGTAAAGCGCCGTATCCGCGGAATGCACAAGATCCGCCTGCTGGTAAGGGAAGTCATGGCAATGCAGGTCAGGAACTGCCCGGATACGGAATTAAAAGAAGCACAGGATCATTTGAACAAGCTATATGACACTTTTGTAGAATCCTATGGGTACTTTTCAGACCGGATCAATAAATCCGCTTTCCGGCAGGACAACGATTATCCCCTTCTTTCCTCTATGGAGGTGCTGGATGATGATAAAACGATACATAAAGCAGATATGTTCTACAAACGTACCATCTGTCCGAAACAGATCGTGGAAAAAGTGGATAACGCTTACGAAGCGATACAGATCAGCCTTTCCGAACGAAACCGGGTGGATATCCCATATATGCTGAGTTTATTTCAGGGGAGCCGGAAGGAGCTGATGGAAGAACTGAAAGGAACGATTTTACTTAACCCTGTAAAAGCAGATCCGGATAATCCAAATGTAGGGTGGGAACCGGCGGCGGAATATCTGAGCGGAGATGTACGGCAGAAACTGAGAACCGCCCGGATTTACGCACAGAAGGATTCACGTTATGCAGAAAATGTGGAGGCATTGGAACGGATGCAGCCCAAAGATTTGAACGCGACGGAGATCACGATTCGCCTGGGGACTACCTGGGTAGACACAGAGGATTATGAACAGTTTATTTACGAGACGCTGCAGACTCCGGAGCAGCATCAGAGGGGAAAGTCCCATAGTCTTCGGACAGCAGTTACAGTGGAACGCCTGGAAACGGATTTATCCTACCATATTGAAAATAAGAGCCGTGTGTCAAACAGTGTGACTGCTACACAGACATTTGGCGCTTTACGGATGGATGCTTATACATTGGCAGAGGAACTTCTGAATGGACGGAGCATCGTGGTCCGTGACCGGATAGAAGAAGGAGAAAGTGTACGGTATCAGGTCAACCAGAAAGAGACCATGATCGCGAGGGAGAAAGCGGAGCGGTTAAAAGAGGAATTCCGTGGATGGATCTTCCGGGATCCGGAACGAAGGAAGAAATATGTGGATTACTATAACCAGACTTTCAACTGCATCCGGCTTAGGGAATATGACGGTTCCTATCTGGAACTGCCGGGCCTGAATCCGCTTTTGAAGCTGCGCCCTTATCAGAAAAATGCCATTGCCCGGATTCTGTCCTCCGGCGGGAATACCCTGCTGGCACATGCGGTAGGGGCGGGGAAAAGCCTGGAAATGATCTGCGCCTGCATGGAGATGCGCAGGCTGGGGCTTGCTACGAAACCGATGATCACGGTGCCGAACCATCTGACTGACCAGATGGGGGCAGAATTTTTACGGGCTTTTCCCCATGCAAAAATCCTGATCACCAGGAAGGAGGATTTCCGGAAGGAAAACCGGCAGCGTATGATTGCCAGAATCGCGACCGGGGATTATGATTGCGTCATTATCGGCCATACCCAGTTCCAGAAAATACCTATATCCGCGGAACGGCAGAAAGCAATGCTGGAAGAACAGGTGGAGCAGATCACAAACATGATCGAGCGGGCGGAGCAGGAGAAAGGGAAACGCTGGTCGGTCAAGCAGATGGAAGCAAAAAAGAAACAGCTGAGAGTCAAAATAGAAGAACTGGTTAATGAGGAAATGAAAGACCATGTGGTGAATTTTGAAGAATTAGGGGTAAATGCCCTGTTTGTAGATGAGTCCCATGTGTTTAAAAACTGCGAAATATTTACGAAGATGGGAAACATCGCGGGGATCAATACCAATGGTTCCCAGAGGGCGATGGATATGCGGATGAAGGCGCAGTATATCAATGAGATCAACCATGGGATGGGAGTAGTATTTGCGACAGGCACGGCCCTCAGCAATTCGATGACGGAGCTGTATGTCCTGCAGCAATTTTTGCAGGAACCACGCCTGCACCAGAAGGGAATCTACCATTTTGACGCATGGGCGTCCAGCTTCGGGGAGGTGACAACGGCATTGGAGCTTGCGCCGGAAGGGACAGGCTACCGGATGCGGACCAGGTTCAACAAATTTGTCAACCTGCCGGAGCTGATGCAGATGTTCCGGGAGACGGCGGATATCATCCTGCCGGAAATGCTGGAGATTGAGAAGCCAAAGCTCAGGGGCGGGAAATATATCATCGTGGAATCCGAGGCATCTGATTATCTAAGAGAATGCATGGAGGAAATGGTAAGACGTGCGGATGATATCCGGCATGGACTGGTTGACCCGAGTCAAGATAACATGCTGCGGATCACCGGGGAGGCAAGGCTTCTGGGAACCGACCCCAGGCTGCTGGATGTGGATGCGCCAGTGGATTCGGATTCAAAACTGAATAAAGCGGTAGAAAATATTTACCGGGAGTATGAAGAGTCTGCACCGATCAAAGGGACGCAGATTATTTTTTCGGATATCGGCACACCGGGAAGCGGAAAGAAATTTACCGTGTATGACTATCTGAAACAGGAGCTTATTTTGAAAGGAGTACCGGAAGAGGAAATCTGTTTCATCCATGACGCAAAGACAGACGAACAGAGGGATAAGATGTTTTCGGAAGTACGGAGCGGAAAAAAGAGGATCATCATTGGAAGTACAGATAAGTTGGGAACCGGAACCAATATCCAGGATAAGATCGTTGCCCTCCATCACATCGACTGCCCCTGGAAGCCCTCGGCCATTGAGCAGCGGGAAGGCCGGGGGCTGCGGCATGGCAACCAGAACAGCGAAGTGGCAGTGTACCGGTATGTTACCAAGAGCTCATTCGATGCGTACCTCTGGAGCATCGTGGAGAACAAGCAGAGGTTCATTTCTCAGGTCATGACCAGCAAGGAACTGGCACGGGACTGTGAGGATATGGACGAAACCGTATTGAATTTTGCGGAGATCAAAGCAGTAGCTTCCGGGAATCCGCTGATCATGGAAAAGATTCAGGTAGATACGGAGGTGACCCGGCTGCGGGTATTGAAATCAGACTATGAAGGAAAACGCTATGCTTTGCAGGACGCATTTACAACCCAATATCCGCGGAGAATCGCGGCAAGGGAAAAAGAGTTGGAGAAAGTCAGGGCAGACATTGGAATCAGGGATGCGGCGACGCATAAGAATGCATCTTTCGAGATTCATCTGCGGGGAATGACGTTTACAGGACATAAGGAGGCAGGGGAAGTCCTGCGGGGCATTGTAGAAAATGCCGCCCTTTATGTAACAGAAGATATCGGAAGCTACAGGGGATTCCGGATCTTATTGAAGAAAGACTCTGCGGAGGCCGTAATCCTGCTCAAGGGGAGTGATATCTATACTATGAAAATCCGGGACAGCGATACCGGAAACATGGTACGGCTTGAAAACCTGGTCAATGGACTGGATAAGTGTGAGGAGGAGATTCGGGAAAAGCTTGAAGTCTACCGGTCAGAAATGAAGAATGCGGAGATTGAATACGGAAAAGGATTTCCTTATGAAGATCAGCTAAAGGCGGCATTGAAGAGGCAGTCTGAGATCAATACCCAGCTGGAGGTACGGGATGAGGAAAGCATGGTTGAAGTACCGGAAATGGAAGCTCCATCAATGGCAGGGCCGCACCGATAACAGCGGCACAGATGGAAAGGGTACGGATGACAGCATAAAGAAGCAGCATGTAAATAATAAATAATAAAAAATAAAAAAGCCAGGCGGCTTGTATTTGGAGGTAAATAAATCTATGAAAAAATGTGGTATCAATGCGGAAAAGGAAGCAAAGTACTGTCCGCTCTGTGGGACAGCTTTTGAAAATGACCGGGAACAGCCAGATGATGGCTACGATGATATCAGAAATGATAAGGTCATGGCAGTTCTTGCGTATCTTGGCTGCCTTGTCCTGATCCCTATGTTTGCGGCAAAAGGATCCAGATTTGTGAGGTATCATGTCAGGCAGGGACTGATGCTGCTGGTTACGGAACTGATTTTTTATGCGGGGTATTGTATTTTGAGTTTTATGATGCTGTCCATTTCCTGGCGTTTATATTCGGTTGTGAAAATAATCAGCATCATAAGATATCTGTTTCCGGTGCTTACGGTGATAGGGATTATTAACGTGGTTAACGGAAAGAAAAAAGAACTGCCGGTTATTGGAAATATCAGATAAGAGAACACTGCCCATTCTGATGCAGAAGGAATGGGCAGTGTTATTTTTGTATAACACAACTAAGGAAATCCCCATGCCCCGCCTGCGTGGCACCACCATAAATGAAACGGAGAGGGCATAGAGTTGTGTTTCTGGTTTCATTTGCCTGAGAATTACTTTATACTATTCTCATCGGCGAAGATCGATTTTAGTTTGGGCCTGGTAGCCCGTTAAGGAAATTGATTTCTGCTCCTCTCATTTGCACCACCACCTGTCCAGCCCTATGGCAAAAGGACGTATAGTAAAATAATAACAGACAGAGGAGCATGCCGTAAATTTTTTTAGAGAGGTGTTTGTCATGAAAAGAATTTACGACAAATGTTGTGGTATTGATGTTCACAAAAAACTCATAGTTGCCTGCCTGGTCCTAGGCAAAAAGCAAGAAGTACGTGAGTTTGGTACAACGACAAGAGAGCTCCTGGCACTTGCTGACTGGCTGCTCCTGGCAGGCTGCCAGATGGTGGCGATGGAGAGCACCGGCTCCTATTGGAAACCTTTATATAATGTCCTGGAATCCTCCGGCCTTGCCGCAATGGTGGTCAATGCCCAGCATATGAAAGCAGTCCCTGGCAGGAAAACAGATGTGAGGGATTCCGAATGGATCGCGGATCTTTTGCAGCATGGACTGTTAACGGCAAGCTTCATCCCGGACCGGGCACAGCGCGAACTGCGCGAGCTTGTCGGCTACCGTAAAAGCCTGGTGCAGGACAAAAACCGTGAGCTGAACCGCCTGCAAAAGATGCTGGAGGGAGCCAACATTAAGCTGTCCGGAACCATTACCGACATCAACGGGAAGAGTGCCCGCAATATCCTCGAAGTATTGGTTCAGGGAGGAACCATTGACTCTGAGAAATATGACGAGATGCGCAAGGAAAAAGCCATTTCTGGCCGACTCAAAGCATCCAAGGAGGAAATTCTGGATGACCTGAACGGTGTCATGTCCCAGCTCCAGCGGAAGATGATGCGTGTACTCCTATCCCATGTGGATGAACTCAACCGGCATATCAAAGAACTGGATGACCAAATAGATAACCACATGAAGCCTGATGAAAAAAAGGCAGTAGAGGCAATCAGGAAGGTCACAGGCCTTGGGACAGACAGCTCACGGATTGTGATTTCCGTGATTGGTACGGACATGAGCCGCTTTCCAACAGATGGGCATCTTTGTTCGTGGGCAGGGCTATGTCCGGGGGACAATGAAAGCGCAAAGAAGCGCAAAAGCGGGAAAACCCGGAAAGGGAACAAGCTGCTACGCACCACCCTCATTACCTGTGCCCATTCAGCAGTAAACAATAAGCAGTCTTATTTCTATGCACAATTTAAACGTTAACTTTGCAAAATTCGGGACTAACTTTTAGCCAAATATTCTAAAATGGGACTAAGAAATATACTTCTTTCCATTTGAAAAATCGGACATTTAGCACTAATACACTTCCAACGATAAATATTTTATTATATGCTTTTTAGCTTAGTCCTATTATGACTATGATAAAAACTGTATAATTAAATAATTTAAATCGTGTACGAAGGCTAGAAAATACCGATTTAAACAACAAAAACAGGGATGAAAAATTATCAATGAAAACT
>OFFF01000501.1_pt1 | contig 29769 bp, 24 predicted proteins | sample 1521301 | NCBI WGS metagenome assembly OFFF01 (sample SAMEA3504101, study PRJEB24116) | mouse gut metagenome | biome: mouse gut; feature: mouse-associated habitat; material: faeces | place: Denmark | collected 2011
AGCGCAGAGGCGGAAAAGCTCTGCACGCCGGAGTATCAGGATAGGGTGGCCTGGGGCATACATATGGGGATTCTGGAATATTTGAACGGTGAGGAGTGAACGGAACCAGGGACGGCGGGAGAGGGGCTGGATTCTGCATAAAATGAGGCGCAGTGCATATCTGCGCCTTTTTGTGCCGGACAAAAAACAGGTCAGAGCAGGGAGGCCCGAAGCTCTTCGCCGCTCTTTGCGCTTAAGTAGGCGGGAGCGATGTCGAAGACGGTCTTGCAGCCATGAGCGCCTTCCCCGGACAGCCGATATGCGGCCCTTGCGTAAGCGGCGATGACGCTGGCGGTGAACTCCGGATTGGAGTCCAGCTTCAGGCTGTATTCGATCAGGTGGCGGTTCTCCTTCTCCCAGCCCGTGGAGCCGCTGCGCAGCACGAAGCCTCCGTGGGGGATGCGGCTGTGGTCGCGCTTCAGCTCTTCTTCGCTGATGAAATGGACGGTGGTGTCATAGTCCGCGAAATAATTGGGCATGGTCTTGATTTCCGTTTCAATCCGCGCCAGGTCGGCCCCTTCCTCAGCCACAACGAAGCAGTCCCTGGTGTGCTTCTGGCGGGTGGTCAGTTCCGGATCCTCGCCTGCCCGCACGGCAGCCAGAGCGCTGTCCACCGGGATGGTGTACTGCTTGGCGTCCTTCACGCCATCGATTCTGCGGATGGCATCGGAATGCCCCTGGCTGACGCCCCGGCCCCAGAAGGTGTAGTCCTTTCCCTGGGGAAGGATCGCGCCCGCGTACATCCTGTTCAGGGAGAACATGCCGGGATCCCAGCCCACGGAGATGATGGCTGTCTTCCCGCCTTCTTTTGCAGCGGCGTCCACTGCCGCGAAATGCTCCGGGATCTTCGCGTGGGTATCGAAGCTGTCCACCACATTGAACAGCTTTGCGTACTCCGGCGTCTGCACCGGGAGATCCGTAGCGCTGCCGCCGCAGAGGATGAGCACGTCGATTTCATCCTTCCATCGCGCCGCCTCGCTGACCGCCCAGACCCTGGCCTCCTTCGTCAGGATTTCCACATCAGCGGGATTCCTCCTGGTGAAGACCGCCTTCAGCTCCATGTCCGGATTCTGGCGGACGGCGCATTCCACGCCCCGCCCCAGATTCCCGTATCCTAAAATACCGATTCTTATGCTCATAGTCTCTCCTTATTTTTCGTTCTGCGTCTGCCTTGCCCGGCACCCGGACACGGACAGAGAATTTTATTTTCTGTTATCATTCCTGGGCCCATTCGATGGCGATGCCGGTGGTGTTGGGACCCACATGGGAGGAAACAATCAGGTTCAGCGAGGCTTCGAAGTCGCCCTCCACCAGGGATTTGCATTTCTCGAACAGCTCCTGATTGCCTACATAGATGGCGCCTAGCCTGGCGGTCTCCCGGGACCGGGCGATGGACTGGAGGTTCCGCAGGGCGTTGTTGATGCCGCGGCATTTCTTGTAAGGCTCGATGCGGCCCTCCTTCATGGTGAGGATGACTTTGATGTCCAGGATGTCCCCGATCTTGCCGACGCTGGGAGAGACGCGGCCGCCCTGTACCAGATACTTGAAATCGTCCACCACGAAATAGATATCAATCAGGCCGATTCGTTTCCTGATTTCCGCCGCGGTCTCTTCCAGGGACTTCCCGGCCTTTCTCATCTCCAGGGCATCCACGCACAGGAAGCCGCTTCCCAGGGTGGCGCTCAGGGAGTCGATGACCTCGATGCGGCTTTCCGGATATAGCGGCCGCAGCTCGTCCGCTACCATGCAGATAGTATTGTGGGATCCGCTGAGTCCGGAGGAGACCGCGATGCACAGGATATCCTTTCCGGCCTGCAGGGTTTCCTCAAAGCGATTGCGGACGAAATCGGGGTTCACACCGGCGGTGTAAGCTCTGCGGCTGGCCAGCTGTCTAAAGAACTCCTCTCTGGTCAGAACCTGTTCGTCTCCGTATATGGTGTCCTCCTCGAAGTAATAGTACTGGGGAAGCAGTGACACTTCTTTCTCGTAAGGTGAGGGTAAATCCACGTCTCCATCGGTAAAAATCATGAAATCTTTCATTATGGGCGTCCCTTTCTTTGTGATTCCCGCGACAGAAGGTGCAAATCGGGAATACATATTTGTAGAACAAACGAAATCGGGAGAGTCCCGACCGAAGCGTATACTCACACTTATATTTATATATCGGCATTTTCATTAGGAATATGTAGGGAAATGCGAAAAATATTTTGGCTGTTTTTGGCTTGACAGGGACTGGAACCCTACTTATAATAGAGAAAAATAATGGAGAAAAAATGAAAGAGGTACTTGTCATGTTGATATGTGGATGCGGAAGGATGCGTAAATAAGCCAGCTGTGAAAGAAAGCAGTCAATGCTTTTTTGTTGTGCCTGTTTATGGAAACGGTGTCTTCGTCCGGCGGAGACGCTGTTGGAGGATTCTTCCCTGTCTGCAAAGAATGGCAAGCCTTGAGAATGCATGTGGATTCCGATTCCGATGCGTTTTTTGGGATGCTTATTAATTGCAGGGGAAACCCTGCTTTTTTGATGCAAAAAAAAAAAAAACGGGATGAAAATGACGGAGAGAAGATTGGAAAGGAATTCATATGGAGAAAGAATATAATCGGCGCAGAAAGCGCAAAGAGCGAAAGAACGGAAGCAAGAATGGAATCGGATTGAAAAGAGACACAATCAATCAGACAGAAAAGATGGGGCTCAAATTTCTGCATCGGCAGCTGTATCAATATCGGCGCTATAGCCCTGTGCTGCCCTTGCTGGCCTGTCTGGCACAGGTGGGGCAGTCGCTTCTGGCGATATTGCTGTCAAAATTTGTGCTGGACGCGGTCACGGGGGGAATGGAATTCCGGAAGTTTGCAGCCTGCACGATGTCTGCGGGTCTCGGGCTGTGCGCCGCGGCTGTCCTGAACCTGGTCAGCCACAACGAGATAGAAAGATGCTCCCAGACCTTCCTGTTCCGCAGGCTGAACGCTCTGTGGGAGCGAAAGGCGCTCCGCCTGGAGTATGCCGTCTTCCTCATGGATTCAGGCAAGACGACCATGGAGAAGGCCAGGCAGGCGATCGCAAGCCCGAATGCGGGACTGGTGGAGCTTCTGGGCAAAGAAGCGGCGCTGTTGGAGGCCGGGGTGGGACTGGCGGTCTATTGTGCCATCGTGGGCACGCTGCACCCGGGCATCCTGGCATTTCTGGCGCTGTTCTTCCTGATAGAGCTTGTGTGCGGCATTGGGATTGAGGTGCGGAAACAGGGCTTCAAGGAGGAAAAAGCCAGAGCCAATCGGAGACAGAACTATATGGCCTACGGCACTAAGGGGATGCAGGAGGCAAAGGACATCCGCATATTCTCCATGGGAGCCATGCTGCGGAAGATTACCCGGGAGGTAATCGCGGAGGTGGATTTGGTGGAACGAAAGGTGCAGAGGTGGCAGTTTCTTCGCACGGGAATCACGGCGGTTCTGATTCTGGTCAGGGATGGGCTTGTCTATCTGTATCTGATCCATCGCTATCTGGAGGTTGGTATGTCCATTGGGGACTTTGCGCTGTATTTTGCTGCCATTACGGGCATCGGAAGCTGGCTGACGAGGCTGTCGGAGGGGATTTCCGGCTTCTGGGAGGTGAAGCATTATGTGCGGGATTTTTATGAGTTCCTGGAGCTTCCGGAGGGGGACAGGCAGGAGAAAGGCTCCTGCGAGGGGCATCCTGTCATCAGCGGGCCAGTGTCCTTTGAGTGGCGGAATGTCTCTTTTTCCTATCGGATGGTGGAGGACGGGGAGGAGCGGGAAGTGCCCGTCTTCCGGAATCTGGATTTCCAGATGGGAGCCGGGGAGCGCCTGGCGGTGGTGGGCGTGAACGGCGCGGGGAAATCCACGCTGGTGAAGCTGCTGTGCGGGCTGCTGGAGCCGGAATCGGGCGGAATCTATGTGAACGGCGTGGACAGCAGAGCGTTCCCAAGGGAATATTTTTACGGCCTGTTCGCGGCGGTGTTCCAGCATTTCCGGGTGCTGCCGGTGAGCATTGCGGAGAATGTGATGCTGAATGTGCGGAAGGATGCGGATGAGGGCGCGATGTGGGATTGTCTGCGGCAGGCCGGGCTGGAGGAGAAAGTAAAGAGCCTTGCCCAAAGAGAGCGGACTCGCCTGGTCAGCCGGATTTCGGGGGAGGGGACAGCGCTGTCCGGAGGCCAGGAGCAAAGGCTGCTTTTGGCCAGGGCTTTGTACAAAGATGCGCCTGTGCTGATACTGGACGAGCCCACGGCTGCCCTAGACCCGTTGGCGGAAGATGCCATTTACCGGAAGTATGGGATGCTGACGGAGGGGAAGACTGCCCTGTTCGTGTCCCATAGGCTGGCTTCCACCAGGTTCTGCGACAGGATTCTGTTCCTGGAGGAGGGAAGGATCGCGGAAAGCGGCAGCCATGAGGAGCTGATGGCGCTGGGCGGGAAGTATGCGGACATGTTCCGGGTGCAGAGCCGGTACTATGCGGAAGATGGCGAGGGATGAGGGGTTCGGTGTATGAAAGTGAGGAATTGGCCCTTGGTTTCATAAGAAGAAGTTTCATAAGAAGAAGTTTCATAAGAAGAAATAAGTGAAAGGAATGGACATATATTTTATGGAAAAAAACGGAAGGACATTGAGAAAGGATATGGCCATCATCTGCCGGGGCATCCGGGAATTCGGGTGCATTCTGCCGGGACAGATGGGGCATGTATGCAGGAGGAGCTTGTTGGCGGCGGGGATTCCGTTCGTCGCTACGGCGGTGTCGGCCCATATCATGGACGGGCTGGCGGCGAGCCGGGACAGAAGGGGCTTGCTCATGCTGTGTCTGGCCGGCATCGGGCTGCTGTTCCTGGTCTCCATGTGGAGGAATTATGAGGACTGCCGGATCGCCGTGGGGTATCAGAGGCTATTCAGCTCCCATGAGATCCGGCTGACGAATCGGGCCTATTCGCTGCCCTATGAGCTGCTGGAGCGGGACAGCACCAGGCGGCTGCGGGACGAGGTGTCTGGAAGCCTGCAGCTGTCAGGCGCGGGGATGGCCAGCCTGTACTGGGATATGGAGGTGCTTTGGACGAATCTGGCTGCCGGAGTCATTGCGGGCGGTATTCTGGTGTATTCTTTGTGGAAGATTGTGTCTGGGGGATTGGCGGCTGGAACGGCACAGAGCGGCATGGCGGCCATGATTTTGGGATTTGGGCTGCTGGTGGCATGCTCCTGTGTCCTGGCCTGCCGGATGACGGGAAAGCGCTTCGATGTGACCTTTGAGACATTCCTGAAAGGGGCAAGGCATTCCAGGTACGGCGATTTCTACCATATGGAATATCTGCAGGATGAGGACGCGGCTATGGATGCCAGGATTTACCGCCAGGAGGAACTGATTCTGAACCAGTGCCAGTCCAACTGCTATGAATATCTGGCGGACGGCAAGGAGCGGGAACTTTCAGCCGTGAACCGGTATGACGGCATTAAGCTTGCGGCTTCCGGCATCTGCGGCTGCATCGTGTATCTGCTGGTGGGGAGGATGGCCATGGACGGCGCAATCGGCTGCGGAAGCATCGTGCTGCTGTACAGTGCGGTGACCTGGCTGATGGAAGCCTTCGCCAGGACGGCAGAGATCGTGACGGATCTGCGGAACAATAATGAGCATCTATTAAGGTATTTCCAATATATGGATCTGCCGGGGAAGAATGGGGGAGAAAAGCCCTTGGATGGTCAAGAAAAGCCTTTGGATAGTCAAGAGGAGCGCGGCGGCAGCGCCTGTCTCCGGATGGAGAACATAAGCTTCCGATACCCAGAGAGCGCCGATTTTGCCCTGAAGGATGTGACGTTGAATATAAACGCCGGAGAGAAGATTGCCATCGTAGGGGAAAACGGTTCCGGGAAGACGACTTTGATCAAACTGCTCTGCAGGCTGTATGTGCCCCAGGCAGGGCGCATCCTGTTGGATGGCAGGGATGTCCTGGCATACCCTTATGAAGAGTATATCGAACATATCTCAGCGGTTTTCCAGGACTTCTCCCTGTTCGCCTTCTCCATTGCCGAAAATGTGGCCGGGACACAGGATTATGACCAGCGAAAGGTCCAGACTGCGCTGGAGAAAGCGGGGATGAAGGAGTGGGTGGAAAGATACGCGAAGGGCATCCAGCAGTCTCTGTTCCAGGATTTCGACCCGGAGGGGACGAATCTGTCCGGAGGGGAGGGGCAGAAGCTTGCAATCGCCAGGGCGGCTTACAAAGATGCCGAAATCATGATCCTGGACGAGCCTACCTCTGCCCTGGATCCCTATGCGGAATATGAAATCTACGAGAACTTCGGAAAACTGGCAGAGGGCAGGACGGTGCTGTTCGTCAGCCACAGGCTTTCCTCTTGCCGGATGTGCGACCGAATCGTCGTCATGGATCAAGGGAAGGTGGTCCAGTGGGGAACCCATGAGGAGCTTATGGAGGAGGAAGGCGGGAAATACCGTGAACTGTGGGATGCCCAGGCGCAGTATTATGCTTGAAAGGCTGGTAAGGAATTCTTAGCAGCCGTCGGTATAAATAGTTGAATAAGAATCGAATGGATTGTGTTTTATAAATATTTCCCCGCCACAGGGGATAAGCCTTATTCCCCTGTGTGCGGTTAAAAAACAGGGAGACAACTCTGAAGCCTCACTGGATGAAGCACAAAAATGGGCAAAATCAGTTGGATATAATGAAAATGATGTTAATGATATAGTCTAATCAGTCAGAACGAAGAAATGAGTATGAGAATTGTGATAGATACAAATGTCTTGATTTCCGAGAAAAATTCTTAACGCTGTTGTCGGCCAGAAGATAAAGTAGTTGCTTCTGTTTCAATCAATGCTCCTCTCATCATATCAGCTACGCCTTTCTGCACATTCTCATATTTCTGTGCGATTTCCTTAATAACGTCACCCGATAAATCAATAATCGTTTGTTTGTCAAACGCTCCGATTACTCCCTGCTGTTCCAGTCCGTCAAGTCGTTCCAAGATAACCTGATATTCCGCTTTCCGCTTTTCCAGCTTCTGCTCGTTAGGAATTGTCGGAAAATAACTGCTGCAATTGCTTCAGGCAAAAGCCCGGAAATACAATAAAAATTGCCATAAACTTGCAGCAGTTATTTGTAGACAATTCCTTACTATTATACTCCGGAAAGCTGTTCTCATGTGAAAAAAATGTAAAGCGGAATTAGCACTGTTTGTGTCTTTATCATATCGGTTTTTTACCTCAAATTCAACAGGCTCTGCGATGCCATGGGGATATCAAGCAATGCTTGATATTTTAACAACGAATTGATAATTGTTTTTCAGAAAAGCTTTCGATACAATATCCTTACACCGGTGGAAACATAAATCTATAATCAAAGCCCACATAAAAGGGGCAGGAGGTGTAGGCATGAAAGTTGAAATAGGAGAAAAAATCAAAGAACTGCGCCGCAGGGACGGGAGGACCCAGGAGGACCTGGCGATGGCTTTGGGGGTTACCTGCCAGGCAGTGTCCCGCTGGGAGGCAAGCGGCGGCTATCCCGATATGGAGATCCTTCCGTCTATCGCGAATTACTTCGGGGTATCCATCGACGCCTTGTTTGGGTTCCGGTCGGACAGGGACAGACGGATTCAGGAGATAACGGACAAGGTGGATGCCTTTCATATCAAGGGCCGCTCGGACGAGGACTGGATAGAGGAGTGCCTGGGGATTCTGCGGGAAGGACTGGTTGAATTTCCACAGGAGGAGCGGCTGCAGATCAAGCTGGCCGATACCTTGTGCGAAGCCGGCTGGAGGCGGTATAAGGAGTGGACAAGCTACGATGAGGAAGGATATCTGCAGCATGATTATGACCGGCAGAAGAAAAACACTTATTGGACAGAGGCCATTAAAATCTGTGAAGGCCTTGCAGGCTCTGCCAAAGATACCGAAATCGTCACAGAGGCCATATCCATCCTTGTGCTGCTTTACCGGAATTTCGGCGAGACAGAGAAAGCGGTGGCTTGTGCCAGGCGCATGCCCAGCCTGAACCATTCCCGGGAACTTCTGCTGGCAGCTGCTGCGGACGGCAGGGAGCAGGCGGGCTATATCAGGGCTGCCCTGCTGGAAATGGCTTATGAGTTTGCGAAACAACTGGTCTATGGACTGATGAACTGTGTCCACAATTACGAGGACGATACGCCGATGTCCAAAATAAAAGGAGCGATCTCCATGTTCTACCTGATATGTGACGAGGATGATTTCGGCGGATATCACGACATTATCATTTCACTGTACCAGTATCTGTCCAGAGTACAGTGGGAGCGTGGATACCATGACGACGCGTTCGTCTCCCTGGACGAAGCGTTCCGGCACGGAAGAGCCCTGGAGATGTTCCTGGGAGACGAAGGGAAAGGATCCATCGTGAAGGAGCTTCCTCAGACCTGGCCCTGGTGGCACCAGCCTGACTGCTCTCAGGTAGAGAAAGAGATCAAGGCCGACCCGAGATGGAGCGCCTGGGTTGAGAAAACGAATAGTTAAGGACTTTGCACAAAGGACTCTGTGCCCCATCGGGCATGGAGTCCTTTGCGAATGGCGGAAGGTCCGGAAGCCATTCAGGTCGGTGTTCATGGCGCATAGGGAGCAGCTCTTTGCGGCAGACAGCGTCTCTCTATATAGACAGCCACGGCCGATTATGTTATTCTATTGATAGTAAGGAAGTGTCTACAAATAACTGCTGCAAGTTGAAAGCCGTTTTCTTTGTATTTCCAGGCTTTACTCTAAAGAAATCGTCGCAGTTATTTTCCGACAGTTCCTACAGTTCCTGATACACTTGGGATAAGGCTTCCAGACAATCATCACAGGAGACGGAGGGACGGAATGGAGAGCAGAATATACTTCCATGATTTTCTTGCAGGGATGCGGAAGGGGAAAGGAGTGAACCTGGAAAGGCTAAGCAGCGGCCTGTGCTCAGCGGAAATGCTCAGCCGCATCGAGGCAGGCGAGAGGATGCCGGACAAACTGATGCGGGACAGGCTGATGGAGCGGCTGGGCTTCGAAAACGACGGCTTCGAGGACTATCTGCAGCCTGAGGAATATGAAGTATGGCAGACCCAGGAAAAGCTGCTGCGCGCCGTGGAGGCAAAGGAGACTGCGGAGGCGGAAAGGCTGCTGGGGCTCCTGGAACAGGCGGACAGGAAGGAGAACGCCGTCCTCAGCCAGTTCTGCCTGGCCATGAGGGCGCAGCTCATGCAATATCAAAACGCTTCGGAAAAGGAATTGCGGGAGGCCTTCCGGGAGGCTTTGTCTCTGACCGTGCCGGATATCCCTGCGGGGAAATGGGAGGGGAGGCTCCTTGCAGTACAGGAATGGAATCTGCTGATGGAATACATACATTATGGCGCTGACGCAGGGTCCGTGGCTGCGAAGGGATTCGCTGGCACCTACACTGCCCAGGCTGTCGAAGCCCTGCTTACAGCCATGCAAAGTTCGGGCATGGATGACTACAGCTATGCCAAGATATTTCCCAAGGCGGTATATTATCTTTGCCTGGAGCGGATGAAATCGCCTTTGGACAGCGCTGCCTGCCGCAGGCTGCTGCGGATATGCGCTGAAGCCGTGGAGAATCTGCGCTCCTGCATGCGGATGTACTGGCTGTGCGAGCTGCTGGAAGCCATGGAGCGGATTCTGGAGATATACGTGGGCCTGTTGAAGGCGGACTTCCGTGAGCCCGCTCCGGCATCCTTCGGCCAGGCATGGAATCGGCTCATGGGGGAAACAGTGAAGACGCAACCCGCGGCGGACAGGGCAGAGGGCGAAGCGGAAGAGCCGGGTGCTCCGGAACAGACAGACGACTTGGAGAGCCTGTCTGTTCTAGCTACGCAGATTAGGGAATGGCGCGGCACACTGACTGGAATATACCGGGAGTACGGCATAGCGGAATATATGGAAAACTTCTGTTACCTGTACAGCCAGACCAAGAACTACCGCATCGGCGATGTGGTGAGGAAGCGCCGCAGGATGCTTGGCATGTCGGCGCAGGAGCTTTGCGGGGGCATCTGTAGCGAGAAGAGCCTCAGGCGGCTGGAGAACAACAAGGTAAAGACCCAGAGGGCCATCTGGGGGGAGATGTTCACCAAACTAGGGCTGTCGCCGGAGTATCATCGGGAAAGTATCGTTACAGAACGGTATGAAGCAATTAATATTTACCGAAGTGCGAAAGGAGCCATGAATAATTATGATATGGAGAAATGCCACCATTTGCTGCAGCGATTGGAAGAACTGGTTAACACTGACATTCTGGCCAACAGGCAGGAATTGAAATCCATGGACAGTATATGCAGGTTGAATAAAGGAGAGATTACCGCAGATGAATGTATGATTGGGCTTCAAGAAGCGCTGCTACAAAATGTTGAGAGCGTTACACTTATCGGAGTGGAAGGTACGGGAGATGGCGAACTGCCGAAAAGGGGTGTGGAGGGCGGCGCTATTGCTGAACCTTGCGCTCACGAAAACAATAATAGTGGACAGGCTTGGATATCCATCCATGTCAGCCCACTATCTGAAAGTACGTGTAAACTACTGAACCGCCTTGGTACCGAACGGTATGCCAGGTGGTGTGGAAGGGGGACTAATCATCCCCCTATCCGATTGAAGAATCATATGTCTTCATTCTATCAGGGTTGGAGAAGAGAGACAAGGGACAGAGTTGTCAAAAAAGAGCCAAAAAAGAGTTGCCAAATTTTGACAACTCTGTCCCTTGCGAGATTACTGTATGCTGTTATATGATTAAGTAATATTATTAAACTGTCTTTAGGATAGTGATTGAGATTAATATGTTAATGAAATAGCCTTCACTCACATCATAAGGAATTGTCTACAAATAACTGATGCGAGTTTATAGCCGTTTTCGTTGTATTTCTGGGCTTTCTCCTAAACAAGTTGCATCAGTTATTTTCCGACAATTCCTAAGCATTTATTCGCAAAATTGAAATCTGTTTTTATACAGATATATTTTCTTGACATATTAGTATAGAATTCACAATCCTGGCAAAAACGTCCTGTGGTATGATGCCTACAGGGCGTGTTTGTTAAAATTCTATGATAAGGGAGAGAAATGGATAAGACAGAAAAAAGACAAGGTGTGGTTCAAACGTTGAGAAGCACTCGTTTTATGTTTGCTCGTGTTTGGAAACTACGAGCGGGAAAGGGATATGTTGCTCTCAAGTTCATCATGGCTTTGCTGGATGCGGCATTGTCGTTTGCAGCTGCGGTCATGCCCGGATTGATTATTGACCAGCTGATGGGAAGGGAAGTTTCTTCATGGCTGATATTGGAAGTAACGATATTAGTGCTTGGCCCCCTGCTGGGTGAGGTACTGACTGGTATAGGGGGTCGGGTCATATGCAGCCTGGGTCAAAAGATTCAGCTGACATACATAGAAGAATTTTATCGCCATACTATAAAAATGGATTATGAGATGCTGGAGAAACCTGACATTCAGGAGCAGAAGGGCAGGGCTATCGATTTGTTGGGAAACTGCTTAGGAGTGGTAGACCAGATTGGAGCGCTGTTTCGTTCTATGGTAAGCTTGTTTCTGCTAATATCCATCATTTCTCTGTTAAACCCTTTGGTCATCCTGGTGATGCTGTTTGCTATCGTTGGAAATTCTATTGTGTTGAACCATCTCAATCAGAAAAGCCATAATTTTGACAAGGAAATAGGCCGTAGAAAGAGAAAGCAGGATGCTATGCAGCATATGCTGGATATGTTTGAGTATGCTAAGGACACAAGACTTTTTCGGGCAGGTGGACTATTGGTAGAAAAATTTGCCGCTTCCCGGCGGGAGATGAATGTACCTATACGGGAAAAACAGGCTGCAGCGAACCTGGCGTTCTTGGAAACGGCATTCCTGGGACTTATAAGCCGGGCAGTGTTATATGCATATCTGGTCTATATGGTGGCACAGAAGGGCATGACAGTAGGAAATGCGGTCGTTTTTCTCTCTGCTTCGGAAAAGTTTTCCGCAGCGTTAGATTCCATCCTGAATGCATGGCTTGCATTAGCGGCGGATGCAATGAAGGTGGAAGATTACCTGAAATTTATTAATATTCCAAGAGAGCAGTATGGCTCTGGTACAAAGCAACCGGTATTTAACAGGGAATCTGTCATTGAATTCAAAAACGTATCCTTCCGGTATCCCGGAAAAGATTGCTTTGCTTTGAAGGATTTCAACCTTGTGATTAAAGGGAGAGAAAAGTTATGTATCGTTGGTGAGAACGGTGCAGGCAAGAGTACATTTATCAAACTACTGACCCGCTTATATAGTCCTACAGAGGGCGAAATTCTTCTGAACGGGATCAATGTAAACGAATACGACTACGAAAAGTATCAATGTCTTTTTGCTGCTGTCTTTCAGGATTTTGCCCAGTTTTATATGACAGTAGGTGAAAATATCGTTTTGGCAGATTCTTACGACAGAGAACGGCTGGATTGGGCGTGCGATGAAGCAGGGCTCACTTCTGTGGTGGAAGGTTTGCCCCAGGGTTACGATACACAGGTTAGTAAATGGATTGATGAAAGCGGAGTAGACCTGTCGGGTGGTGAAAGTCAGAAGATGGCAATCGCTAGGGCCTGCTATCATGCAGGGGAAATTTATTTGCTGGATGAACCCACAGCGGAACTGGATCCCAATGCGGAATATAAGATATATCAGCAGTTTGACCATATGACGGAAGAAAAGTGTGCGATATTTATTACGCACAGGCTTGCCGCAGTACAGCTTGCAGACAAGATTGCGGTGTTCGAGGAGGGGAGGATTGTGGAGTACGGCACCCATGAGGAGCTGTATGCAAAACAGGGGATTTATTCTGGAATGCTTGACAGACAGGCAGAGTTTTACCGAAATACAGAGAATGAAGAGGAATGTATGGAGGGTGCTGCGGAATGAAGCAATTAAAAAGGTTTCAAGGAAGTTTACAGACATTAGGTAATATAAAATTTATGTTCGACAGAATATGGGAGCAGAAAGATGGGAAAGTTTATATTTTCCTAAGGATATCCGTATCTATCCTAGAGAGTCTCTTTCCTTTGGCTGAAACAGTATTGCCTGGTTTAATAATCAACGAACTGGTCTACGTAAGGATAGGTGGTAAACTGCTATTTTTAATTACTGCCCTATTGATGATTCCGTTGCTGCGCGGGTTGCTAAAGTATGTCACAGATGGGATTTTGATGAGGCTTGCTGAAGAAATTAATGAGAAAAACTGGGAAGATTTTTATCGGTTCATAAATAGGATAGATTACGAAATCCTTGAACTGCCGGACACCCAGGATTTGAAAAATCGGGCAGATAAATCCTTGAATGACGAGACGGCGGTAATTCGTCAGTTTGCCCAGATGTTGAGCGCAGTGCTTAATGTTTTTCTGCTCTCGTCCATTATCGCCATGCTGAACCCTTTAATTATAGTTTTGGCTATTATTACTATTCTGACGAATTCAGTCGTAACAAAGCACCTGAACGAAAAGAATCATGAGACGGATAATCGGATTTGGGATAAGCTACGTCGGCAGTGGGGATTTGGATGGATGCTGGATTCCTTTGATTATGCGAAGGAACTGCGGTTGTTTCAGATGGGGGAGCTGCTGATTGGAAAATTCATGGGCATTGAACGCAGCATAAATCAGGATAGGAAAAAAATGAATTCTGACCAACATGTAGCAGCTGTTCAAGCAGCGGGACTACGTTTCTTTTATCTTGCCATTTTGTATGGATACCTTATATACAGAGTCATCCAAGAAGGGCTTGAGGTGGGTAGTATGGCTATTTTTTTGTCGGCAGCAGGTCGATTTTCTGCATCCTTGGGCGTTGTCATGGATTCCTACGTGTCCTTGTCAGCTATTTCTCTTAGGGTCGATGACCTCAGAGCGTTTTTGCGAATGCCGACGGGGCAATGCGCACAAGGAAAGCTTATGCCGCAATGTGGTGAAAATTCAATTATTGAATTTCGTAATGTATCCTTCCGCTACCATGGAAGCGGACAAAATGCAATAAGCCATCTGAACCTTGTTCTGCGTTGCAATGAAAAGCTGTGTATTGTGGGTGAAAACGGCGCGGGGAAGAGTACCTTCATTAAACTTCTGATGCGGTTATATCGTCCATCAGAAGGAGAGATACTATTGAATGGGATTAACATAAATGAATACGATTATGAAAGCTATCAACGCATGTTTGCGCCTGTCTTTCAGGATTGCGCGGAATTTTATCTTACATTGGGGGAGAATATTATATTGGGGGATTCTTGGGATATAAAGAAGCTGGACAATGTTTGTGGCTTCAGCGGTGTTGCTGCTTTTATGGAAAAACTACCTGAAGGATATAACACCCAGATAAAGAAGTGGTTTGACGAAAATGCAATCGTGCCGTCCGGTGGAGAGTGCCAAAAGATTGCCATTGCAAGGGCTTGTTACCACGGAGGCAGTATTTATCTGCTGGATGAACCCACAGCCGCCTTGGATCCCAATGCTGAATATGAAATGTATCAGCAATTTGACAGAATGACTGAAGGTAAATATACGATATTCATTACACATAGACTTTCGGCAGTACAGCTGGCAGATAGGATTGCTGTATTTGCAAATGGTGGCATAGCGGAATATGGCACCCATGCTTCATTGTATCGGAAGGGTGGTTTGTATACAGTCATGTTTGATAAGCAGGCTGAATTTTACAGAAAAGACATATAGGATAGTTCTATTAGTGGTGATGCCCAAAATGTGAGACGTTGGAATATAGAAAACCAGTTTTTAGAAAGCATGCATGTTTCTGATTATTGTTGTAAAACCGTTTCTGCGATAAAGGGAAATGGTAAGCGGATGCTTTCTGGGAAGACGATGGAACAGCATATGAATGTTAGTAGATAACAGATGTTTGCGATATTTGCTCTTTGGGCGAGCAATTGCAGGCTTTTATATGTCTTGTTCCCAAATATCGCTGCAAAAACAGGACATTCTGCTATTTTTCTGGTATAATAGGACTGCCAACCAATGGAGGTTCTGCCATGTCATTCGTATTTAATGATGCCAACGTACAGCAGCTGTCGAATGCATCATTCATCATTACCGGAAGAATATCAGGAGTGGGTGTCGGAGGTGATTCGCACCCGCCCCGATTTGGTTAAGGGGGAAACGTACACAGGGAGGCTTTCTGCTTATATCCCGGAGATGGCGCCGGATAATTTTTCCCGGCATGAGGAGGGGGTGTACCTGCAGGGCTATAATGACGGGATTCCTTATCGCTGCGCCGTCCTTGAGGTGACGCTGGCCCAAGTGGGGACGATACCATACGAGGACTCCGGCACTTATTATGAAGTTGATAAGGACGGCAATCCGGGTGAGAAAGGGCAGATACGATATAGCCTTTCAGGGTTCTGCGTAGGAACCATAGACCGGGCCATTGGCCTGGAGCAGGGCTTTGCGCCCCCGGAGGGGAAGACCATCATGCTGAAGGTTACAGTCTGTGATGAGGACGCGCTGGAAGCCCTGCAGCTGGAGGAGGGAGGGCGCTACCTGGTCTACGGCATGGACTATTCCGATGTCCAGGGAATAGAGAAGAGGAATTTATTTAGTCCGAGTTTTCGGGAGAGCTTTGAGGAACTGTTCGGCAAAGGGCTGCGGGAGGAAGAGTTTACGGCGAAGATGGACTGCTTTATGACGGTCTGTGACTATAGCGCCCTTCCCTCGTCCGCCCCTGACCCTGAGGGGAATGGGTTTAAAGTTTATCAGGATAAAAGACGCGAGTATGATCGGCTCCCGGATTTGGAGGGCAGGGTCGTGGGTGAGCTTGTCCCGGCAGAAACGTACATCCCGGACTACTGCGTCCCTACCATGGCAAAGCTGGAGGGCGGGGCGGAGGATTATCTTGCGTCGGAAGAAGGCTTCCTTTGGCGGCGGGCCCTGGAGGAAATGGAAATCAGCAACCATGGCTTCCCGGTGCTGGCGGTGGAGAAGCTGGGGCATCAGGCGGTGTTTGTCCGGGAGCAGGCCCGAATCGTGGAAGGCCGTGACTTTACGGAGCGGGAACGGAGCGGCGGGAGCCGGGTCTGCATCCTGTCCCAGTCCTTGGCGGAGGCCAACAGCCTGGAGGTAGGGGATACGATTGACCTGAGGTACTATGGTTATGACTATAATATCAAGGTGCAGCAGGAGAACATGGAGAACACTTCCGTTCCCGGCGCGGCGGTGTACTCCAGGAGGGCAGGCTTCCTGACGGAGACGGAAGGCTACCGGATCGTGGGCCTGTACCGGCAGAGCGACGCATGGCAGAACAGCCAGGATCCGTATGGCTTTACGCCCAACACAATCTTTGTGCCGAAGTCTTCCGTATCCTGTGAGATGCTGTTGGGCGAGTCGGGAGTGTACTATTCCCTGCTGCTTCAAAACGGAAAGAAGGGAGAATTCGAACAGCTTGGCATTGCCGCGGCCGGGGCAGTCCTGGCCCTGTTCCTGATCCTGTTCCCTTTGCAGCAGGGGCGGACGGCGGGCCTTATGAATTCCCTTGGCGCCCGCAGGCGGGAAAGGGTCTGGCAAATCGTTGGGAGCGCTGCCTGCATCCTGGTCCCGGGCGCTGTCCTGGGCGGGATCTGCGGCGGGCTGGCCTGGAAGCGGGTGACGGCCCGGCTGATGGAGTCGGTGAGGGTGGAGATTCCGCTGGAGGCCCATACGCTGTTCATGGCGGCGGCCATGGCGGCAGTTTTTGTGGCGCTGGCATTGGCCGCGTCGCTGGCGGCAGCCCTGGCCCTGACCGGGGAAAGGGGCCTGAAGAAGAGGAAGTAGCGGGAGGATAGTCATGGGGTATACATGGATACGTTGTCGGCGGAGCCCTCTTTTCGCCGTTGCGGTCTTTCTGTTTTGGAAACGTCAATCATTTTAGACTGCAGTAGCAGCTCAGACAGTATAATTGATTTATTAAAAATGATGAAACAAATCGGATGGGATATATATAATCCGCAAGGCCAAACGGAGTATCTGCCCATAGGGGATGATGGTATGTATGATTGGCAGTGCGAGAAAATAACCGAGAGTCAATTCTACGATATGGTGTCTAAAAAAATGGCTCTGAGAGAACAGATAGGCGTCGATTTATTTTATAAGAATGGGATTATGCTGAGCATATCTATTAACCGCAAAACCGTGAAAGGAAAACTACAGATGTGATTTGGTATGTAGAAAACATTATTTATAAGCTCTTTGATATTGGCGTCAGGCTATTATCTTATAAGCTGCAGGAATATGAAGACTGAAAGCATTCCGATGCCAGGGGGGACGGGAATCTTTTGGGCCATGATTGTTGACAATAGGGCGCACGCCGATATAATATATACTTGTTCTGTGACATGGCAGAAGTGTCTTGCGCAAAGAAATCAAAACCGCAGGGATTGAGGAGGAGAGATATGACAGGAAAAGTGGCAATCGGCCTGCAGAGCTTTGAAACGGTCAGAACCAGGAATATTTTCTATGTGGACAAGACGGATTTCATCAGACAGTGGTGGGACAACGAGGACAGCGTGACGCTGATTACCCGTCCCCGCCGTTTTGGCAAGACTTTGAACCTGAGCATGACGGAATGCTTTTTCTCGAACCAGTATGCCGACAGGGCGGATCTCTTCGAGGGCCTTTCCATATGGAAGGAAGAGCGCTTCCGGGAACTGCAGGGAACCTGGCCTGTAATCTTTCTCAGCCTTGCGAAGATTAAGGCGACGGACTATGAGGATATGGAATATGCCATATCCACCATCCTGTTCCAGGCTTACCAGAAGAACTTCTTTCTGTTGGAAGGAGACCATTTAAACAAAAACGAAAAGGAATACTTTAACAGCGTAAAGCCGGGCATGGACAGAAAAGTGGCAGCGGACGCGGTCAATAACCTGTCATTTTATTTGAGCCGCTATTATGGCAGAAAGGTAATCATCCTCCTTGACGAGTACGACACTCCCATGCAGGAGGCCTGGCTGTCCGGTTACTGGGATGAGGCTGTGAGCTTTTTCAGGAGCTTCTTCAATGCTACGTTCAAGACGAATCCTTATCTGCTGCGGGGATTGATTACCGGAATCACACGGATTTCCAAGGAATCCATTTTCTCGGATTTGAATAACCTGCAGGTGGTGACCACGACTTCTGAAAAATATGCCACCAGCTTTGGCTTTACGGAGGAAGAAGTCTTCCGGGCACTGGACAGTGTGGGGCTGGGGACAGAGAAGCAGGGGGTAAAGGAATGGTATGACGGCTTTACCTTCGGAAGCGTCAGGGATATCTACAATCCCTGGTCTATTATCAATTTTTTGGACAAAAATGGAGAATACAGCGCCTACTGGGCGGACAGCAGCGGGAATGGGCTTGTGAATTCCCTGATAAAGCAGGGGTCGGCGGACATGAAGCAGACCATGGAGCAGCTGTTGCAAGGGGGAAGCTTTGACACAGAGATTGACGAACAGATTGTCTTCAATCAGCTCGCCCGGAATGAGAACGCTGTCTGGAGCCTGCTCCTTGCCACGGGATATCTGCGGGTGGAAAACGTGAGGAGGCGCGGGAGGCTCTTGAAGAAATGCTACACCCTGCGGCTGACGAATATGGAAATCGAGAGCATGTTCGCCAGAATGGTGCAGGGATGGTTCGAGAGCACGGCGGCAGAGTACAATGAGTTCATCAAAGCCCTGCTGCGGGACGACGTGAAGCGGATGAACACTTTTATGAACAAGGTGGCGCTGAACACCTTCAGCTCTTTCGACAGCGGGAAGAAGCCGTCAGAGGAGGCAGAGCCGGAGCGATTCTACCATGGCTTCGTGCTTGGCCTGGTGGTAGACCTGGCGGACAACTATAAAGTAAAGTCCAACCGCGAGAGCGGATACGGCAGATACGATGTCATCATAGAGCCTTTTGTCAAAGGAGAAAAGGCGTTCCTGTTCGAATTCAAGGTCTTTGACAGAGATGACGGGGAAAAGACTCTGGAGGACACGGTGGCCGGGGCCCTCGCCCAGATAGAGGAAAAGCAGTATGAAGCGGAGCTGCTGGCATCCGGCATCCCTGCGGAGAATATCAGGAAATACGGCTTTGCCTTTGAAGGAAAGAAATGCCTGATTGGATGCGGGGAAAGGGAAGCATGAAAAGGGGCAGCACACATAATAGGCTCTCGGAATCTCAGGAAGCAGAAGCAGGCATTAGGGCAGGACGGCGCCTGGAAAAGTGGGGAACCGGTTCAAAGGAGCTCCGGAAAGCAGAGTGATATATGGTCCGGAGATGCCGAGAGGATATGCACAGTTAGGGGAGGGGGAACCAATGGAGACGAAGCTCGTTCAGATAGGGAAAGGCGGGGCGTTCACATGCGAAGATGAGGCATATTTGCGTGAAGCCGCGGAAATCATCAAAAAAGGCGGCCTGGTGGCTTTCCCCACGGAGACTGTATACGGCCTGGGCGGAGATGCCCTGAATCCGGACTCTTCCCGGAAAATCTACGCCGCCAAGGGCAGGCCCTCGGATAATCCCCTGATTGTCCATATCTGCCGCTTTGAGGATATCCGCAGAATCGTAAGCCGCCTGCCGGAATCCGCCGTCAGGATAGCGGACGCATTTTGGCCCGGCCCCCTGACCATGATACTGCCCAAATCCCGGGCAGTCCCCCGGGAGACCACGGGCGGGCTGGACACCGTGGCGGTACGCTTTCCCTCCCACCCCGTGGCGAGGAAGCTGATAGAGTACAGCGGGGGCTACATCGCCGCCCCCAGCGCCAACGCCTCCGGCCGCCCCAGCCCCACCCTGGCCCGGTATGTGGCCGAGGATATGGACGGCCGGATCGACATGATCATCGACGGCGGGGAGGTGGGGATAGGACTAGAATCCACCATCATTGACCTGACCGTGGAACCGCCCCGCATCCTGCGCCCGGGATACGTCACCCGGGAGATGCTGGACGGCATCCTGGAAAAAACTGACATAGATGTCACAATCATAAAGCCGGACAGCGGCCAGGCCCCCAAAGCGCCCGGCATGAAGTACCGCCACTACGCGCCCCGGGGCCGCCTGGTGATTGTGGAGGGGCCGCCGGAGCAGGTGATCGCCTACATCAACCGCCAGGTGGAGGAAGACCGCGGAAAAGGAGAGAAAACAGGCGTCATCGGCACCACAGAAGTACTTGAACAATACCAGGCAGATGTGGTAAAATGTATAGGGAACCGCGAAGCGGAAGAGGACATCGCCAGGAACCTGTTCTCCGTCCTCCGGGAGCTTGACGAGGAGAAGGTGGAGAGCATCTACTCCGAGAGCTTCCCGTCCAAAGGTCTGGGACAGGCCATCATGAACCGTCTGCTGAAAGCGGCAGGGCACAGGATTGTCAGGCTGCCCGCTGATGAAAACGGTACATGCATCAATGCAAGGGAATCATCGAAAACGAATCACCATAATGAAAGTGACGGCAGAACGATAAAATGACAAGAGGACAAGAGGAGGGAGACATCAACATGATAGCGATTGGAAGCGACCACGGCGGTTATGCGCTGAAGCAGAGAGTGATGCGGCATCTGGAGGAGGCGCATATCCCCTATGAGGACATGGGATGCCACAGCCAGGAGAGCTGCGACTATCCCGTATATGGCCATGCGGTGGCCAGGGCAGTGGCTGAGGGAAGGTGCGAGAAAGGCATCGTCATCTGCACCACCGGCATCGGCATCAGCATCGCCGCCAACAAGCATCCCGGCGTCCGCTGCGCCCTGTGCGCGGACAGCCTCACTGCCAAGCTGACCAGACAGCACAACGACGCCAACATGCTGGCCCTGGGAGGCGGCATCGTCGGTGAGAACCTGGCCCTGGAAATCGTGGACGCCTTTTTGGACACTCCCTTCTCCGGCGAAGCCCGCCATCAGAAAAGGGTGGATTTGATAGAGAAACTATAAGTTGCGGAACTACAAACAGGAGAAAAAATATGGCAAACGTATTCATTATGGATCACCCTCTGATACAGCACAAAATCGGCCTCATCCGCAGAAAAGAGACCGGCACCAAGGATTTCCGCCAGACCATCGGCGAGATTGCCATGCTGATCTGCTATGAGGCCACCAGAGAACTGAAGCTGGTGGACGTGGCCATCGAGACCCCCATCTGCCGGACTACGGCCAAGGAACTCAGCGGTAAGAAGATGGCCATCGTCCCCATCCTCCGCGCGGGCTTAGGGATGGTGGACGGCATGCTGACGCTGATTCCCGCCGCGAAAGTGGGGCATATCGGCCTCTACAGAGATCCCGAGACCCTGAAGCCTGTGGAATATTACTGCAAGCTTCCCGCGGATTGCGCCGACAGGGAAGTGTTCGTGGTAGATCCCATGCTGGCTACCGGAGGATCCTCCGCGGCGGCCATCCGGATGCTGAAGGAAAAAGGCTGCAAGAACATTCATTTCATGTGCATCATCGCGGCTCCGGAAGGAGTGGCGGCCATGAAAGAAGCCCATCCGGACGTGGACTTATATGTGGGCGCGCTGGACGAGAGACTGAACGACCACGGCTATATCGTCCCCGGCCTGGGCGATGCCGGGGACCGTATTTTCGGCACGAAGTAAAAGCGGATGAAATCCAGTGCTTCTTTTCCCGGGATTTCGTTCTGGATGGGACGGCTGACGGGCAGGAAAGCGTAGGGCTTTGCACTGTGAAAGGCGGTGTGATTTGAAGATTTGGAAGAAGACAGCGTTTCTCATGGCTGCGGTTCTTCTGGCGGCAGCATTCAAGCCGGAAGCCGGGCCCATAGTGGCTTCCGCGTCCTCCGGCACCCGGGAGGAGATCGACCGGACGGAGCGGGAAAAGAACAATCTCCAGGACGAGCTGGACAAGACCCAGGAGAACCTGGACAACCTGGAAGACAAGCGGGACAGCCTGGAAAAGGAGCTGGCCTACTTGAATTCGCAGATGAATACGGTGGTGGCCAATCTGGAGGAGCTGGATGCCCGGATCCATGAGAAAGAGCAGGCAATCGTGGACACCCAGGCGGCGCTGGACGAGGCCAGGGCCACGGAGGAGTGGCAGTATGCCAGCATGGTGACCATGGTCCGGCTGATGTATGAGCAGCAGGAGGACAGCTATCTGGCAGCCCTGCTGTCCTCCGGCAGCCTGTCGGAGCTCCTGAACCAGGCGGACCGCATCGAGAAGGTAGTGGCCTATGACCAGAAGATGCTGGAGACCTATGTGAACAACCGGATTCTGATAGAGGAGCAGGAGGCCAGGCTGCAGGCGGAGAAGACGGAACTGGAGGGCCTGATCGCCCAGGCTCAGGCGGAGAAGGACAAAGTCTCCGGCCTGATTGAACAGGCGTCCAGCTCCATCAATAAATATGCCAGCCAGATATCAGACGCGGAGCGAAAGGCATTGGCCTATGAAGAGGAGATCAAGAAAAAAGAAGAGGACCTGGAGTACCTGAAAAAGAAGCTGGCGGAGGAGATCGCCATGTCCCAGGCGGCGGCCAACGGCACCTGGCGGGACATCTCGGAGGTGAGCTTCGCGGAGGGGGACAGACGCCTTCTGGCCAACCTTATCTACTGCGAGGCCGGCGGAGAGCCCTATGAAGGGCAGGTGGCCGTGGGGAGCGTGGTCATCAACCGGGTGCTCAGCTCCAAGTACCCCGACACAGTGGTAGGCGTCATCTATCAGAGCGGCCAGTTTTCGCCGGTGGCCAGCGGGCGGCTGGATTTGGCGCTTGCCACGGACAAGGCCACGGACAGCTGCTACCGGGCGGCTGACGCCGCCATGTCAGGCATCAGCAACGTGGGGAACTGCGTCTATTTCCGCACGCCCATCGAGGGTCTGACCGGCATCAACATCGGCGGCCATGTCTTCTATTGAATGCAGGTGAATGCGGGATGCGCAAATGCAACGGCCCTGCAGGGGACGGTGCAGGGCCCGGCTTCAGGAAGGCTCACAGGCCCAGCCCGTCCAGGGGGGCCTGCAGCCGGTCGAACTTGTCCCGATAGATCAGAGAGAGCAGATGGTGCAGGCTGCGCAGGCAGAAGGCCGTCTGGTCTTTTGTAATCCAGTCGTGCTCCATGGCCTCCGCCAGTTCGTCCAGGTCCACCACCTTCACGCTGCCGTCCTCATGGATGATCACATCCGCCAGCAGGTCCGTGTACGTCAAAGTCCCCTGGTCCGGATCCAGGGCATACTCCACGATGTCGCAGTACCATCGCAGCAGAGAGCCGTCGCTGCGGTACATCTTGCTCACCTTCAGCCCTTCCTTCAGAAAATAGCAGGAGCATCCATGGGAAAAATTCGTCTTGGGGTTCAGGGTGTTCCATGTCGTGACGACAATCTCATCGTCCTGCTTCGCGATGATGTCATCTTTCAAAAGAATGCATTCCGCCGGAATGATTCGCTTGCGGTATATCTGAGATATGTTCATGGCTGGCTCCTTTTCATCTGTTTTTCTCCATCATACAGCACCGCAAATCATCCGTCAATGCATCCCCGCGAAACTTTCCCCATTCGAAAATAATGACAAATCCTGTAATTGCCCTAGACATTTCTGGAAAAAATGGGTATAATACAAATGGCTGATTAGTGCTTGAAAAGCCACAGAACGGCAGAAGCGGTGGTAATGTCCATGAAACAGCGCAAAGGCGATGAAAGAATCGTGTTCCAGTCCCTTACGATGGTCACGCAGTTTGGCATTAACATGATAGTGCCCATTTGTATGATGTCGGCGTTTGGGATTTGGCTTGATGGGAAGCTTGGCACCACCTGGCTCACCATTCTTTTTTTTGTGATAGGGGCAGTGGCGGGCGGCCAGAACGTATACCGCATGGCGAAGCGCATGTGCAGCGCGGAAGAACCGGACAGGGGGCAGAAGATTTCCGATGAAGATGATCGAGACGGCGAGAAAGATGAATAGGACGCTTTTGGAGATGCATATCGGCATGGTCTTCTTCGGCCTGGTCTGTCAGGCGGTGGGGGCACTGATCGTGAGCGACCAGAGGGAATATGCCCTCAGCCTCTGGTTCGGGGTGGCCTTTGCCGTGGCGGGCAGCATCCATATGTGCCGGACGCTGGACAGGGCCCTTCTGTGCGGCAGCGATGCCTCCGGAATCGTCACCAGGGGCTATCTGTTCCGCTATTTCCTGGTGGCGGCGGTGCTGGTGGTCATCGCCGTGACGGGGGTGATGGAGCCTTTGGTGTTCTTCCTGGGCTATATGAGTCTGAAAGTAACGGCATATCTACAGCCGATTACCCATAAATTGTGCAATAAGCTGTTCCATGAGGTGGATCCGGAGCCGGTTCCAGAGGAGGAGCTTGCGGCACAGGAGGGAGAAATCCCGGCCGAGCAGTGACGGAAGGCCGTCTGCGGGCGGCTGAAGCGCTGGGAGGAGTCAGTTCTATTCAAAATTTTCAGGAAAGAGAGGTGAGAGTATGGGACATGGAATTCTGCTGTCTGGCGGTGCGAATGTCGATTTTAATATCCATGGGGTGTTCCAGTATTCCTTTTTTGGCCATCCTGTCTGGATAACGACATCACATATATGCATTCTGATCGTGATGCTGATACTGGTGGTCTTTGCCATTCTGGCGGGCCGCTGCATGGCAAAAGCGACGGATGTGCCCGGACGGTTCCAGAATGTGGTGGAGATGATCGTCGAGATGCTGGATGGCATGGTAGGCGGCTCTATGGGGCAGGCTGCGCCGAAGTATTACAACTATATCGGAACGATCTTCATTTTCATTCTGGTCAGCAACATATCAGGCCTGTTAGGGCTGCGTCCGCCCACAGCGGATTACGGCGTGACATTGCCGTTGGCGATTCTGACATTTTCCCTGATTCATTACAACAAGTGGAAATATCAGAAGCCTCTGACAATCTGGACAGACCTCTGTTCGCCGCTGCCGCCCTGGCTGCCGATATGGCTGCCGATCAACGTGATCAGTGCCATCGCAGTGCCGATTTCATTGTCATTGCGTCTGTTCGCGAACGTTCTTTCGGGAACTGCCATGATGGCATTGCTGTACGGCCTGTTGGGCTGGTTCGCCACGGCCTGGCCTGCGGCGCTTCATGTGTACTTTGATTTGTTCTCAGGAGCAATTCAGACCTATGTGTTCTGCATGCTGACCATGACATACATTTCGAACGAGATTGGTGATGGCACGAGACGCTAGCAGTAAGGAGCAGTAATTATTTTCAACATATTTTTAGGAGGAAAAAAGAATGGATTTCAATGAAAACTTTATCTTAGGATGTTCCGCAATTGGCGCAGGTCTGGCAGTTATCGCCGGTATCGGACCTGGTGTCGGACAGGGTATCGCGGCAGGACACGCGGCGGCGGCCGTGGGACGCAACCCCGGCGCACAGCCCAAGGTCATGCAGACCATGCTTTTGGGCCAGGCAGTGGCAGAGACCACAGGTCTGTACGGTCTGTTGGTAGCGATTCTTCTGATGTTCGTGAAACCTCTTCTGCCTTAACAGCGTGCAAAGATTTTCTAAGGCTGCAAAGTGCACAGCCTAAAGCGCCAAGGACATGGCGCTTGAAAATCTAAGCTGCACGCGAAAGAACGCCAGGCGAACAGGTTCGCTTTGTGCGGGCGTTCTTTCCGGAAGTTTTAAGAATAAGAGGCAGAAAGGAGGCAGAAAATGATACTTTTGACGGAAGGTGAGTCCATGTCGAGGCTGTTTGACCTGGACTGGCAGCTGCTGGCTGATTCCTGTCTGATGATTATTGCCATCTTTTTCCTGTTCCTGATTTTGAGCTATTTTCTGTTCAACCCGGCCAGGAAGATGCTGAACGGCCGTAAGGAGAAGATTCAGAACGAGCTGGAGATCGCCAGACAAGCGATGGAGAATGCCCAGAGCTTGAAGGCGGAATATGAGGCAAAGCTGAAAGAGGCTGACAAGGAAGCGGAAGGCATCTTGAGCGAGGCCCGCAAGAAGGCGCTGGCCAATGAGAACGCGATTGTCGCCCAGGCCAAGGAAGAGGCGGCCCGGGTCTTAGACAGGGCCCGTGTGGAAGCGGAGCTTGAGAAGCAGAAGATGTCCGATGACGTGAAGAGGGAGATCATCTTCGTGGCATCCCTGATGGCCGGCAAGATTGTGTCCGCGTCAGTGGACGCAGAGATGCAGAATCAGCTGATTGACGATACCTTAAAGGAGATGGGTGACAAGACATGGCTAAATTAGTATCCAAGACATATGGAGAAGCCTTGTATGAGGTAGCCATGGAATCAGGTGGAAGCAAGGCTTCGGAGCTGATGGAGGAGATCCGCTGCGTGAATGAGATACTGGCGGAGAACCCCCAGTTCGATGAGCTGATGAAGCATCCGGGGATACCCAAGCAGGAGAAGCAGCAGGTAGTGGAGAGCGTCTTCAAGGGGCGCGTCAGCGATGAGCTGGCGGGGCTTCTGGAGGTGGTGGTCTCCAAGGAGCGCTATGGCGACCTGCAGGCCATTTTCCAGTACTTTACGGATCGGGTCAAGGAGCAGCAGCGGATCGGCGTGGCGTATGTGACCACCGCGGTGGAGCTGGACGCCGGGCGTCGGGCCGCTGTGGAGGCGAAGCTGCTGGAGACCAGCGGATATGCGAAGATGGAACTGCATTACGCGGTGGATACGGCCATCATCGGCGGCATGATCATCCGTATAGGCGACAGAGTGGTGGACAGCAGTGTCCGCACGAAGTTGAACGGTTTGAAGAAACAATTATTACAAATTCAGCTGGGCTGACCGGCTGGAGGAAAGGTGCGACAGATCCATGAATTTAAGACCGGAAGAAATAAGTTCAGTTATCAAGGATCAGATCAAGCGGTATGCGTCCACGCTGGATGTGTCCGATGTGGGTACCGTCATCCAGGTGGCGGACGGCATCGCGCGCGTGCATGGGCTGGAAAACGCCATGCAGGGCGAGCTGCTGGAATTCCCCGGCGAAGTGTACGGCATGGTGCTGAATCTGGAAGAAGATAACGTAGGCGTGGTGCTCTTGGGCAGCGCCAGGAACATCAATGAAGGCGATACGGTCAAGACGACCGGACGTGTGGTAGAGGTTCCGGTAGGGGATGCTATGACGGGACGCGTGGTGAATGCGCTGGGACAGCCCATTGACGGCAAAGGCCCTATCCAGACCGACAAATACCGCAAAATAGAGCGTGTGGCAAGCGGAGTCATCACGAGAAAAAGCGTGGACACTCCCCTTCAGACGGGCATCAAGGCCATCGACGCCATGATACCCATCGGAAGAGGCCAGCGTGAGCTGATCATCGGCGACCGTCAGACGGGCAAGACGGCCATCGCCATCGATACGATCATCAACCAAAAAGGACAGGACGTAAAATGTATCTATGTGGCAATCGGCCAGAAGGCTTCTACCATTGCCAACATCGTTAAGACACTGGAAGAGTATGGGGCGATGGCCTATACTACTGTGGTAGTGTCAACGGCCAGCGACCTTGCGCCGCTGCAGTATATCGCGCCATATTCGGGCTGCGCCATCGGCGAGGAGTGGATGGAGAAGGGCCAGGACGTGCTGGTGGTGTACGATGACCTGAGCAAGCATGCAACGGCATACCGTACGCTCTCCCTGCTGCTCCGTCGTCCGCCCGGGCGTGAGGCTTTCCCCGGAGACGTATTCTACCTGCACTCCAGGCTGCTGGAGCGTGCGGCCAGGATGAATGAGGAGTACGGCGGAGGATCTCTGACGGCTCTTCCGATTATTGAGACCCAGGCAGGCGACGTGTCCGCGTACATCCCCACCAATGTCATCTCCATCACGGACGGGCAGATTTATCTGGAGACGGAGATGTTCAACTCCGGCTTCCGGCCCGCTATCAACGCCGGACTTTCCGTGTCCCGTGTGGGAGGCGCGGCCCAGATTAAGGCCATGAAGAAGATTGCCGCCCCCATCCGTACGGAACTGGCCCAGTTCAGGGAGCTGGCCAGCTTCGCCCAGTTCGGTTCCGATCTGGATGACAACACGAAGGAGACGTTGGCACAGGGCGAGCGCATCAGAGAGGTGCTCAAGCAGCCCCAGTACGATCCCATGCCCGTGCAGTATCAGGTCATCATCATCTATGCGGTGACCCGGAAATACCTCCTGGACGTGCCCACGGAAGACATCACCAGATTCGAGAAGGAGTTCTTCGAGTTCCTGGATACGAAATATCCCGAGGTTCCCGGCAACATCGCTTCTGAGAAGGTGATATCCGATGAGACTGAGAGCACGCTGAAGAAGGCGATTGAAGAGTTTAAGAAGCAGTTTATGCCCGCAAGGTGAAATTTTCTGGCTGTAGTGCATAACTGAGTAGAAAGAGGATATAGAATATGGCATCGATGCGTGATATAAAGCGCCGCAAGAGCAGTATCCAGGGTACCCAGCAGATTACGAAGGCTATGAAACTGGTATCCACCGTAAAGCTGCAGCGTGCCAGGGCAAGTGCGGAACGCTCCAAGGGGTATTTCACCTGCATGTACGATACGGTGAACAATATCCTGAAGCGGGTGGGAAATGTAGAGCACAAATATCTGACTTCCGGTGCTTCCAATAAAAAAGCAGTGATAGTGATCACCTCCAACCGGGGCCTGGCCGGAGGATACAATTCCAACGTGACCAAGCTGGTGACCAAGCATCCCGGATGGAGGAAAGAGGATGTGGAAATCTACTGCCTGGGCAACAAGGGGCGCGAGGCTTTCGCCAGGAACGGCTATGTGATCAAGGAGTGCGACAGCGACATCGTCGAAAGCCCTACCTATGCGGATGCGGCTGCCCTGTCGGCACGGCTGCTGGCCTCTTACGCGGCGGGAGAGATAGGCGAGATTTATCTGGCCTACACCTTTTTCAAGAATACCGTGAGCCATGTGCCCACTTTGCTCCAGCTGCTCCCTGTGGGAGTCTCCGGTGACGAGGCGGAGACGGAGGAGAGCGCCGGAGGAGCGGAGGCGGTCATGAACTTTGAGGTAGAGGACGCGGAAGCGTTGGATATGCTCATCCCCAAGTACGTTACCAGCCTGATCTACGGGGCGCTGCGGGAATCCGTGGCCAGCGAGAATGGCGCGCGTATGCAGGCGATGGACAACGCTACCAGCAATGCGGAAGAAATGATAAGCGATTTGACCTTGAAATACAACAGGGCCCGCCAGGGCTCCATCACACAGGAACTGACAGAAATCATAGCCGGAGCCGAGGCCCTGGGCTAAGCGTGGGAAGAAGTTTTGGTTCTGCGGTTTATTTGTGATGGGTTATTTGGATGTTTAGAAATGATATTTGGCCCGCGCAAGCGGGCGGGAAAGAGGTAGAAATGGCAGGAGAAAACAGAGGCAAGGTTACCCAGGTCATCGGTGCGGTGCTGGATATCCGGTTCGATGAGGGTAAGCTGCCTGAGATTAACGAAGCGATTCGCATTCCTACCAGAGACGGCAATGAGCTGACCGTGGAGGTTTCCCAGCATTTGGGCGATGACACTGTGCGGTGCATCGCTATGGGAAGCACGGACGGTCTGGTGAGAGGGATGGACGTGGTGGCCACTGGCGCTCCCATATCCGTTCCGGTGGGAGAGAAGACTTTGGGGCGTATCTTCAATGTCCTGGGGCAGCCCATCGATAACAAGCCGGCTCCGGAAGGGGTCTCCTATGAGCCCATTCACAGGCCTGCGCCGAAGTTCGAGGAGCAGGCTACGGAGAAGGAGCTTCTGGAGACGGGCATTAAAGTCGTAGATTTGCTGTGCCCTTATCAGAAGGGCGGTAAGATTGGTCTGTTCGGCGGCGCAGGCGTGGGCAAGA
>OFFF01000503.1_pt1 | contig 29678 bp, 23 predicted proteins | sample 1521301 | NCBI WGS metagenome assembly OFFF01 (sample SAMEA3504101, study PRJEB24116) | mouse gut metagenome | biome: mouse gut; feature: mouse-associated habitat; material: faeces | place: Denmark | collected 2011
CATGGTATACAAAATAGATTATAAAGATAGGAACAAGAGCATTGCCTGCTATCTGCCGGAAGGGGCGGCGCCGGATAAAAGCGCCGTGGAGGAATTGCATCAGATGACGGCTCTGGAGGAGACTTTGGATAGGCTCAGGGGAGTGACGGGATTTTTTCAGGGAGATAGGCAGGGGATCGAAAAAATCATCGTGACGCCGGATTTTCATAAGGGCGCCGGGATTCCCATCGGAACCGTGATGATGACCAAGGGCTTTGTGGTTCCTCAGGCAATGGGAAATGATATCAACTGCGGTATGCGCTTCTATGTCACGGATCTGCCGGAGGAACGGATCAGGGAGAAGCTGCCGGAACTGACGAAAAAGATTCGCCATGTATTTTTTGAGGGCGGCAGGCAGATACCCATGACGGGGAGACAGCGGCAGGCGCTGTTTTGCTGCGGGCTGGAGGGGATCTTGGACACTTGTCAGGATGCCGGAGGGAGGGGCTTGTGGCGGTACTATCAGCCCCAGATTCAGGAGAAATGGCTGAACCGCACTGCATTTCGGGGCAGCATAAAGGTTGACGGGACGGAAGGGCTGGAGGACTTTATCGGCAGTTATGGGGAGCTGACCTATGACGATCAGATCGGTACAATCGGCGGAGGCAATCATTTTCTTGAGATACAGCGGGTTGCGGAGATTTATGACGGCCAGACCGCCAATGTCTGGAAGGTGAAAAAGGGAGCCGTGGCGGTGATGCTGCATAGCGGTTCCCTGACCATAGGCCATCACAGCGGACTGCTGAACCGCAGGATCTGTCAGGACATCTACCCTGCAGGGCTGCCCCATCCACAGAATAAGATATATCTCATACCGGAATCGGAGGCTGTGCAGGATCCATGGCGCCGTTTCTGGCAGGTCTCCGGAAATGCCGCAAACTTTGGCTTTGCGAATCGTCTGTTTCTGGGATTCATGATTCAAGATGTCTTTTCCGGCGTGCTGGGCGAATGCGGCATGGAGCTGCTTTATGATGCCCCGCACAACTATATCTGGAAAAAGCAGATTGGCGGCGAAGATTATTATATCCATCGGAAGGGCGCCTGCCGGGCAGGCGGCTGTGAAGAAATGGAAGGCACGGAATTTGCCTATTATGGCGAACCGGTGATGATACCCGGTTCTATGGGCAGTTCCAGCTATCTGCTTCGCGGAATGGGAAATCGGGATGCTCTTTGGAGCGCCAGCCATGGCGCCGGGCGGAAAAAGTCCCGTGGAGACGCCATCAAGGGCAATGACGAGGCCTTTCATCGGTTTATGGAAAAGTTCCACATCATTACGCCCATCGATCCGGCCCGCACTGACCTGAAGGGCAGGGCGGATATCCTGAAAAAATGGGAAGAGTCCGTCAGGGCGGAGGCGCCTTATGCTTATAAAGATATCGATCAAGTTGTTGCCGTGCATGGGTCTCACCAGATGGCCGCTCCGGTGGCAAGGCTGGAACCGATCTTGACGGTGAAGGCCTAAACCTCAGGTTGATTTTTTGTTTTTGCACTTGACCCTACATGTATGGTAGGAGCAGCGGTTCCTGCCTATAATGTGTTTTAGGCCGCAGGGTTCGCGGAGCGGTTCCTGCAGTATGCTAAGAAGTGCAGAAAACAAAAAACAAGGAGGGTGTAATGGTATGATTGATTTGGAAAGGGTCGGGAAACGCATTGCGTTCCTGCGCAAGGAACGCAAGCTTACGGGGGAGGCGCTTGCGGAGCTGCTTGAGGTCAGCCCTCAGGCTGTATCAAAATGGGAAAACGCCAGATGTCTGCCGGAGACGTCGATTCTTCCGGCTCTGGCAGAGGCTCTGAACTGCAGTATCGACAGTCTGCTTTGTCCAAGAGATTTTTTTGTGCTGGAAGCGGTTTATACGGATGGGGAGACAAATATTCCGATGACCCATTTTGTGGAAAACATGGTGCGGAGCAATGGACTTTGCATCAATGTGAACGAGTCGTTTCTGGGCGTGTCCATTGCAAGCGACCGGCTGAAAATGCTGACGGTGAAATTCCAGACTCCGGAAGGGATTTTCTTTTCGTATGCGTTAGAAAACCATAGCCTTGTATTGGATAAGGAAAGCGTCCGTTATGGGGATGGTCAGGAGTTTAGGATCATTGACGCCTATTATGGAAATGAGAAGGAATTTTCCTCTGCCCTGCAGAAAATGAAGCACTATGAATATTTCAAATGGGACAAGATTTCAGTGAACCATGAGACTTTTCCCAGCAGCACCGCCAGCGATGACGTGGAATATCTGACGTTGGTTTATCTGAACGCTGCCGGAATCCATGTAATCAGCTGTCCGGAAAACGAGACGGTCTATTACGGAAATCATCGTACCAGTCTTTATCTTGAAAGTCAGGAAAAGTGTATTCTGAAGGATGTGATGCGGCTGGACTGGGGGCAGGGAATGGAATGCCCGTGGGCCGGATCGCTGTATGCGGCGCTTAAGTATATGAGGGAGCCATATACCTATCATCAGATCATGGGGATGAGCGGTGCCTGCTGGAGAGTATGCTTTACGGATGTCTGGGATTACAGCTGTACGGACGCGCTGGTGGCATTTGACTATGCTACACCTTTATTCCGGAGTCTGGGTTATTCCTTCCGCATGGCGGATAGGGTGGAAAAACAGGAGAGAAAGGCAGAACGTCTTGCGGTCATGAGAGATATCCGGAACGGAAAGCCGGTTCTGGCCATCAATCTGCGGGTGGCTCCCGAATGGGGCGTGATAACGGGATACACTCAAAACGGAGCCCGGTTCTTATGCCGTACTTATTTTGACAAAGAGGTCTTTGACGTTCTGGAACAGAATGGCTGTGGGGATATAGGGGAGAAAGACCTTTCCGCAGAGGAAAACTCCATCATAGAAGACAGAAGGCTGGTTTTTGAGGATAATGAAGGCTATCTTTTCAATGATTTCTGGCCGTTCCTATTGATTCATTTTGGGGAGAAGGAGGGCGGAGCATCTCCGGAGGATGCTTTGAAAGCTTCCCTTTCTGTATTGAGTGCATCCTTCCATGCGCCTCAGGACAGAGGATATTATCAGGGAAAAGAGGCCTACGAAGCGTGGATGCGGGGGCTTGCCAAGGAGTCTGATTTCCGGTTTGAGGCCGATGGTGAGAAGGCTCAGCGAAGGCTGTGCGTCAATGACAGCATGATAAGCAATCTTATAGATTCCCGCCGTGCGGCGGCGTCCTACTTAAGCGAAAATGCAGATCTGCTGCCTGAAGGAGAAAGACAGTATCTGGCAAAGATGGCGGATAACTGCCGTAAAATTGCAGAGATGTTTTCTGATTTTCAGGATAAGCTCAAAGGTTTGGGCACATGTGGAATGAAGTATAATACAGTTGAGGCCTTTGGCGCCGCTGTTTCCGGACAGCGGAAAGAGCAGTCGGACCTGCTCAAGGAGGCGCTTGCACTGGATGAGGAAAACTGTCAATTGGCGCAGCTTATACTGGATTGCTCCAAATAGATGGGACAGCCGAGAATAAATAGGATTGGACCAGAAAGCGTCAACAAGGCAGGGCAAAATCAGAAGGGGCATAAGCGCTGAAAAGACCGATGTCCGGAGGATGATTGGTGAACCAAAGAAAGCAGGCAAAAAGAACGCCTACCATGACACATGACAAAAGGATATAGGGCTTTGCCCTGCAGGAGACGGCCAGCTGGAAGGCCAGCCGGAACGCGATGACGGTGCTTAGGACAAAGGTGCCAATGTCCAAAAGGAAGATGTTTCTGCCAAGGATGAAGGTATAGGCGTAAAAGAAAACAGGGATCAGCAAGGTTCCGGCTGTGATTCCAAGGCATAAGGCGGAAACGATGCAGCGGATTTGGCGCCTGTAGATCCATGCTCCAAATGCGGAGTAGAGCAGCATGGGGAAGAAGAGCAGCTTCATATGCTCCCATACGGATTCATTGACAGGAACGAAAAGGCCTGCAATGGCATTGCTGCCCGTCCAGTCATACAGAAAATGGGCCAGGGATCCTGCAGCCAGCACAAAAAACACTCCTATAATGGTATAAGTTTTCAGACATTTATCTTTCATGGCAAGCACCTCATTTATGATAGTATATGCAGTGATAAGGAAGCTATGCGCGTGTGGGAGGGGCGTCAGAGAGCCTTAGGGCGAACCTGACAGGAAAATCGAGCTCCGATTTCTTAAACAAATCTTAAATAATTTCCCCATTTTATGTTAAAGCCGCTTTTGCTACAATGTATCTAGAAAATCGATTTTCGTTTCGGGAGGACAGCCGGATATGTACAATATATTGATCTGTGATGATGAGCGGGATATTGTGAACGCGCTGAAGATTTATCTGAACGATCCTAATTATACCTTGTTTGAAGCATTTGACGGCAGGGAGGCGCTGCAGGTGGTGACGGAGAAGGACATTCATCTGGTGCTTCTGGATATCATGATGCCGGAGATGGACGGCATAGAGGCTATGGTAAAGATTCGGGAGAGGAGCAATGTGCCCATTATTTTGCTGACTGCCAAGTCGGAGGATTCCGACAAGATATTAGGGCTTACGGTGGGGGCCGACGATTATATCACGAAGCCCTTTAATCCGGTGGAGGTGTCCGCCAGATGCAAGTCCCAGCTGCGCAGGTATATGCAGCTGGGGGCGGGGAATCCTACGCCCCATCTGCTCCGCTGCGGGGGGATCGAGCTGGACGATGCCCAAAAGAAGGTTTCGCTGGACGGCGACGAAGTGGCTCTGACCCCAACAGAGTATGAAATATTAAAACTTCTTATGCGGCATCCCGGACAAGTTTTTTCTCCAAAGGAGATTTATAAGAAGATATGGAATGATCTGCCCTATGGCAGCGAGAACACCGTGGCGGTACATATACGGCATATCCGTGAGAAGCTGGAGATCAATCCTGCGGAGCCCAGATATCTGAAGGTAGTATGGGGGCAGGGATATAAGTGCGAGAAGCTTGACTGAAAGATCGAAGGGAGCTGAGAAAACAGAAAGGAATATCAAACCGGAAAGAAAAAATAAGAACCGGATGGGAAAATCAAACCAATAAGAAACGTAAAACCGGAAATTTTTAGAATTCAGAAAACAAAGCTTGTGTTTTAGAGGGAAAGCGAAAAGGCATAGAGGGAAGGGCAGAAGAGAAACGAGGCGGGGAGAATGGGAAGAAAATCGGAGGATAGGATAGAGGAGATGGAAAGGCTCAGGGAGAATCAAGAACAAGCAGCCCAGATACCAGAAGAATCAAAGGCAGACACAGAGCAGACAGCTCGGATATCAGAGGAGTCTAAGGCGCAGACAGAGCATTTGGCCCAGACATCCAAGGAATCCAAGGCGGATAGGGAGCAGGCGGCCCAGATAGCCGAGGCATTCCGGCACAACCGGAAGCAGGAAGTTCAATGGCCGGAGGAAGCCGAGGCCGGCAGAAAGAGAAAAGGGAGAAGGAGAGGGGACCATCGGCTTACCGGTTCTATGGCTGCGAAGGTTGTGGCATTTTTTCTCTTGGCTATTTGCAGCTTTTTTGGAATCGTATCCGCTGTGGCGTGTCTTTATATGGGGACGGAAGGATATTATGCATCGAGCTTGAACGATGTGCTGACAGAGGAGCTGCAGGGTATGGTCAACAGTGTCTTTTATGAGGTCAAAGACTATATTGAACTTGGAGACACCGATGCCGCCAAAGAGATTTGCCTGAATAAGAATCTGGATCTGGAGCTGTATTTTTATGATGATACACAGACCAGAAGCGTTATCTGGACCACATGGAACGGTTATACTACAGGGATCACCACAGATATTTTCTGCAGCTTTGGCAAGCGCGCTGAGGTAATAGAAATCAATGGGCATAAAATAAAACCGTACAGAGAATACTGGTTTCGGGCCTATGTGGATCCAGAGTTTCCCATAGAGGACGAGTTTCAGAGTCTGGCAGTTCTGGTGACCTGGGGGTATGAGTTCAGATATCTGTTGATAGGGCTGGTGGCGGGATGCATCTTTCTCTGTGCAGCATGCTTTATCTTTCTGCTCTGTGCCGCAGGGCACCGAAACGGCAGGGAGGGAATCGCGCCCAGTGTGCTGACCTATATTTATTTCGATGTGCTGACCGGCATATTTGCAGGAGTGCTGTTCTTTTTGGCTATTGCAGCGTTTGCCATTATGCGGGAGATATATCAGTATGGAGTTGGATCCATGTCTGTTGTGGTGGGGACGGCTATAGTTGCTGCCATGGGGACGGCAGCAGTGGTTTTGACAACCTTTTATTTCATGGATATTGCTCTGCGATTGAAGCAGGGAAAATGGTGGAGGCATACGCTGGTATACGTGGTTCTGCGCATGTTGTGGCGGGTGGGACGATTCATCTGCAGAGGGCTTGGGGCCCTGCTGGGAAAGGTTCCTCTGGTGCTTACGACTTTAACTTTCTTTCTGGGTATCGCAATTTTTGATTTGGCAGTGATCGTTTTTGCCAGACCGCAGGTGGGCGTCCTCTTGTGGGGGCTGGAGAAATTCTTCTTACTTAATATAGTTATGTATGTGGCCATAATCTGCAAAAAGCTTCTGGGCGCCAGCAGGGCGCTGGCGGAGGGGCAGGAGAATTATCAGGTGGACACCTCCATGATGCTGGGAGATTTCAAGGAACATGGAGAAAACCTGAACAGTCTTGGGCAGGGAATCTCCAGAGCGGTGGCGGAGCGCATGAAGAGCGAGCACTTGAAGACGGAGCTAATCACCAATGTGTCCCATGATATAAAGACTCCGCTTACCTCTATCATCAATTATGCGGATCTGATCTGTGAGGAGACCATGAGGAACAAAGAGGAAGACCAACGTCCCAAAGAGGCAGCCCTTGGGCAGGGAACCGAAGGGCAGTCAGACTCTGAAGGCGGAGTCAGAAATGAGGAGGCGAATTCTTGCAAGGATGCCCGGATACGGGAATATGCGGAAGTTCTGCTGCGCCAGTCCAGACGGCTGAAGAAGCTTCTGGAAGATCTGGTGGAGGCCTCCAAGGCTACGACAGGCAATCTGGAGGTGGACTTGAAGCCCTGCGAGGTAGGGGTGCTGCTGTCTCAAGCCGTGGGAGAGTATCAGCAGAGGATGGAAGAGAAGGGACTGGAGCTCATTGCCAGACAGCCGGAACATTCGGTGATCATCATTGCCGACGGAAGGCATCTGTGGAGGGTGTTTGATAATCTGCTGAACAATATATGCAAATACGCGCAGGAGAGATCGAGGGTATATCTGAGCGTAGAGGAAAAGCAAGATAGGGTGCAGATCATCTTCCGAAATATGTCCAAGTATCCGTTGGATATCTCTGGAGAGGAACTGCAGGAGCGTTTCGTAAGGGGAGACAGATCCAGACATATGGAAGGGAATGGGCTGGGGCTGTCAATCGCAAAAAGTCTGATAGAGCTGCAGGACGGAAAAATGGAAATTGTCATGGACGGAGATCTATTCAAGGTGATTCTGTGTTTCAGTGTCAGGAAACCCGTGTAAGAGTTTGTAAGAGATGATTGGGTTAAGCCGATTTGGATGATGTGGGTCAAAATATAGGTGAAAATCGGGGTTGTGGCATCGGAGGCATATGTGGTACAATGTTGTGCAAAGAGTTTCGGGACTCTGTCCAAAGGTCAAGGATAGGGTGCGGCAGTCTGGAACCCAAAAACAAGAAGAGGTGACGTGGATATGGAGAAGGCAAAGGTTTATTTCACCAAAGAGATAACGCCGCAGGCTGTAGTCAGAATGTATGAGGCCATGGGCGTAAAGCTTCCCGGCAGAGTCGCTGTCAAGCTTCATTCCGGAGAGGTGGGAAATCAGAATTTTCTGAGACCGGATTTTTTGGCTCCAATGGTGGCCCATGTGGAGGGCACCATCGTTGAGTGCAACACCGCCTATGAGGGAAAGCGCGATACCACAGAGGCCCATTGGGAGACCATGAAACTCCATGGCTGGACGGACATCGCAAAGGTGGATATTCTGGACGAGGAGGGGGAGATTGAGCTCGCTATACCGGAGGGCCAGAAGATTCGGAAGAATTACGTGGGGAAGCATATAGAGAATTATGATTCTCTGCTGGTGCTTTCTCATTTCAAGGGCCATCCCATGGGCGGCTTCGGCGGGGCGCTGAAGAATATTTCCATCGGGCTGGCATCTTCCCACGGCAAGGCCTATATCCATGGGGTGGGGGATGTGAATGCCTTCTGGACGTCGGATCACGATTCCTTTCTGGAGTCCATGGCGGATGCCAGCAAATCTGTGATGGATTATTTCGGAGGCAAGATAGCATTCGTCAATATTATGAAGAACATGTCTGTGGACTGTGACTGCTGTGCTGTGGCAGAGGATCCTGCCATGGGGGACGTGGGCATTCTGGCGTCTCTGGACCCGGTGGCATTGGATCAGGCTTGTCTGGATCTGGTGTATGCATCCAAGGATCCGGGCCGGGATCACCTGCTGGAGCGGATTGAATCCAGAAACGGGGTTCACACCGTGGAGGCTGCGGCGAAGATCGGAGTGGGCAGCAGGGAATACCGGCTGGTGGAGCTGTAGGAATGGGTCTGAGCGTGAAAGGCGCGCCAGAGCTTACGGATGTAAAAGACAGCGTGAAAAGCGAAAGTGCTTTTCACGCTGTTTTTCATTATGTAGAAGGGGAAGGAAATATAGCGATTTGTGAGGAGGGTCCCCATGCAGAACGAAAACGATATATTGACGCAGGAGCATATAGAAAAATATGCCGCACATCTACGGGAGCAGGAGCGGGCAGAGAACACTGTCCAGAAGTACCGAAGCGATCTGGCCGCCCTGCGCCGGTGGCTGGGCGGCAGGCCTCTTGCCAAGCTGGTACTGATCCAATGGAAGGAGCATCTGGCCCTCACTTATGCGGCCACATCCGTCAACTCCATGCTGGCGGCACTGAACGGACTGCTGCAGTTCATGGGGCGTGGGGAGATGGCGGTGAAGCCGCTGAGGATTCAAAAGAGGTTGTTCTGCGACGAGGGGAGGGAGCTGACCAAGAAGGAGTATGTCCGTCTGGTGGAGACTGCAAGAGGGGAAGGAAACGAAAGGCTGGCCCTTGTCCTGCAGACCTTGTGCGCTACCGGCATCCGCGTGTCGGAGCTTCCCTATATCACTGCAAAGGCCGTAAGGCTGGGCCGGGCCGAGATCAGCAACAAGGGGAAGCTGCGGACGGTCTTTCTGCCGGACAAACTGCGCAGGCTGCTGAAGCGTTATATGCTGAAGGCGGGCTGTACGGAGGGTGCCGTGTTCGTGACCAGAACGGGGAAGCCTCTGGACCGCTCCAATATCTGGAGAGACATGAAGAGACTGTGCAAAAGCGCCGGAGTGGAGCCGGGGAAGGTGTTCCCTCACAATCTCCGTCACCTATTTGCGCGAACCTACTACGCTCTGGAGAAGGATATTTCCCGGCTGGCGGACATTCTTGGGCACACCGCTATAGATACTACCCGTATATATACAATGGAAAGCGGGCGAATCCACGCCCGTCAGATAGAACAGATGAGATTGGTGATTACATAATTCGCCTTATGTTGTACTTATTGTATTTCTATTTGCTCCAATAAGTCATACTTCTTCATTATACACGGCGCATTTCTATATTGCAAGCGGTTTTTAGAAGCCATTTAAGGCTGTAATGTTTTGCCGCAAGTACCAAGCAACTGTAAACAATACGATATAAGATATATAATAAAACCCTTTGTCAGAGTCATGACATGAAAAATAGGCAGGACAGCTGTTTTACAGCCCTGTCTATTGATTATGTCCAAAATTCCAGCAAACGTCGTAACGTAAATGTGAATTTCTGGAAAAGGCAGTATATCGGCTTCTTGATATGCTCGGATCTGTGGTCTGTCCCGCGGCTTACAACATAAGGCGAATTGTGTTGTAGGCAGTGAAGGCATGGAACGGATCAGGGGAAGCAGGGGATGCCAAAGGATAGGATATGCAAAACGACAAGGCAGTACAGCGAGGGACTGATCCCGGATGAGGACATGGGGAAACTTCTGGAGATCGCCGGGGATTATGCCAAGGTGAAGGCATATGTCCATGGCCGTTATGGAGGGATAGGCAGCCTAGGAAAGATTTATCCCGGATATACGGTGCAGAACGAGATGACTCAGAATGGCCTGCGGGGCGATCTGGGCATGCCGTCGGTTTATTTCTATCTCGCTGTCTTTGACGCCTTGGGCGATATCAAGAGCCAGTGGACCAAGACCAAGTCCAAGATTCAGGAGCTGGTGGGCAGAAACGAGAATTTTGGCGAGGAGGAGAAGCACTATCTTCGCTTCCTGCTGAAGGTGGACAATGCCTTTGAGGCCGTGCTGAACCGGCGGCCCTTGGAGCTGCCGGCGGAGATCAGGAGGCAGTATGAGAGGCTGGCGGGACAAGTGGATGCCGAGAAGCTGAACCGCTACCTTTGCAGGCAGGTGAGAGCCTGCCATAGAGGGTGCGGCCAGAGCAGGGATAGGAAGGCGGAAGCAACGGGGTTTTCAGCGGCGGAGCGGGCCTACCGTTACGGGGAGCTTGGGGGACGGCGGGGCATATTCTTTTCGGTGAAGGAAAAGCGCAAGCGGGTCTTCGTGCCGCTGACTGACGGCAACCGGTACAAGTCTCAGCTTTACGTCAAGTTATATCCGGCGGAGCGGCGCATAGAGATCAATGTGCCTATCGAAGTGACAGCACGCAGACATGAGGATTATAAGAACAAAGTAGGCATTTCTCTGGGGATGTACACCATGCTGACTACGGATCAGGGGCATTGCTACGGGGAGGAGCTGGGGAAGTACCAGCTGGCGTATGCGGACTGGGTGCGAGAGCAGAATAAGAGCTATAGCCGCAATAGGGAGAACAATCCCGGCCGGAAGAAGTACGAGGCGAAAAAGAGGCGGATGACTGGACAGCTGCATAGCTATATCAACCATGAACTGAATCGTTTTTTTGAGGAGGAGAAGCCGGAGACGGTCTATTTTGCCAGACTGCCCAAGCCTCAGGGCGGAGGACGGAACAAGAAGATCAACCATTCCGTAAGTCTGTGGCAGAGAGGGTACATCCGAAATCGTCTGATGCTGAAGTGCAGGGAGCGCTCGGTGGATGCGGTGGAGGTTTTCGGAAAGGACATCGGCAAGGAGTGCAGCGGCTGCGGCGCTCTGGGGAGCAAGGCAGGAGGGGTATTTTGCTGTGCCGCCTGCGGGCTGACCCTGAACGAGAAGACAAACACGGCGAGGAATGCCTTAAAGAGAGGACTTCTTCCGGGAAACGCCGCAGGAAAAAGTATGAAAACAGATCATAAGAACGGCTGTCTGGATAAATAACGGTGATGAGCCGGGATTTTATCCGCAGATCCCTTGGGGCAGGCAGGGAGTACAAAAGTGCGATACTGAGGCTTCAGGGGATAGGAACCAGAGGGCAGGTTCATGATATATAAAAACAAAGAACGGCATTAGAAGGTAGTCTGTGGGGAAGTGAGGACCTTGAAAGGGCCCCATACGCCTCAGGAGTACGGATTGGGTATGCCAGGACTTCGGGAACAGGATGGGGCGCGGCGCATTGTGCGGAATGGCGCTTATATGCTGACGTACCGGAGAGCGAAGCGGGGAATCCCGCATCACTGCGGCCTGACTGCAGTGACCAATGTGCCTTATTTTACAGTGCGGGAGGTGGGGACTTTGGATCGATTCAGAAAGAGAGGTTTGTTACAGACAGTAGCAGCCCTGATCAGGGCGAATGATTCCATGGGCAGAGCGGCAGCTGCCGACCCGCAGGAGGCTACAGAGGTATTGGCCAAATGCCAGAAGGCAGCCATCCAGATGGGAACCGTGCTGGAATCTATGGGTGAAGAGCATGTGCAGCTGGTAAGGCTTTTGGAAGATTACTGCGAGAACATTTATCAGATGAGCGTGAGTTTTTCTGATGAGGTTTCTTTGGCGTCAAGAGAAAAGGACATAAGAAAGCTTTCTAAAAAGAATAGAAGGCATTTGATGCAACTTCAGAATGATATCACTTATACAATACCGGATGACAGAAAGGAAGTGGTGTTCCTTCCATACAAAGCGAGTATGTGGGATTCCTTTGAGAGCGTGTGGGAGGCTGCTGAAGCGGATGAGAATACGGACGCATATGTGGTTCCTATTCCGTATTATGACAAAAATCCGGACGAAAGCTTTCGGGAGGAGCACTATGAGGGAGACCTTTTCCCTAATTATGTGCCTATTACAAGATATGACGAATATGACTTTCAGAGGCGCAGGCCGGATGCGATCTTTATTCACAACCCTTACGATGAATGCAACATAGTCACAAGTGTACACCCGTTTTTTTATTCAGAGAATCTGAAGGAGTATACGGAAAAGCTTGTCTATATTCCGTATTTTGTTTTGGACGAGGTGGATCCCGATAATGATAAGCAGGTGGAAGGGATTAAGCATTTGGTGATTCAGCCTGCACTGTTTCATTCGGACAAGGTGGTTGTGCAGTCGGAGGCCATGAAAAAAGCATATATCAGGATCCTGCTAAAGCAGGCGGATCAGCCCTCCGGGGAAATCAGAGAATATTGGGAAGAAAAGATTTTGGGATTAGGCTCACCGAAGGTAGATAAGGTATTGAATATAAGGAAAGATAAGTTAGAAATTCCAGAGGAATGGAAGGAGATGACTGAGAAGCCGGAGGGTGGTCGAAAAAAGGTTGTTTTTTATAATACAAGTGTTGGAGCACTTTTACGATATGATGGACAATATCTTGAAAAAATGAAGGAAGTGTTTGATTTTTTTTACCAGAAGAAAGAAGAGATAACTTTGCTCTGGCGTCCGCATCCATTGATTGAGGCGACGATTCAAACAATGCGCCCGCAGCTTTGGGAGGAATATAGGGTACTGAGGGATAACTATAGGCAGGGCAATTGGGGAATTTATGATGACACTCCCGATATGAATCAGGGTATAGCGCTGAGCAATATATACTATGGTGATCGGAGTTCTATTGTGGAGCTGTATAAGAAAATGGGGAAATTGGCAGTGATACAAAGGGTAGGAGCATAAGGGGATATGTACAAGAAAAGCGAAGAGAAGGTTAGACTAATTTTTGTGTATCAAGTAGGGTCTTTCTGGCCGTCATGGGATAGCTTATATACTGCGTGCATGACAGACGACAGATTTGAAGTAAAGCTGCTTTGGATTGATGATTCTGTGGGTGACAAAGCGCAAATGGAATACGCCGAGGATTTTTTGGTCGAAAAGCAGGTTCCCTATGAACCTTTTTCATATGAGCGTGTCATGCAGTATCATCCTACATATATGATATACCAAACGCCCTATGACAAAGGTCATAGAGTGGACAGTACATGGACTGCAAGATATCGGAGGGAAGGAATCAGGATTGTTTACATACCGTATGGGATTGAAATATCTGATACAGCGGAGTCCAGATACAAACATTTTTCTCTTCCGGTGGTTTTGAATGCCTATTCTGTGTTTGTATTGTCGGAAAGCATGAAAAAGGAATACGAAAAGTACTGTATAAATGCTAAGGCAGTTAAGGCATTGGGACTGCCCAGATTTGACGCGCTCCGCAGGGAGTACCCTTTATCAGACGTTTTAAAGGAACGGATTGCAGGAAGAAAGGTGATTTTGTGGAAAGCGCATTTCCCCAAAGTATTTGTGGAAAATGGAATAAAAAAGCAGGCCACGCCGGATTTGGATGAATACATTAAATTTGTCGACTATATCAAGAAGAGACAAGATATATTCTGTATTTTTATGCCGCATCCTAAATTTGCCGATGCAACTATAGACTTGGATTTGCTCCCGAGGGCGCAGCAGATATTGGAAGAAATGAATGCTCTTTCAAATGTGTACATTGACAGAAGCGATGATTACCGTAATAGTTTGACAAATGCGGATGCGATTATCGTAGATCGCAGCGCGGTAATGATAGAAGTGGGGGCATTAGGAGTTCCGGTTCTTTATATGTACAATAAAACTTATAATGAACCGATGACAGAGCCTATTCAAAAGTTGCTGGACAACTATTATCAAGGAACTACTGAGCAGGAGATGGAAGGCTTCTGTGATATGATAAGAGCCGGAGAAGACGAAAAAAGGGAATTCAGACAGAATGCCTTTAGGGAGTGTGTGCCTTATTATGATGGAAAATGTGCGGAACGCATACTGGAAAGGTTATGGCTGGACGCACAGTATGATGAGCCCATCGGAATGGTTTGTGAATTGCCTCCCAATGCGCGGATTGCGGTAGCCGGAACAGGCCATATCAGTAACTACTGCATGAAGATATTGGAACAGCAGGCGGAAAAGTCTATTGAGGTAGTCTGCTTTGCGGATAATGATAAGCAGAAACAAGGTCTGATATTTCATGACAGGCCGATCATAGCAATGGAAGAGCTGCCGGAAACTGGCTGCGAGTATATTGTAATTGCTTCTGATAAGTTTTATAGGGATCTGTATCTTCAGCTTTTGAAAATCGGATATACAAGCGATAGAATTCTTAACTACGATCACTTTATAATACTGACAAAGTATGAAAAGCAGGGGTAGGAGCGGTGGAATGCTGAACGGGACAAAAAGAATATCTGTTGTAATGACAGTATATGGGGAAGAGCCTTTTTTAGAAGAGGCTATAGAATCTGTTTTGCAGCAGACATATTCGAGTTTTGAATTTCTGATCGTTGTAGAACATGGGGCTGCTGAACAGACGGTGAACATAGTTCGATATTATGCGCAAAAGGATTATCGAATCAGAATTATTTTCAATGACACACGGTTAGGCTTGGCAGAATCATTGAATGTAGGAATTCGGGAGGCCAAGGGAGAATATATAGCACGTATGGATGATGACGACATATCTTTACCAGAACGCTTTGAAAAGCAGCTTGCTTTTTTGGATGAAAAGAGGCAGCTTGGAATTTGCGGATGCCTTCAGGCAACTATAAGAGCAGGCAGTGAAGGAGTGCTGTATTGTGCCACCGATGCTGAGGAGCTCAAGGGAGAGATGCTGTTTGGGTGTCAGCTGAGCCATACGTCAGTTATGTTTCGCAGGAGGCTGTTTATAGAAAATGGATGGTTTTATGATGGAGGAAAGCTTGCGGAAGATTTTGATTTATGGATAAGAATACTTGCTGATGTCGGCATGGCTAACATCGATGAAGTATTAGTGAAGCATCGTTATGATGTATCCAATATCTCCTTGAGAAAAGGGGCAAAGCTTTATCATGAAACCATAGGGATCATTCAGGGTGGGATAGAGAAATATTTTGGGATCCCCACTGATGATTGGAGCGAGGAAGTGCTTTGTCCCTGGAGGAAATTTCCCAACTATTTGAAGCTGGCGCAGCTGTATCGTCTGATATTTGAAACCATAAGCATTTTATACAAACTGGAGTGTGCAAACCGAAGAACGCATTTGGTGGACGAATGTATATTTGCGAAGGTTTTGATGAAACGTTTTCTCTGGATGTTTGGAAATATAACAAAGAGAATGGGATTGGCAGAATTGTCCCGTTTATTTAGTGAATATGCCAAGACGGAGACAGCAGAGACGTTCAAAGGAGCTGTTTTGTCTATTCTTTTTCGGATTGGAGTGATCACCCCAGACGAAACCGATCTGGAACATGCACTCGAGAAATATGTTCATATTCCTGCGGGACATAGAATCATTGTTTATGGCTGGAACAGATATTATAGAGATCTATTGAGGAAATATACAAAGGAAAAATTAGAGACTTTGTATTCGGTTATTGGCGTGATGGATATGACCGGAAGGGCAGGGGAAGACCAGAACCTCATAGCCCGGGAGGAAATAGAAAGTTATGACTATGACTATATATTGATATCGAATCCTTCTGAATACCAAGAAATAAAAAACAGTCTTAGGGCTGAAAACCATATAAAAGGGAAGATCGGACTGCTGGCTCAAATAGGGATTGCTCTAAGCGGCGTTGATGAGGATTTTGCAGGCACCAGTGAGTACATTGTGTTTGGGTGCGGCAAGTACCTGACCAGACGTTTGTCTAGGGCAGAACAGATGATGCATATCTGTTGCATATGTGATAACGATTCTGGACAGTGGGGAAAATTCTGGGAGAATAAATATTACTGTATATCGCCTGATGAGCTATATGCTTTTGGCGGCCCGGAGGTATTGATTGCGGTAGAGAGGGAGGATAGTTACCGAAGTATTCAGGTGCAATTGTCGGAACGAGGAATAAAGTCGCGTCATATCAATGAGATATTATGTGCAGAATGGCTTCGGAGAGGCTTTGCATACAATAATGAAGAGCTGAATCGTATGAGGGACTCTTGCCGCAAGAGACTCCTTCTTCTGGGAGTACCGGAGCAGGGGAATCTACGGGTTCAGGCTCAGACATACAGCATTCAGTTATTGCTGCAGGAACAGTATCCGGACAGAGATGTCTTTGTCTTTGAAGAAACTGCGCTGAGAAAAGCGTTCTATTTTTTGCTGTATATGATTCGCTCAATTGCAAGAAAAGATGATGTTATTTTAGTGCAGAAAAATGGCAGCTTTGCAAACAATGTCATGCAGGAAGAACATCTGTGTGCAAAGATTGTGGAAGTGTTTCCCGAAAACAATCTGCTGTTTTTGTCCTATACAATGAGTTCCAAGGAGGAAGATTTCGTGTAATTGTAATCATTCAAAGGGTGCAAAGAATACTAGATAGGAAATAGAATGTGGGGCAGGATATGAAAAAAACATTTCCTAAATTCAAATATGCCTATATGGAGGGGAACAAAATATGGTTTGTGCCATATAGAATCCCGGCATTATTTGAATTTGATTTGATAAGTGAAAAGGTTACTTTTATTGAACTTCTGCCTATAAAAGAGGATTCCGGAAGGATGTTCCACTTAATGGAGAAGAAGGGGGACATATTGATTTTGGCCCCATATGAGGGGGATGTTTTTTGCTTGATTGATATTAACAATCATACCTGCCTTCGGCTGCATGTGGATAGTGATGGATGGGGAATGTTTATGTCCGCCTATCATATAGAGGGGGCGATCTATTTTATCAGCAGGAATCCTTTTTTGGCAAAGCTGGATTGTAAAAATGAGACGATAAAGCTTTTTCGCAATTATCGGGGGGAGGAAATTTATAGAAATCAGGATAAAAAAGAGTTTTGGGCCAGTGGCAGTGGATGCAAAATAGGCCATGATTTGATGATACCTAATTTACAGAATTCAAAAATAATACGTTGGAATACAGATACAGAGCAATATGCAGCATTTGACTTAGGGATGGGGCAAGCGGCGGTCAGGGACATGGTCTATGCCGATTCCAGATATTGGGCGCTGCCAAGGAACGGAGCCGTAGTCTATACATGGGAGGAAGGGGGGCATCCGATAACCGAGGTTCAAAATGAGTGTGGAGCAAAATATAATTGGCATTGTCATTTCTGTTCTGATGGGGAAAATGTCTTGATTATTGATACCTGGCATGGGCGTGTTTATAAAGTGGACAGGGAACGGATGCATATAGATGAGGTCTTGTTTGGCAGTGTTCTTCCTGATTTTTGTGACAGAAATGCGGACAAGACTATGCGTGTGAGATGGGCCCAATGCTGTGACGGGAAGCTATATCTCAATTTATTGGATGTTGACCAGCTGCTGGAATATGATGTTGAGTCTGAAAGGCTGAGGCTGCTGGAGTTGGAACTGGAAAATAAAAGCGAATATTTTCAGATGCTGCAAAGAGAGTATGGCTTCATCACAGAGACGATGCCGTATGGTTCAATTGCTGCCGTGATTGACAGTATTGAGACGAATGAAGAGATAAGCAGAGGGGAAATGAGCTGCATAGGGAAAGAAATATTCAAGGCATTGATAGAATGAAAGGGACACGATAAACAAGTTAGGCTGTTAAAAATTTATTTCAAATATAAGGAGGATGTAAAGTTATGAGAGTTATAATTTATGGAGCTGGAGAGAATTGTAAAAGCGTTGTGGGAAAAATCCAAAAAAAGGATGAAATCCTATGTATTGCGGACAAGGATGCCCTTAAAATAGGGGGGGGTAGTGGAAGGATATCCGGTCATAGCACCTGAAGACATTGCCGGCTATGAGTATGAGATGATTGTCGTGAGTATAATTGCCAATTTCGGTGATGTGAAGCAGGAACTCATCGAAAGAGGAATTGAAGAACATAAAATCATCCACTGGAAGAAATTTATTAAAAATATTTCCCCTAAATATATAGGCACCATGGTGGCTGATTGGAAATCTTCGGGGGGGTTGTGCGCGGATGAAATATATGATGAGCTGTGCAGCCACGCAGATGAGCTGAGCAGTATGGAAAGGGAGTTTTTGATAGGAAAACATAATCGTTCCTTTAAGTGGCTGCATTACTTTGAAGTTTATAATAGACATTTCGGAAAATATATTGGCAAAGAAGTGACCATTTTGGAAGTCGGCGTGAATAAAGGCGGATCCCTGCAGATCTGGAAAAAGGTATTGGGGCCTAAGGCGAAAATAATTGGAGTCGATATTTCTCCGGCATGCAAGGAGCTTGAGGAAGAGCAGATCAGTATTTACATAGGAAGTCAGGAAGATAGGGAATTTTGGAAAAAGGTGAAGTCAGAAATTCCGAAGGTTGATATTCTGATCGATGATGGCGGGCACTATATGAATCAGCAGATTGTTACATTTGAAGAAATGTTTCCGCATGTAAAGGATGACGGTGTTTATATCTGTGAGGATACGGGTACGTCATATAATCCCGTAAAATATAATTCAGGATATAAAAAGGATAATACCTTTATAGAGTATTCCAAGAATTTTATTGATTATATCCATGCATGGTTCTCTCAGGAGGATTCGCTTCAGGTTAATGATTATTCCAGAAGCATGCATTCTCTGCACTATTATCCGGGGATTATGGTGATTGAAAAGCATCAGATGCATGAGCCCTTTGACATGGAAGTTTGCAACAATGACGCGGAGAAATATGCGGTTTGCCATTTTCATGGGAAATTATAGAACGCATTATACATAAAAACAAGTTTTATGTTGAAAGGAAAAAACTATGATTATCACTAAAACTCCCTTCCGGGTCAGCTTTTGCGGCGGTGGAAGCGATATGGCGGATTTTTATAAGGAGCATGGCGGCTGTGTGATCAGTGTTACAATCAACCGCTATATGTATCTAACGATTCATCCGTATTTTGACGAGGACAAGACAGCGTTAAAATATTCACAGAATGAAATCGTCAATCATATCAGTGATATTCAGCATTCCATTTTCCGCTGCGTGCTGAACGAGCAGAATGTCAGCGGAGTGGAAATCTGTAGTACAGCAGATGTGCCCAGCGGGACGGGGCTGGGCTCATCTAGCGCCTTTACGGTAGGGCTGCTGCACACGCTGGCCTGCTATAGGGGCAAATATATATCCAAGGGAAAACTTGCAGCGGAAGCTTGTAAAGTGGAGATTGAAAAGCTTGGGGCCCCTATTGGGAAGCAGGATCAATATGCAGCGTCCTTTGGAGGATTGAACTTTATCAGATTTCATAGGGATGACACGGTATCGGTGGAGCCGATTATTGCCAGAGAGGATACCATAAGGAATCTGCAGGAGAATCTTGTTATGTTTTACACCGGTCTTACCCATGATGCAAACCGTATTTTGTCAGAGCAAAAACGCAATATAGTGAAGGAGGATAAAGTTGAAAATCTGATTCAGATGTGCGAGCTTGCCCAAAATATGAAGGAGGCTTTGGAACAGAATGAAATAAAGGATTTCGGGGCAATCCTGAATGAAGGCTGGGTGAGAAAGCGGGAGCTGGCAGGGAGCATATCGAATCCAAAGATAGACGGGCTGTATGAATGCGCGATGCAAAACGGTGCATCGGGCGGAAAACTGCTGGGCGCCGGGGGCGGTGGCTTTTTGCTGTTTTACTGCCCCAAGGAAAAGCAAGAGCTGCTGCAGGAGAAATTGGGTTTAAAGAGATTTGATTTTCGGTTCGAGCATGACGGAAGCTCCGTGGTTTATATTGGCGACAAGTATTGGGAGGGATGATATGAAAGCTTTGGTGGTTGGAGGGGCAGGGTTTATCGGCAGCCATCTGTGTGACGCGCTATTGAATGGAGGACATGAAGTGTCCTGTGTGGACAATCTATCTCTGGGCACGAGGGAAAATATAAACCACTTGATTGAGCGGAGCTGCTTCCGTTTTCATCAGGCGGATGCGGCAGAGGGAGAAGTGCTGGAGGAAATCTTTCAAAAAGAAAAACCAGACTTTGTCTTTCATTTGGCGGCCAACTCCGACATTCAGGCCAGTGCGGAAAATCCTGCCATAGAGTATAGAAATACATATAGCACGACTTTTCAGATTCTGTCCTGCATGCGGCGCAACGGCGTCAAAAAGCTTTTTTTTGCATCCACATCGGCAGTTTACGGGGATCGGCGGGAAGAACTGTTGGTGGAGAATATGGCCCAGCTTTCGCCCATTTCCTATTATGGCGCGGCCAAGCTGGGAAGTGAAGCCATGATTAACGCTTTTTCCTATATGAACGATATGCAGGTTCTTGTGTTTCGCTTTCCGAATGTCATAGGGCCCCGTCTGACCCACGGCGTCATTTTTGATTTCATCCGAAAGCTAAGGGAAAATCCGGTATGCCTTAAAATTCTGGGAGATGGGAATCAGAGTAAGCCGTATATGTATGTGACAGATCTGGTGGAAGCAATTCTTGGGTTTATGGATAGGGGCAAAACCGGGGTATCGCTATATAATATTGGAGTTGAGAGCAATACCAGCGTTAGGCGGATAGCGGATATTGTCTGTGAGGAAATGGGATTGGAAGCTGTGGAGTATGAATTCACAGGCGGAGAAAGCGGCTGGAGAGGAGATGTTCCGAAGTTCCGATATTGCATGGATAAGATTCACGGGGAGGGATGGAAGGCTACATACACATCGGATGAAGCAGTCCGTGAAACAGTGCGAAACAATATTATGGGCGGCGGGGAAGGAATGGGGCATGATTAACGAGTATACCGCAGTTATTCAGGCAGGTGGAAGAGGCACAAGGATGGAAAAGCTCACCCGGAATGAAATTCCAAAGCCGATGCTTTCCATAAATGGCAAGACAATGCTGGAGTGGCAGATCGAAAACATAAAAAAATATGGAATATATGATTTCATATTGATCATCGGATATCTGGGAGATAAGGTACGAAAGCATTTTGGGGACGGAAGCCAATGGGGCGTGCGCATTCAATATGTGGAGGAAAAAGAACCCTTAGGTTCAGGGGGAGCCCTTTTTTATTTGAAGCCGATTCTTGGAAGCAGCAGTTTTCTGTTGGTATTCGGGGATATTATGTTCGATATTGCGTTGGACAGATTTGTACGGTTTCATGAGAGCCATGGTGGACAAGCAACGCTTTTGGCACACCCCAATTCCCACCCATACGATTCGGATCTTTTGCTGGTGGATGACGAAAATCGCGTAACTGGAATTCGGGACAGACGAGATTCAGGGGAAGATTGGTATGAAAACTGTGTCAATGCGGGAATCTATCTTTTTTCCGCGGATGTCCTTGGGGAGCTGTTTGAAGTAAAGAGACTGGATTTGGAGCATGATATTCTGATGCCGTTGATGAAACGCGGGACGGTATACGGCTATCGCAGCCCGGAATATGTAAAGGATGCAGGTACTCCGGAGCGGTTTTATAAAATATCAGGGGAGCAGCAGAAAGGGATTTGGCACCGCAAGAATATTGGCAATAAGCAGCCGTGTATATTTCTTGACAGGGACGGGACGGTGAATACATATCAGGGACTGCTTTTTTCGGAAGAAGCCTTTGAGCTGGAGAACGGTGCGGCGGATGCCGTCCGCAGATTGAATGAGGAAGGCTTTTTGACAATTGTAGTGACGAATCAGCCCGTGGTGGCCAGAGGGCTGTGCGGAGTGGAGGATGTAAAACGTATTCATCGGAAAATGCAGACGCTTTTGGGTGAGGAGGGGGCTTATCTGGATGATATTGTCTTCTGCCCTCATCATCCGGACAAAGGTTATCCAGAAGAAAATTCCGCCTATAAGATCAGCTGCAAATGCAGGAAACCTGAGATTGGAATGATTGAAGAGATGGCGGAAAAATATAATATAGACATGTCCCGGTCCTTTATGGTAGGCGATAGTACTGTGGACGTGCAGACCGCTCATAACGCAGGGCTGCGCAGCGTCCTTGTCCTTACGGGGCAGGCGGGCAAGGACGGTAAATATGGCGTGACTCCGGATATTGTTGCGCGAAACCTTGGGGAAGCTGTGGAGCTAATTCTCAGGGAGTGCCGTGATTATGATAAAGAGGAAGAATAGAATGACAGATTACAGAGAGCAGATAGCGCAGTATATAGAGATGGAAAAACAAGTATTGGATGCTCTTTCCTTGCAGGAGATAAACGATGTGATGAATGTAATGGAAGATGCGAGAAAGTTAGGAAAAAGGATTTTTGTCTGCGGCAATGGCGGGAGCGCGTCCACTGCCGCGCATCTGGAATGTGATTTCAACAAAGGAATCAGCTACGATCAGGAAATTAAGTATGACATAGAATGCCTGAGCGATAATATTCCTATGTTGATGGCGATAGCGAATGATGTGGGGTATAATGATATTTTTGTGGTTCCCCTTAGAAACAAACTAAAAAAGGGTGATATCGTGATTGGCATCTCAGGAAGCGGAAATTCCGAGAATGTAATTCGCGCGGTGGTTTATGGAAACAATGTGGGGGCAGAGACCATCGCCCTGACCGGTTATAGCGGAGGCAGACTTAAGGAGCTGGCGAAATACAATATTCATGTGCCGGTGGAGAATATGCAAATTACAGAGGATGTCCATTTGGTTTTGAACCATATGATGATGTATATTTTGTCTGGAATGAAAGGGTGTTAGGATGCAGTGAAGAGGGAAGAGCGTTTCGGGAGAACAAAGTATATTCGGTGGAAACATCAAGAAAAGCTGCGTATAGCATTTCTTTATCAAGTGGCTTCTTATTGGCCTACCATAGAAAGCTTTTTTCAGGCTTGCGCAGCGGATGAACAAGTGGACGCGCAGGTTTTCTTTGTGGATGATGCGGCAGTAGAGAAGGTTCAGGTGGAAGATTCCGGAAAGCTCTTGGAAGAAAAAAGAATTCCGTTTCAGATCTATTCTGAGGAGAAAATTCTGGAATATAAGCCTCATGTCGCATTGTATCAGCCGCCTTATGATGTTTCCTACCGCAATCCCTCAGCATTGTCCCTGCATCTAAAAAATATGGGGACGAGGATACTGTATATTCCTTATGGAATTGAAATAGCGGACACGGAAGATGCGCATCTGAACCATTTTTTTACTTTTGTGGTCCTAAACAGCTGGAGAATTTATACTTTTTCAGAAGCGATGAGAGAGGATTATTTTCGCTATTGCCCAAATCGCCATGCAGTACGTGCATTGGGGATACCGAAGTTTGACGGATTTTCTGAACATTTGGGTCCGGTCAAGGATGAGGTGAAAAGGCTGGCAGGGGGAAGAAAGATTATCTTATGGAAGCTTCATTTTCCCAAGCTGATTTACGAGGGAGAATGCCGCAGGCAGGTGACGCCATATTTGTCAGAATATCTGGAATTTGCAGGCGGGCTGAACGGATATAGTGATTTTCTTTTTGTAGTAATGCCACATCCTATGTTTTATTCGCAAACCATTGATAGGGAACTTGCAGCAGAAGCGAAGACACTTTTGCATTTGCTGAGGACAGAAGAAAACGTATGGATCGAGGAGGACCCTGATTATAGAAATGTACTGTATCATGCAGATGCCATTATTATTGACAGAAGCGCGTTGCTGGTGGAAGCCGGATTGTGCGGTGTACCGGTGCTGTATATGAAAAACGGGGATTATGAGGAGCCTCTGACCCGAGCCGTGAAAAGTCTTGTTGATGCTTTTGAGCAAGGCGCTTCAGCAAACGACATGGTTCATTTTATAAACAGATTTCGGGAAAATGGTTTAGGATATGTTGCGGAAAGGATCGCGGCAGTTCGAGAGAAAGTCATTCCCTTTTTGGACGGAGGCTGCGGCTTGCGCATTCTGGAGGATATAAAGCGAGGAGCTGCGGAAGCTGTGGAGGAAACAGTCAGGGTTGTATTTTTTGGCGCCAGTTTTATATTTGAGCATTATGTGGAGAGGCTTGGCATTCTGGGGGATGATTCTGTTTGTGTGCTTGGAGTATCTGATAATGACCGCCAAAAATGGGGAATGGTTCGAGGGGGAGTGAAGGTTATTCCGCCGGAAGAATTAAGGCATATGGATTTTGATATTCTTGTGATTGCTTCAGAACAATATTACATGCCTATCAAAAAGAAGCTGGTCTATGAATTATGTCTGGCGGAGGAAAAGATAGTGCGTCTGGATGAGTTTGCGGAAATGTGTCTGGAGAAGAATGCGGAATATTAAATCGGAGGATGGTATGGTTTTAAGAAATGCGGGATATCCGGAGCTGGCGAATCGGATCAAGGAGGAAGATAAACGTATAACAGTGTATGGGGCTGGCATGATTGGCAGGATAGTAATCCCATATATTGTGGAGGCGTATGGACTGCAGGAATATGTAGACTGTTTTGTTGATAGCGATAGCCGCAAACAAGGTCAGGAAATCCTTGTAGGTTCAGTTCGGTATGAGATCAGAGGGATGGAAATTCTGAGCCGGCTGGAAAAAAACAGTGTTTTGTTGATTACGACAAGCAGATTTTACCAAGTTTTGGATTGTCTGGATGGAATACCGGAATTGAGAGACACGGAAGCATATCTGGTTCCTATGATGCAGCTTGAGGCGTCCGAAAGGGCGGAGAAATTCGGAATACATAGGTTTTTAGATACCCCCGTGATTCCAAAGAAAATTCATTATTGTTGGTTTTCCGAGAAACCTATGCCGCTGTTTCTGCAGGAATGCGTTCAGAGCTGGAGAGAGCTCTGTCCGGATTATGAGATTAAAGAATGGAATGAGAAGAACTATGATGTTGCGGATATTCCATATGTGGAAGAAGCGTATAAAAACGGAAGCTATGGCTTTGTAGCTGATGTGGCTCGTCTTGACATTCTGTATCAATATGGCGGGGTATATTTGGATACGGATGTGACGCTTCTGAAGAGCTTAGATGAACTGCTGTATCAGCCGGCGTTCGTAGGCGTAGAAAAGTGGGGGAATATCAATACCGGAGGTGGATGCGGCGCTGTGGCGCATCATCCTATGATTCGAGAAATGCTGGAATATCGAAAATGCTTTCATTTTTTGCAGAAGGATGGCAGCAGGGATACCGCTACAAATGGATTGTATGAGACGATTCCATTTCTTAGACATGGAATGAAAGTGGATAATACGATGCAAATCATCAATGGTGTGACAATATATCCGTCATGTGTGTTTCACCCGTATGACTATATGAGCTGCGAAGACTCCAGAACGGAAGCGACTATAGCAAAGCATCATTTTTATGGCGGATGGATGGATAAGCAGGAATTACATGATAGGCAGGATACGCAGAGGATGTATAGAAGTATTCTGAAAAGGATGAAATGCGGGACGGATATTGCCTGAAAGACGGGAGGAGGAGCAGATGGATTTTGAACTGATGGCATCGATGATGTGTGCAGATTATGGCAATCTGAAGCGGGAGGTAGAGAATCTGGAGGAGGGCGGAATCGACTCTTTTCATATTGATATTATGGACGGACATTATGTGCCGAATTTTGCCATGTCCTTGAATGATCTGCGATATATCCGGTCTGTTGCGGAGAAGCCTCTGGATGTGCATTTGATGGTAGAACACCCCAGTAACACTATTGATCTTTTCATAAAGAATCTTCACGTTGGAGATACCGTCTATATCCACCCGGAGGCAGAGTATCATCCATCTACCACACTGCAGAAAATTATCAATGCAGGTATGGTTCCTGGAATTGCCATCAACCCGGGAACCAGCGTAGAAAATGTCCGCATGCTGCTGCGGATTGTGAAAAAGGTTCTGGTCATGTCGGTAAATCCCGGAAATGCCGCACAAATGTTTCTGCCATATGTGGGAGAAAAGTATGATCAGCTGCTTGCTTTGAAGGAGGAAATGCAATTTGATATTTATTGGGACGGAGCCTGCGGGCGGGATAAAATCAGGGAATTTGCTCCTAAGGGAGTGAAAGGTTTTGTGCTGGGGACAACGCTTTTGTTCGGCAAGAGAAAGCCCTATGGGGAAACGCTGCAAGAGATCCGAAAAATGCGGTTTTGATGGGAAACAGATATTTTGCAGAAAGGCTCAGGGATCAAAATGTTTAAAGGAGATATGAACTTATTATGAATACAGCACTATTGCTGTCCGGCGGAACTGGGAGCAGAATACATACCGATATCCCCAAGCAGTATATCTGTGTGAGAGGCAGGATGGTAATAACATACGCCCTGAAGGTTTTGTCCGAATCTCCCTTGATTGACGCAATAGAGATAGTAGCTGAGGACAGATGGAGACAAGCGATTCTGGTAGACGCTGAAAATGCAGGAATTGATGTAAAAAAGATATTGGGATTTGCACATCCCGGACCAAATAGACAGAATTCGGTTATGAACGGTTTAAGAGAGATTATCTGCTCAAAACAAGGCAGGAAGGACGCGGCAGGTGATGGGGATACGGTTCTGATTCATGATGCCGCAAGGCCCTTTTTAAGGCAGGAATTGATAGGGTCATGTTATGAGGCGCTGGGCATACATGACGGTGTGATGCCGGTTTTGCCCATGAAAGATACTGTATATTTGAGCCATGACGGGATAAGGGCTGACGGGCTGTTAGAACGCAGTCATGTTTATGCCGGACAAGCACCGGAGCTGTTTGCTTTGAAGAAATACTATTCGGCAAATATGGCTCTTTTGCCGGACAGAATTATGGATATCAATGGTTCTGCGGAGCCTGCAGTTATAGCAGGGATGGACATTGTGATGATAAAAGGAGATGAGCGCAATTTTAAAATTACTACAGACGAAGATTTGTGCAGATTTCAGGAATACATGAAGGCAGAAAACGTAATATGAGAGGTGAAGGTATATGAGATCTGAAAGTACATGGCAGGAGGGGGAAGTGAGGCTTGAGAGTCTGGGTTCTGCACGGAGTCGGTGATTTACGGTATGAAGATGCCGGACAGCCCAGGATAGGGGCAGGGGAGGCCCTTGTGCAGGTGGAGGCGGCGGGGATATGCGGCTCCGATGTCCAGAGGGTGTTCGCCACTGGCGCCCATGTGCATCCCATTGTCATCGGCCATGAGTTCTCCGGAAGGGTCGTTGGGGTGGGAGCGGAAGGGGATGCCGGATGGCTGGGGCGGCGGGTGGGGGTCTACCCGCTGATACCCTGCGGGGGATGCCCGTGCTGCAGAAGGGGGCAGTACGAGCTCTGCAGGGCCTACGGCTACCTGGGCTCCCGGAGGGACGGGGGGTTTGCGGAGTATGCGGCGGTGCCGGTCCGGAACCTGGTGGGGCTCCCGGCGTCGGTGCCCCCAGAGGCGGCAGCGATGCTGGAGCCCATGGCGGTGGCTGTCCACGCCATGAGGCGTGCCATGCCTGACAGGGCCCATACCGTGGCGGTGTGCGGGCTGGGGACCATAGGGCTGCTGCTGGCCATGTTCCTGCGTGAGGCAGGGGTGGGGCGGGTGCTGGCCATAGGCAACAAGGACCTCCAGAGGCGGGAGGCCGTAGGGATGGGCCTGCCGGAGGACTGCTTCTTCGACAGCAGGGGAGGGCCGGTGTCCCGGTGGGTCATGGAGAGGACGGATGGGCTGGGAGCGGACGTCTTTTTCGAGTGCGTGGGCAGGGACGAGACGGTGGCGGAGGCTGTGCAGGGGACGGCCCCCGGGGGCAGGGTCTGCCTGGTGGGGAACCCGGCCTCGGCCATGAGGCTGGAAAGGGATGTGTACTGGAAGATCCTGCGCAGCCAGCTGACGGTGACGGGGACATGGAATTCCGCCTTTGGCGGCTTTACAGCGGGAGGCATGGCAGGGGAGGATGACTGGGGGTATGTGCTGGAACGGCTGTCAGGAGGGGCCGTCAGCCCGGAAAGCCTGATCTCCCACAGGCTGCCCTTGGAGGGGCTTATGGACGGGCTGCGAATCATGAAAGAGAAATCAGAGGAATACGGCAAGATAATGTGTGTCTTCTGAGCAGAAGCGGGGGCGATAGCCCCTGCTTCAGGTATATGAAGGTTTTTCACTTATGGGGAAATTAGCGCAGCGCCATGCTGAGTTTGCCTGAGGCAGTCAGTGAAAACCATGGAAAGGCTTGGAAAACAGTAAGGAGGCAGACAAATGAGGATTGCAGTAGCCGGCATGGGCTATGTAGGATTATCCATAGCAACATTGTTATCCCAGAACCATCATGTTACTGCTGTGGACATCATTCCTGAGAAAGTAGAGTTATTGAATAAAAGGCAATCGCCTATTGAGGATGAATATATCAATCAATATCTTACTACAAAGGACTTGCATTTGACGGCTGTTCTTGACGGTGAAGATGCTTACAAAAGTGCTGACTATGTGGTGATAGCCACTCCTACCAACTATGATTCGGAAAGAAACTTTTTTGACACTTCTACGGTGGAGGCAGTGCTGCGAACTGTTATAGACTGCAATCCAAATGCAGTCATTGTCATAAAATCCACTGTTCCGGTAGGATACACAGAATCCATTGGCAGAGAGTATCATTGCCGCAATCTTCTTTTTAGTCCGGAATTTCTAAGAGAATCAAAAGCGCTGTATGACAACTTATACCCTTCGCGCATCATCGTAGGCACGGATAAGGAAAATAACGCGTTGATGAGCGCGGCGAAGGTGTTCGCCGGTCTGCTGCAGGAAGCGGCATTGAAGGACCATATCGAAACCTTGTTTATGGGCTATTCCGAGGCTGAGGCAGTGAAGCTATTTGCCAATACATATTTGGCGCTTCGGGTGGCCTACTTCAATGAATTGGATACATATGCAGAAGTGAAGGGGCTGGATACAAGAGCCATTATTGACGGGGTATGTCTGGACCCTAGAATCGGCGCCGATTACAACAACCCCTCTTTTGGCTATGGAGGGTACTGTCTGCCCAAGGATTCAAAACAATTATTGGCCAATTATACGAACGTGCCCCAAAATATGATGTCCGCCATCGTAGAATCCAACCGTACCCGAAAGGACTTTATTGCAGATCGTGTGCTGCAGCTTGCCGGCGCCTACGGCAAGGGCAGCAAAACGGTCAAGCAAAATTGTACTGTAGGTGTATATCGGCTCACTATGAAGAGTGATTCTGACAATTTCCGCAATTCATCGATTCAGGGTATTATGAGACGGATTCAGGAAAAGGGAGCGAGGATCCTGATCTATGAGCCGACGCTTGAAGACGGAACATTTTTTTGCGGAAATACAATCGTAAATGATTTGAATAGATTTAAGCAGGATTGTGACGTGATTCTTGCGAACCGATATGATACCCGATTGGAGGATGTGAAAGAGAAGGTTTACACCAGAGATATTTTTATGCGGGATTAGCAGAACCGGCAGGTATGATTTCTCTATTTCTATTGACAGGTGTGTCGAAAAAATATATGATATATGGAGCAATTACAGAACAATAGAAAGAACGCTTGGCGGGCTTTCTCTT
>OFFF01000508.1_pt1 | contig 29336 bp, 13 predicted proteins | sample 1521301 | NCBI WGS metagenome assembly OFFF01 (sample SAMEA3504101, study PRJEB24116) | mouse gut metagenome | biome: mouse gut; feature: mouse-associated habitat; material: faeces | place: Denmark | collected 2011
TGTTATTTAGAGTAATTTTTACCGGGCAGGTATCTAATAACGCAGTCAGGAGTCATGGCAGAGGAAAGTTCGCTGTAGTACTAACGCGCACTTTTTTATACAAAAATCTTGACAATTGGCAAATGGCGTAATATTATATAGATGATCTATATATAGATCGTCTATATAAAAGGAGGGATTTAAATGGCAGTTGATAAAACGCTGCTTTCCGGAAGCACAATGATGCTGTTGTTAAAGCTGCTTTCCGAAAAGGATATGTACGGTTATGAGATGATTGAAACGCTTCGGAACCGTTCAAAGAATGTCTTTGAATTGAAAGCCGGGACGCTTTACCCGCTTTTGCATGCGATGGAAGAAAAATCGTTTCTGGTTTCCTATGAAGACGACGCGTCCGGTAAAACGCGCAAATATTACCGTATTACCAAAGAGGGCAGAAAGCACTTAAAACAGAAAAAAGACGAATGGAAGGAATATTCCGACGCTGTTTCAAAAATTTTGGCAATGGGGGTGTGGGCATGGAAGAGTATTTAAAAATATTGTTGGAACAAATTCGCTGCCGGAAGGCGTGGCCTGCCGTTGAAGAGGAGTTTCGCTGCCATATTGAGGAACAGGCGGCGGCAAACGTCCTGCAGGGAATGGATAAGGAGGAAGCGCTGCGCTGTGCTGTAAGGGATATGGGGGATCCTGTAGAGACGGGAGTGGATCTGGATCGGGTGCACAGGCCGCAGACGGCGTGGGATGTGGTGGGCGTTATGCTCGTTATTGCGCTTGCAAGTATTTTTATTCATGTTGTGATTGGGCTTGGGGCAGAAGAAATCAACTATCAGCCGCAGGGAACGTACATCGGGCGCGCCGTTTGTTATATTGTTGCCGGATTTGCGGCCATGCTGATTGTATACCGTTTGGATTACAGCTTTCTGGCAAGACGAGGAAAGTTATGCGCCGTGGCATTTCTGGCCCTGATGACGCTTGGCGCCGTGGTATACGGTATGAAAATGCATGGGGGAATGTTGTTTTTAGATATGGGCGTATTATCATTTTCTATCGTTTATGTGATGTTTTTATACGTCCCTTTGTATGGGGCGGTTTTGTATCAGTACCGCGGGAGCGGCTTTGGAGGGCTGGCAAAGTCATTTCTGTTTCTTGTGTATCCGGTTTGGCTGGCGGTAAAGATACCGTGTATGAGCCTGGGGCTGCTGCTTTTGTTCCTGCTGTCTGTGCTTTTGTCCGCCGCTGTGGCAAAGGGATGGTTTCATGTCCCGAAAAAAAGCGTTCTGGCGGGATATTGGTTCATCCTGGCAGCTGGAATGCCTCTTTTTTATATCTTTGTTAAATTTAACAGCGCATCGGCGGGTTTGCCTGCCTACCAGGCGGCGCGGCTGGAAGCGTTTTTTAACAGTTCTTTCCAGGATAACAGTTATGTGACAAAAATGCTGGCGGAACTACTGCAGGGCAGCCGCTTTTTGGGCGGGAGCGGCCAGGCGGTGGCAGGCGTCCTCCCGAATTACTACAGTGAGTACATTCTGGCTTTTTTGTATTCTTATTACGGAATAGCGGCGGCATGCGCGGCCTGTCTTCTGATAGCCGCCGTTGCGGTCCGGGCGCTGCGGATTGCGCTTGGGCAGAGAAACCAGCTTGGAATGATGATAGGGCTTGGAAGCGGGCTTGTGATGCTGACGAATACGGTAATGAACATTTTGGAAAATACGGGGCTTTTTCCGCCGACTATGACGTTTTTACCGTTCTTTTCTTATACTGGATCGGGGATTTTTGTAAGCTATATTTTGGCTGGAATTGTGCTGAGCGTGTACCGGTATAAGAATATTCTTCCGGTTTCCGGCGCAAAAGCGGGCGCAGCCAGGAAGGAATCGGCTTAAATATATTGTCCGGACTTTTGGTATTTGTTATAATAGGATGCAATACAGTGCGTTCCCTTGTTTACCGAGGGTATATAATAAAGATTGAGAGGTATCGGCATGATTCGTTTTAGCCTGAAAAGTCACAGTGTAAAAGAAGCATCCTTTCAGGAGCATTTTGAAAGGGCAAGAAAGAGCAATATGAACGTTGGCGTAGAGGGGAAAATTATAATTCCGCAAAATCCGGCTCAGCCGGGGGATGTCACAGTCCGGTTAAAAATGCGCCTTGGCAGCACGGACGACTGTATGTATCTGATGCTGCAGACAGTTACGGTGTTTGCGGTGGAGGGGCCAAGGGAGGAATTGAACGAACAGTCCGCCAGGCGTGAATGCTTTCCGGCTGCAATGGCAAAACTTCGGGAGACTGTCCGGCAGCTTACTGAGGTTTATGGGATGACGCCGCTGGAGCTGCCGCCGTTTGCAGAAGAGGAGCAGGCGGGGTAATCACGGTTTTGCCGGTTGGCAAAGCTTTGCCAGCCAGATGGCGGGAAGTGTGGCTTTTGGCCTCTGGCTGGCTGTGGTCTTGAAATCCTTTTACCGGATCTGCTCTAAAATACTCGGATCCTTGATTTTGGTATCCTCCGCGAACAACAATATCTTTGACATAATTTCGGCCGTCTTCGGATCGTCGTCTACAAACGGCAGGAAGATCCTTCCTCTGTGCTGCGAATGCACCGGAACGACAAACAGCATGGCGTTGCCCGTCTGGCGCACGGCCCCGCTTCCGAGGTGGACGGAATATTCTCCGAGTTTTCCGTCGATCATGGCAAAGTTTCCTTCCAGCCGGACGTTTTTGATTCCGAACAGATCCAGGTTGCATTCCACAACGGCACGCCGCATTTCTATTGTCGAATGGCTGGTCTCCGGATCGACGCCGCCGGCATGGGCTACGCTTACCGCCAAATCTACATCCCGCATGACCTCGCTGTAAATGATATCCGGAATATCCTTAAGCTTTATCGGTTTTCCGGTCTTGCGGTCTAAAAATACTACCCATTCTAAGGTCGGCGCTTCTATGTCGCTCGGTGAAAACCAGTCCGCCATGGCATAAATCCGCGCCACAATATTTTCCTGATAATAGACTTTCTGCAGGCCGTCGTCATAGTCGGCCACCCAGCGCCGTCCGCGCAGCACGCCAACTGTTTTCTGCGGCTGGATCTGGTTGCCGGAAAACAGCATCGACTCTGTTTTTTCCAGTTCCTCCGAAAGCTTTACGTACAGTTCGCGGAAGACCTGTTTGAACGGCTGCTTTACCTGCTTTTCAAACAAAAGCTTCTGGTATTCGCTCCACTGCCCCTTGCGGTAAAAATCAATCGGGTGGGCAATCAAAAGCTTATCTCCCGGTTTTAACGGCGTAATTGTCCCCTCGCTGCCAAACAGGCCGTCCGGCGTCAAAAATCCAAGACATGTGCAGGCTTCCCCGGCAGCGTCTTGTTCCGGCATAAAAAGCAGCGTCTTTATCATTGGGGCAACGACGGGATTGCCGAACAGATCCCACAGCTCCCGCGCTTCAAATGCGGTCCGGTCTTCCATTGCCTGTTCTAACATCTGCCGGGTACGGCTGTACTGCTCCTTCAGCGCTTTGTGCGTTTCCTGGCAGGCAAGGATAAGCGGATCTTTTTTGAGTTTGGCGGGGACGGATTTTAAGATTTTGCCGCCTTTTTGGCATTTGAGCGAACTCTTTCCGTTTTCATCCACCGAAACCAGGACCGATACGCCGTCCGAGCCTTTTATTTCCTGCCATGCAAAGCAGGAGGAGGACTCTTCAATCAGCTTGCTTTCCATGCGCAGGATCAGCCGCGTAACATCCGTAAAGCCTGCGTTTGCGCTTAAATTGCGCAGGGCGATATCCACCGCGCGGCCTTCGCTTGCCCGGCGCTGCGCGCCGAATTGCCGGCTTTCTTTTTTGTATTTCTGGATAAACTGGTAGCGGTCTAGTAAATCCTTTTCCCGTTTGGTTTTGGCCGAGGGCAGCGGGAGCAGGCCAAGGCTCATCAAAAGGTCTTTGTTGCGTTTGGCGTCAATTTCGGCTTTTAAATCCTCCTTGTCCTTTTTGCCCAGCGCGGCGTCCGCGTATTTTCTCGCCCTGCCGTGGGCGGTTCCGGTGGAAGAATATTTCGCGGCGTCGTAAAGGAGTTTGAAGTTTTTCTCCCCGATTTTTTCGTAGGCTTCCAAAAACCAATGCAGATCAAACGCTCCGTCGTGCAGTTCCTCCGGGGAAAGCGGCGTATACCGGGCAATGACAGAGGTAATGTGATCGTCAAAATATTCGCTGGTATGCGCCATAAAATAGTAGCAGGCGCTGGCAAAGCCCGGCAGCCCGAAATATTCCTCCAGCAGCGGAATCCACTGCTCCGCATACATGGCAAGTTCGGCAAGCCGTTTTTTGGTAATGTCCGTGCCCTTTAACGCGGCGGCAAGCGTATCGGCCGTGTCCGTTTCGTCCGGCATACAGACCTTTAGCAGATGGCTTAACACGTTTCGCTTGGCCGTGGCGGAAGTATAGTAGCTGTAGCCGCGCTGCAGGGGTTCTTTGCCCAGGGCGGTTAAAATCTGGATCATATAGCCGATGCCGTAAATGACGTTAATATTACTGATATAGTCAGAAAACGGCGTCGGCTGTTCCCCGCGTTTCAGTTCGACGGCAAGGATATTCGGTATGGTTTCACGGTAAATTTCATGTGCCAGCTGCATGGCGGGAAGCTTGGCATATGCCGTATCAAACCGGTATTTTCCGTCGGACGGCGTAATCGCATTCAGCCCGAAAAAGCTGTTTAACGCGCCGATCCGGGCGTTTTTAGACGGGACTGCGCCCCGCTGTTCCACAATGCTGACCGGCTCTAAAAGGCTGCCCAGGTCGGAGAACGTAAAAACAGCCTTGTAAAGCAGATCCTTGTCCCAGTGCCCGCGCAGGTAACACTGTACATAATCCGACAGGGAAAGGTACGCGCTGTGTCTGCTCTGGTAACGGGGAAGCTTTTCTCTGTCCCGTTGTTTCAGGTAGTGCTGCTGCAGCAAAAACCGCATGGTAAACGCAGACGTCCAGTCCGCTTCCGGCGCCAGGGAAAGCCAGCCCAGCAGGTCGGCAAAAACCGGCAGGCCGGCGGTCCGCTCGTTATGCGTTTCGATGACCCCGTTCCAGCGCTTTTCGCTGACGGTATAGAAGTCATTGGACGTATCTATGGCGGATAAGAACGCGGCTGACCCGCAAAGCGCCCACCTTGCTTTTAAGTCTTTTGGGACATATTCGCTAAACAGCGTATCCAAAACGGTCCGTGCCTGCGAACCGTAACGCAGCCCCTGGATCAGATTGGAAAACGGCGGCTTTTTCCTAAGGCCATGCCCGAATATCGTTTTATAAAGATCTATGTTTTGCTCGTATTTGTTCCGCCCATAGCGGCAGGCCTGGTAAAAATGGATTTCCATTAAAAGTTCAGGGGTTTTGATGTGCTCGCGGTAAAACGTTTCCCATAATTCACGGAACGGATAGGCGTCTAACGGCGTTGCGTCCGGATCGTTTCCGGTATAACGGCAGCGTTTCAGATCGTCGCCCAGCAGCTCGTCCGTATCCCACGCGGTCTTGTAAGAAAGATTGCGGTTTTTTTGAATCAGGCTGTTTAAGGCCTGCAGCACGCGGATGCATTCGTCTTCCCCATAGGTAAACAGTGTGTGGGCTTTTTTGCCGTCTGCGTCCATAGGCGGCAGAACCCACTCTTTGTTTACGTCGTAAAAACCGTAGCCCGGCGTATTTAAAATATCCTGCGCCGCGCTGTTATCCGCCGTCAGCTCTTCATATAATACCTGTTCCCTGCCCGTCTGCGGCTCAAATTCCGAAAGATACGGGGTAAGAAGGGCAAACTGCCCGTCATTTTTTTTCATCTCCAGCGCAAGGTCAAGCGCGCCCATATGGCATTCCTCCGGCTTAGCGGCAAGCAGCCTTCCGACGGATGCGGCAAGCGCTTCGGGCGGCTGCTTCTGTAAAATGGCAAGCGTCCCCTCGCGCCCTTTTTTGTATTTTAAATTCTGTTCCAGCCGCCGGTAATCTTCATCGGCCAGCTTCATGTCGTCCGCCAGCATATACGCGGATTTGCAGGTATACTCCTCCGGATTGTGCATCAGATCCAGTAAAATCCTGCGCCGTACCTGCGAAGCGGGACGGTAAAGCAAAACGCGCGCCGCAATCGAACGGTCGGAGCTGACATAGCGGCCGCCCTGCCCGATTAAGGGGATAAATGCCGCCGCTTCGTCTAACAGCGCTTCGTCCTCAAGCATCCAGGCAATCAGGCACAGGCGCAAAGCCAGATCCGACTGCGTCAGCGTCACTTCATACCACGGAAAAATACAGGGAGAAAGCACAAGCCCTTTTTTGGGAATCTGCTCCATAATGTTTTTTAAAATCCCGTATAGCTGCCTGGCTTCCTGTTTGCTGTCAAACAGTTTTTTTGCATCCATTTTACGGGGCTTTGTTACGGCGGCGTCCTTCATATAGTAATACGAAACGTTGGTTTTTTCTTTGATCAGGCTCAAAAGATGCATACCCGCCTGATCCAGAAAACTTACCATAAAACAGGCCGCCAGAGCCAGATCATCCGGGGCTTCCTTTAATACTTCCTTAGAAACCTGAATTTTTAAGCGCTCCTCCTGCAGTGAGCGGGTAAAATAGGAAGCGGTCATTTTCTGGTTTTTCGTGCCGGATTTGGCCAAAGAAATGACGGCGTCCATGGCGTCTTTTGCGTTATAAAAGCCCAAAGCCCAGAGGGCGCAGCTGATGGCGACAGAATCGTTCGTGGCAAGCTGCTCGTTCCGGAACGTTTCTTCCCGCAGGCAGCGGCCCATCAGGCGTACCAGCTTTTCCGAAATCCGGTCTGTACTGTTTTCGTCAAAAATGCCAATCCACGTACTGACGGCGCGTTTCACCGAAGAATAACGGATCAGGTTATTGTCTTCAATAACGGAAAACAGGTGCATAAAAGCCTCCGGCCGTCCCTCGTCCATTGTTTCACAGACCGCCTGCCTTGCACCCTCCTGCAGCCGCGCCGCAAGCAGGAATTTGCCGAGCAGTTCATAGAGCCCTTCATTTTTGCACATAACAATGCCGCGGATTAACTCATGGCTTATCATAGCGGTATTGCTTTCGCCAAGCAGGATATCCCGGACGGCGTTTATGGTGCTTTCGCTGCCGCGGTCAATCTGTGCGGCGAGGATGCCGGCATAAGCAAAATATTCCGTCCTGGCATGGTCGTAAAATTCCGGGGTTGTCTGTCCCGTTAAGATATCCGCAAGCGGCGCGCCGTAAAACGCGATCCTTGTGTACGCGCGAAACAGCTGGACGCTTCTTTCCACAAACGGCGCGTAGCTTTCGGAACGGACGCTGCGTCGGTACCATCCGGCGGTCATCTGGAACCGGTTCATCTGATCCAGGGCATAATAAAATTCTTCCCGGTATTCTGCCGGGATGCAGGCGTTTATAAGGTGTCCGTATTCGTTTTGGTACAGCTCAGACAGGGTGCGGCAGGCGCCGTTTTCAAGGAGCTCCCGCATCTTATTACAGGTCTTTTGCGGGAGGGAGTAATAGTAGGTGTCCGGGAGCAGCCCGGTTTCTGATTTGGGGACGCCGGAAGCGTTCTTTTTGGTCTGTGCAACCCAGTTTTCGCTGATTTTTCTTCGTGTTTCGTAAGTAAATTCCGCCATGTTAGTTTCCTCCTTCTATGTATCAGTGTATGTATATAAATGCATGAATTTAAATGTTAGAGCGTGTTTGAAAAATCATTCCAGTATAATGTCGACACAAAAAGTTGTGGTAAAGGGCTGCACCTATTAGGAAGATTTGGGATGCGGAAGCCACTTATCGTGAAGCCTGCCAACACTGTTCGCTGCAGTACTAGAGCATGTTTGAATCAATATATTTGGATAAAATTCTCAGGCTGATGCAGCAGAGTCCGTCCGCATATAGGGCTTACCACCCGGAAAGCATAGTCAGGCGAATAAAGGTAAAGACAGTATCATTTGCCCGGGGAATCTCATCATTTAAAGCGGTCAGTTCCGCTTCGCCGGCAAAAATGCGGTAGATGCCGTCTTCAAAGCACTGGAGGGCATTTTGAATAGCGGCAGATTCATCCGCGTCTTCACCGTTCCTTACTCCAAAGGCGATTTTGCCGCGCTCTGCCTGATTTGCAATTTCATCCCGGGTCAGATAGGGAAGCAGCTGCCCTTCGTCTTTTCTGGCGTTATAGTTTTTTACGCCAAGCGCGGTTAAGGCCGTGATCAGATCCCGCGTTGTCTGCGGCCGGGATTCCAGTACAAACGGAACGGGGACAAGGGAATTTGCGCGCTGTTTGCCTAGTTTTTTCATTCTTACCTGTATCGTATAGGACATGGGAAACCTCCTTCTTTTGCTAGAGCATGTTTGAAAAATCATTCCCGCCATCTGTATCCCCCCACTTAGCGTGATATTTGCGCCATCAGATTGAACATTAGTAGTTCAATCTGCATTCATTCGGTCAACGTAGCCCGCTACGCCTTCCTTATTTGGCACAAATCCCCGCTAAGTAGTCCGTATATCTGTCAGAAAACATTCGTCAAACACGCTCTAATCTTTATTATTTATTTTACATCATATGGCAGCTGTTTGAAAAGATGTATTATGTGTGAATTTTATAAAAAAAGGATGCCAGACATCTGAAAATATGATAAAATAAACGGAACAGGCAGCAATTGAAATATGTTTTACTGTGAAAAAAGCAGAGAACGGAGGAACTATGAAAAGAAATCAAAAAGGCGGTATGCCGCAGAGGGCGCTTAGCTTTGTACTTGCGTTTGCAGTTTGGTTTTCCGGGTTAAGCCTCGCGCCGGCGGGAGACGTCGAAGTACAGGCGGCGTCAAACGTAATTTCTATTTCCAGTGCAAAAGAACTTGCAAAAATTGGAAAAGACGCATCCTATCCGATGGACGGGGATTATGTGCTTACGTCAAATATTGATTTGGGAAGCGAAGGAAACTGGACTCCGATTGGAGGAGCCAACGGGCCGGAATATGCCCTGGTTGAAGGGGAACGCGTTTTTTCCGGAACGTTTGACGGGGCAGGCCACGTCATAGAGGGGCTTACGATTACATACGACGGAAGCGCCGGCAGCCAGAAATCAAATGCGTCGGGACTGTTCGCCATGATAGGAAGCGTTTCGGCACAGGATTATGCAGAAGTGAAAAACCTGAATTTTACGGACGTTTCCATCACGCATACCCTGGGAAGAGGCGATATTATCGGAACTCTGGCAGGGGATGTAAACGGTTATGCAAAAATAAACAACGTTGCGGTCTTAAGCGGCAGTATCAATATAAAAGGAAGCAGTGGGGGAGACTTGATTGGCGTTGGCGGCATTGTGGGGCAGACCAGGACAAACACCCAGAAGGTAGAGATGACGAATCTGTACAATGCCGCTATGGTGACGGTCGAAAATTCGGTTGCCAATACCCAGGAACGCTGCGGAGGTATTCTCGGAAGAATACATCAGCAGGGGGTAATCGGCTCTTTGTCTTCCTGCGTGAATGTGGGAGAAGTTTGGTTTAAAGGAAGCGCCGGCTATGCGATAAACGGCTACAGTTCCTCGCAGGACGCCCAGGCAAATACGGCGAATATTTCCAACTGTTATTATATTACCGGAAAAGATTTCGGTTCATCATCGGCGGTTTCGGAGGAGGAGCTTTCGGGAGAGACGGTGTTAAATGCCCTGGAACCGGAGTATTGGTCCGTTTATAACGGAAAGCTGATGCTTGTTATAAGCCAGGGGAAGGTGGTTACGCCGATTCCACTGCCGCAGTTCGCAGAGGGAGATTCGATGTCTTCCGTAACAAAAAGCTTTACGGTTCCTCTGGTATACGTATCGGAGGAAGGGGAAGAGTCGATTACATGGACGAGCGGGAACCCATCCGTGATTTCTATCGATCCCGCCAGCGGAGCGGCCACAGTAGAAGGCGTGCTTGCAGATACCGCAGTGACGCTGAACGCCGTTACCTCCGTTTCAAAAAGGACGAGGACCGTGACGGTAACGGTGCGCTCTGAACTTACGGTGACAGTGGACAAAGAATATGTAAAGCCCGGCGCAGCTATGACGGCATCCGTGGAAAGGGCGCCTGAGGGGACGGAATTTTCTTACACCTGGAAGGTAGGAGGCGTTATAAAAGCCCGTACGGCTTCGTATACGCCGGATACGTCGGCGTTAAACCAGTTTGTTGAAGTGACGGCGGAGTTAAACGGCAACATGGTGGGACAAAAGAGAATGTACTGCAGCAAGCTGCCGGTTGTATATATTGACACCAACGACGGAGCCGGTATTTATGACAAGCAAAATTATAAAGGCGCGGTAATGCATGTGCAGGGAAACGATACGTTTAACGGCGCAACGACAACGCTCTACGACGGCGGGATATCCATACGCGGGCGTGGAAACAGCACATGGAATACGAGTTTCAACAAACTCCCCTACAAGCTGAAATTAGACGAAAAAACAGATTTATTCGGGTTTGGCAAAAGCAAGCACTGGGCGCTTCTGGCAAATTATATGGACGAATCCCTGATCCGCAATACGACGTCGTATGACCTGGCAGGCAAAATGGGGATTGAGCCGTATTTGAAATCAACGCATGTCGAACTGATTTTAAACGGCGTTTATTCCGGAAACTACCAGTTTGTTGGAAATGTAAGGATTGATACGGGCAGGGTGGAAATCTATGACTGGGAGGATCTTGCGGGGGATGTGGCCAAAGCCATTGGGAAACAAGAAGGCATTTCCGGGGACGCAAGGGATGCGTTTGAGGATTACCTAAACGAGCATATGCAGTGGATTACCAGCGACAGCGTTACTTATCAGGGCAAGGCTTACAAAATTTCCGATTATTTTACGGAGATTCCCAAAAATCCGGACGGCAGCGTCAATTTATCCGGCGGGTTTTTATTCGAACTCGACGAATACTATGACGAGGCATCCAAATTCCGCACTCAAAAAGGGCTTCCGATGATGTTTAAAAGCCCGGAATTTATCAGCACAAACAACGAACTGTTTTCTTCAGCGCAGAATTTTATCCAGGCGGTGGAGGACAGCGTCTGGTCGTCTGACTTTTACACAACATACAATGGGGAGCGGAAGCATTACACGGATTTAGTAGATATGGATTCCCTTGTGAACTACCTAATTATCAACGAATTTTACTGGAATACGGAAACCATGAAAAAGAGCAGCTTTATGTACAAGGATTTGGACGGCAAGCTTATGATTGGGCCGTTATGGGATATGGACTGGACGTCTAACAGTATTGTTAGTTCATCAGAAACCAATAAGCCGTATGTGTGGATGATAAAAGATCGCGGGTCGTCAACACAGACGCAAAAGGTATCCTGGTATCTTGCGCTGATCCGGGATCCGTACTTTGTCAGGAAAATGTATGAAAGCTATACAAAAAACAGGGAGTATTTTGGAGAGATTGTAGAAACGGGCGGAATCATCGATCAGGATATCGAATACCTGCGGGAATCCGGCGAGGCAAATTATAACGGGCATTTTATGCAATCGTTGTCTCCGTTTGTTACGGAAGCGGAGCGTCTGCGGACATTTTTAAAAACGCGCTTAAGCTGGCTGGATCAACAGTTTAAGACTCCTGAAACACTGCTTTCGTCTCTGGGCGGATTCAAAGCGTCCGGCAGTATTTCCGTAACAGCGGATACCAGCGATGCGGCGGCAACGTCTTATACGGCGTCTGTAACGGACAGTTCCGCCAAAAAAGTTGGTTTTTATATCAACGGAATATTGGCGGGAACAGCGGATATAGCGGGAGGAAAAGCTGTTCTTACGGCGTCGGACCGTTTTTTGGATCAGACGGAAGGCGCGGTGAATATCGTACAAGTAAGGGCGCTTGACGCTTCCGGGACTCCGTTGTCAAGCGGGTCTGTCACCAATTATATTTCTTTTACAAAAGAAGTCAAAGCTGAGGCGCTGACAGGTACGGCTTCTGTCCGCGGACGCGTAAGGGCCGGTTCGGTACTGACGGCAGAGTTTGGCAATACGAACAGTACAGGCACGATTTTTTATCAGTGGAAAGCGGACGGAGCAGATATTGCGGGCGCTGTGGAAGCGCAGTTTTTACTGACAGAAGCGCAGGTTGGCAAGCGGATTTCCGTTGAGATTACAAGTTCGGATAAAAGCGGCTCCGTCGTCAGCGAAGAGACGGAACCGGCCGCTGCGTTGGAACTGAAAAACGATCATATCATTATCAACCAGGTTTACGGCGGCGGCGCAAATGATGAAACGCCCGTATCGCACAGTTTTATTGAACTGTACAATCCGACGGATAAGGATATCAGCCTGGACGGCTATTCTGTCGGGTATATGTCCGGCGGTAAAAACGGCCCGGCGCTAGAAGAGGTTGTGCTGCCTCTGGAAAATAAAACGGTTCCGTCGCATGCGTCGTACCTTATCCGCTGTGAGGCGCAGGCCGATACCACGCCGGAATTAATCAAACTGCGTATTGACAAGTTTGACCAGGAATGGGATCAGGCGATTGACAATAAGCGGTATCAGATAATCCTGTATCATGGGGACGAGGCGGAAGACGGCGTTTCGGTCAATGAAAACCCTGTGGAAGGTTTTGCGCTTTCGGACGGTACAATCAGCAAGCAAAAGGCGATCCGCAGGAAAAAGTTTGTAGATACAGACAGCAATACGGCTGATTTTGAAGCTGTAAGCTATCGGGACGAGACCGCGCAGGTTATTGAACAAAAACGTCCGAGATGCCTGGAAGACGGCGCATGGGGGACGGGCGGCGACGAGCCGGACGAATTATCAGGATCGCTTTCCATCCGGGGAAACGCTTTATTAGGCGCTATTCTTTATGCGGATGACGCGACGAATAATACAGGTGAAATTTCTTATCAGTGGAAAGCGGACGGAGCGGATATTGCAGGCGCTTCCGGACAGTTTTTGGCTGTTGGTGAAAGCTTGAAAGACAAATTGATTTCCGTAACTGTCACAAGCAGCGTGGAAACCGGTTCCATGACCGCAGCTATGGAGCGGGCGGTACGGGAAGGAAAGGCGCAAAACGGCCATGTTATTATCCATCAGGTATATGGCGGCGGCGGAAAAGGCAAAACACCTATTTCCCATAGCTTTATCGAATTGTATAATCCGACGCCAAAAGATGTGAACCTGGACGGATACCGGATTTCTTATTTGTCAGACGGCACGCAGGAAGAACTTGCGCTTTCCGGTACGATTTGTTCCGGCGCGTCCTACCTGATTCAGTGCGCTCCGGAACAGGACGCTACGGGAGTGGTTACCATTTCGGATCCGGACTGCGTCTGGGATTTGACAATTGCAAATAAACGCTACAGCGTGCTTTTGAAAAACAAGGATACAAACGTAGACGGCGTTTCCGTGAATGAAGCGCCGGTAGAAGGAACGGCTCTGGTAAATCCGGAAGACGATGAAATTATTTCCAAGAATAAATCGATCCGGAGGATTGCTTTTATTGATACGGACGATAATGCCGCCGATTTTGAGGTTCTTAATTACAGCAAACTGCCGGAGGAGCTTTTGGCAGGCGTTGTTCCAAGGCGCGGCTCAGACGGCGCATGGGGACTGGCAATAGAGCCGGATCAACCGGACGAACAGTTAATCCAGCAGGCGCAGGAGGCAGTCTTAAATGCCGCTGCAAAAGAAAAGGATAAATATACGGCGGATTCTTACAAGGTTTTAGAGGCCGCGCTGCAGGAAGTTAAAAATATCCTTGAAAGCCCGGACGCTACGGCGGACGGTTTACAGAAGGCTCTTGCGAATTTGCAGAAAGCGATTGACGGGCTGAAGGAAAAGACGCCGGAAGGACCGGGCGTAAACCCGGGACCCGTGGAGAATCCGGGCGGCAATCCGCCTTCCGAAACGATAACCGTAAAGGCCGGGGATAAATACCGCATGGGAAAGGGCTGGTATAAAGTAACGAAGGTTACGGCGGCCGGAGGGACGGTTACATACGAAAAACCAGTGAAAAAGAACTATACCAGCGTTTCGGTTCCGCCAACAGTAAAGATCCAGGGAAAGACATTCCAGGTTACGGCTGTTTCTGCAAAGGCGCTGAAAGGAAACAAAAAGCTAAGTAAAGTTACACTGGGTAAAAATATAACCCGCATTGGCAATTCGGCATTTGAAGGCTGCGGGAAACTGAAAAAGATCACTGTGAACTCCAAAGTTTTAAAAAACGTTGGCAAAAATGCTTTAAAAGGCGTTCACTCTAACTGTAAGATTAAAGTACCAAAGCAGAAACTCAGCCTGTATACGCGCCTGTTCCGTAAGAAAGGGCAGAAGACGGGCGTGAAGGTAGTAAAGTAAAAGGGTTAAGCCTGGCAAGGGAGCCGCATAATAGCGGTTCCCTTGCTTGTATCAAAAGCGGCCCGCCATGTTGGTTATAAAGAAACGCAAGGGATAAAATCTGGAAAGTGAAATTTATATAAAAAAATTTGTAATAAATACTGGACAAACTCGGAAATATATGCTATTATAATTGAGCACGTTTGAGAAAATGTGTAATGACGATGCGTGGCTCAGTTTGGTAGAGCGCTGCGTTCGGGACGCAGAGGCCGCAGGTTCAAATCCTGTCGCATCGATTCTTGGCAGGGGCGCCGGAATCCTTAGAAATTGAGGGTTCCGGGCTTTTTTCTCTTTTCCAAGCGATCCTATCCCTTATTATAGCCTAGAGCGTGTTTCTGTTTTGATAGGGGTAACAACTGTCCCGGTAAACAATCCTGCATGGAAATTCAATCCGCACAGGGGAAACATGCCCTTTGGCAATGCGGTCAAGCAAAAGCATTACCGCCATATGCGCCATTTCCCGGTGCGGAATATGGATTGTAGTCAGATAAGGCTTCGTGTTTTGCGCGTCTGCAATATCGTCGATTGAAATAACGGAAACAGAACGCCGTACGCTTGCTTTCTGCCGCCCAAGCAGTTCTAATACACGGATAGCAGTATTGTCGTTTGCGCAGAAAATCGCGGAAAAATCTGCTTTTCCCGCCTGTTTGGCTAAAAACAGTTCTTCAAAAACCGCGTCGGTTTCATCTTTCGTCTGGTTTGTCTGTTTGATCAGGTTATAATCCATCGGTATTTTATTTTGAAACAGGACATTGCAGTAGCCTACATAACGGCTTTCGTAAGAACAGTCGCCGATGTAGGCGATTTTTTGGTGCCCGAGAGAAAGCAGGTGGTTCATTGCTAGTTCCGCGGCTTTCCGGCCGTCGCAGACGACTTCGTCAATGTCGAAATCCATCGTGTTACGCCAGATGCCGGCAATATTTTTATTCTGCAGCAGAATTTGCGAGAGCAGCGTATGGGAGCATCTGCCCATAATAAGGATGCCGTTTGCAGAAGATAGCTTCTTCTGGCAGATGTCCTCTGCGTGCACCATATCGTCTATGACGGCGCCCTGTTTTAAAAGTTCGGTTTCCAGGCTGCGGAACAGTTCGGAGAAAAAGGGATCCTCTTCGGCAGTGACGCGAGCCATGACGACGGCAATGCGCGGCAGTTTTACCGTTTCGCCGGAGCCTTTTTTTAACGCCCTTGCGGCCTGGTTGGGCTGGTAGCCGATTTCCCTGGCGGCGGCCCATATTTTGTCCTGCAGTTCTTTGGAGGCGCAGGAGGAGGAAGTATTGTTTAAAACACGGGATACCGTGGAGACGGAGGCGCCCGCTATGGCGGCAATTTGTTTTAAGGACATGTGTTCTCCTTTCATTTTTTGTAATAAGGACAAACGTTTGCGTAATATAGGGGTTGTAAATAGTTGTAAAATCAGGTAATAATATTTGCGTAATATACAATGTAACAAAATAAAACGGATGTGTCAATGAAAAAGAGCAAACGTTTTCGTTTGGTGCGGATGATTTGTATTATGGCGGACAATGTTGGAAAAGTTCCGTCACCCAGAGCACAGGGAATGCGGTTTTGGCAGGCTTGCACGATAAGTGACTTTTGCTTCTCAAATCTTTCGGATGGGTGCGGCTCTTTGCCATAACTTTTTTGCGTTGGCGCTATATAGGAATGATTTATAGACGTATCGTTCGCTGTAGTGTTAGACTGTGTTTGAAAAATATGTTCCGGCAGATGTAATCTATACTAAGCGGAAGGTGCAGATGACGGGAATGATTGTTATTTTATAGAAAGAAAGGGATTTTAAGATGAGAAAAGAGTGTTTGAAGAAATGGACGGCGTCGGTTATGGCTGCTGTTTTGCTGGGCGGTTGTTTGGCCGGGTGCGGGAATAAGGATGCGGAAGGAGACAGCGATACGGTTACGCTGACTAATGTTTCTTATGATCCGACCAGGGAGTTTTATGAGGCATACAATCGGATATTTGCCGAGCATTATGAGGAGGAAACCGGAAAGGCAGTTGAGGTGACGCAGTCGCACGGCGGTTCCGGTTCGCAGGCGCGTTCCGTGATCGAGGGGAATGAGGCGGACGTGGTTACGCTGGCGCTGGCGCATGATATTACGCTGATTGAAGAAGCGGGCTTAATTGAGCCCGGGTGGCTGGAGGAATTTGAAGGAAACAGCGCGCCGTATACTTCGACGATTGTTTTTCTGGTTCGGAACGGAAATGAAAAGGGGATTTCCGACTGGGACGATCTGATAAAGGAAGGGGTTGAGGTGATAACGCCCGATCCGAAATCGTCCGGCGGCGCGTGCTGGAATTTCCTGGCGGCCTGGTATTATGCAGATCAGAAATTCGGCGGGGACGAGGCCAAAATGAAGGATTTTGCGGCAAGCCTGTATGATAACGTGCTGGTTATGGATTCCGGCGCAAGGGGCGCGACGACGACGTTTGTGGAAAACGGGCAGGGCGACGTTCTGGTTGCGTGGGAAAACGAGGCGCTTCTGGCGATGCAGGAGTATCCGGACGAATTTGAGCTTGTGACGCCAAGCATTAGTATCCAGGCGGAGCCTTCGGTTGCAGTTGTCGATGAAAATGCGGACAAGAACGGTACGCAGGAGGCGGCAAAGGAGTATTTGTCGTTTTTATATACGCAGGAGGCGCAGCGGCTGGCGGGAGAGAATTTTTACCGGCCGACGGACGAAGCGGTTTTGCAGGAATTTGGCGATGTGTTTGATTTGAGTGTAAAGCTGTGTACGATTGACGATTTTGGCGGCTGGGATCAGGCGTATGCGGATTTTTTTGCGGACGATACAATCTTTGATGAAATTTATAACCAGTAACGCGGGGAGGCAAAAATATTTATGGCGGGAAAAAAACAGCAGGGCAAGCGGGTTTTGCCCGGGTTTGGGATGACGATGGGAATTACGGTGGCGATGCTTTCACTGTTGATCTTAATTCCCCTGGCGTCTATTTTGACCTATTCGTTCCGTTTATCACTCAGTGAGTTCTGGGAACTGATTGCGCGCCCGAATGTGCGGCAGGCGTTTTTGACCAGCACGGGGTGCGCGTTTTTGGCGGCGGTGATAAACTGTGTGTTCGGGCTGAATCTGGCGTGGATTTTAGTGCGGTATGATTTTCCAGGCAGGCGGCTGATGGACGCAATGATTGAACTGCCGTTTGCGCTGCCGACTTCGGTTGCGGGCATTACGCTTTCGCGGATGTATTCGGATCAGGGCGTCTTGGGACAGTTCCTGCAGAAAATGGGGATCAAGGCGTCGTATTCTAAGGTGGGGATTGTGATTGCCATGGTGTTTATCGGAATCCCGTTTGTCGTGCGGGCGCTGCAGCCGGTGCTGGAAAAGCTGCCGGAGAGCCTGGAGGAGGCAAGCGAGATGCTGGGGGCAAGCCGGATGTATACGTTTCGTCGGGTCATTTTGCCGGAGCTTACGCCTGCGCTATTAACCGGGTTCGGGCTGGCGCTGGCGCGCGGGATCGGGGAGTACGGAAGCGTCATTTACATATCCGGAAACAGCGAAAAAGCGGGGACGCAGGTGGTTTCTTATATCATTATGCAGAAGTTAAATTCCGGAAGCGTGGACTATGAAGGGGCGGCGGCGATTGCGCTGGTGCTTTTGGTGGTGTCGTTTGTGCTGCTGTTATTGGTCAGCATCGTGCAGATAGCGGCCGGACGCAGGACGAAAGGGTAAGGGAAAGGAGAATTATGGAAACAAAGGCACATTCTCAGGTAAAACAACAAAAACCGCGCAGGCGCGGATGGATTCCCGGCCTGCTGTTGGCCAGCGGCATCCTGTTCTTTTTTATTATGCTGGTATTTCCGCTGGGCGAGGTGATTTACCGATCCTTAAAAGACGGATTTGCAGTATACGCGTCTGCCATTACTGCAAAAAATACTCTGTCCGCATTGAGGGTGACTTTGATTGCTATGACGGCTGCCGTATTGGTCAATACGTTTTTTGGGTTATGCGCGTCCTGGCTTCTGACAAAATTTGAATTTCGGGGCAAGCAGGTATTATCGACGCTGATTGATATCCCGTTTTCTATTTCTCCGGTTATTGCAGGGCTTGCGTATATTATGACGTTCGGGAGGATGGGATGGGCTTCCCCGTTGATAGATTGGCTCAATGAACTGCTGGGGACGGATATTTCGTTTGTGTTTTCCGTGCCGGGCGTCGTGCTGGCGACGATTTTTGTAACGTTTCCGTTTGTGTCGCGGGAGCTGATCCCGGTGATGCAGGCGCAGGGCAGTTCGGAAGAGGAAGCGGCTGTTATGATGGGCGCAAAGGGCTTTACCGTATTCCGCAGGGTGACGTTTCCGCATATTAAGTGGGCGCTTTTGTACGGCGTGATTTTGTGCGCGGCAAGGGCGTTTGGGGAATTTGGCGCGGTATATGCCGTTTCTAAGGCAAGAGGAAAGACGTTTACGCTGCCGCTTGAAATTGACGCGCTTTATATGGCGGGCAGCGCGGAATCGATTACGCAGGCGTTTGCGGTGTCTTCGCTTCTGGTGCTTTTGTCGATTGTGATTTTAATCGTAAAACAGATTGTGGAATACCGTGGAAAACGGGAAGCATAGGGAGGGAACGGCAGATGTATGTGGAAATGAAGCATATCAATAAAAATTTCGGGGATTATGAGGCGGCGAAGGATATTAATTTTGGCATCGAAAAAGGAAAATTGGTCGCGCTGCTTGGGCCGAGCGGAAGCGGGAAGACGACGATTCTGCGCATGATCGCAGGGCTTGAGACGCAGGACAGCGGCGATTTGGTAATCGAGGGAACCGTGGTGAACGATATCCCGGCCGGTAAGCGCGGCATCGGGTTTGTGTTCCAGAATTACGCGCTGTTTCGGTATATGACCGTACAGCAGAATATTGCGTTCGGGCTTGAAGTGCAAAAAAAGCCGAAACAGGAGATTGCGGCGCGCGTGGAGGAGCTGATACGCCTGGTGGGGTTAGAAGGGATGGAAAAACGCTACCCGGATCAGCTTTCCGGCGGGCAGCGGCAGAGAGTGGCGTTTGCAAGGGCATTGGCGCCGAATCCCCAGCTGCTTTTGCTGGACGAGCCGTTTGCGGCGATTGACGCGAAGGTGCGCAAGGAACTGCGGGCGTGGTTAAAGCAGATGATTGCAAAGGTCGGCATTACGAGCATTTTTGTCACGCACGATCAGGATGAGGCCGTGGAAGTGGCGGATGAAATTATTATTGTAAATGAAGGCAGGATTGAGCAGATAGGGACGCCGATTGAAATTTACAAAAGACCGAAGACTTCGTTTGTGTCGCAGTTTATCGGGACGTCTGTGGTGCTGGACGCATTCCGCGGGTTCGGCGGGTTTGAAGAGTTAAAGGAAGGCTGTCAGGTCATTATCCGTCCGGAATTTGTGGAGTGCTTTAAGAGCGACAACCGGAAGTTTAAGAGCCTGATGCCGTTTTCCGAGGAAGGCGAAATCACGGGAATTGCGTTTCGGGGAAGCTATCTGGAACTGACGCTTTTTGTAAACGGCGTGTACCTGACGACGAACCGCTCGTTAGAGCGGAGGCCGGTAGAGGTCGGGGAGCGTATGCGCGTGCTTTTGTACCGTGTTTATCTGCTGGAAGAAGGCGACGCGCATTTGTATAAAAATAAACTTTTGGCTGGAGTGGATGTGGAAGGGCTGTAATTTTGGAGGAGTAGCAATCCGCTATTTGGGCAAACTAAGACCGAGAGGAGTGCATGACATGCTGCATACGGAAAACGAAAATGTCCGTTCCAGGCTTTTAAAGGGACGTTTTGGACTGGAAAAAGAAAGCCTGCGGATTACGGGAGACGGTTATCTGGCGCATACCAGACATCCGTTTCCAAAAGATCCCCATATTGTCCGCGATTTTTCTGAAAACCAGACGGAAATCAATACTCCGGCAGCGCAGAGTGCACAGGAAGCCGTGGAACTTTTGGGTCTGTATTACCGCAAGCTGCAGGCCGTTTTAAAAGGGCTTACAAAACGCGAATATCTCTGGCCGTTTTCCAACCCGCCGTATATCCGCAACGAAGAAGATATCCCGATTGCCCGCTTTTACGGCGCGCAGGCGGCGAAAACAGGCTACCGGGAGTATTTGTCGGATCGGTACGGCAGGTACAAGATGACGTTTTCCGGCATCCATGTGAATTACTCTTTTGACGAGGAATTGCTTCTGGCGGATTTTGCACTGAGCGGCGGGCGGGATTTTGCGGAATATAAAAACCGGCTTTATGTTGTTTTGGCGGAGCAGGCGGCGGTATACGGATGGCTTTTGGTGGCGGCTACGGCGGCAAGCCCGCTGTTGGACGGCTCCTTTGTGGAAAAAAAGCGGTATGACGAAGATACGTTTACCGGGCTTTCGTCAATCCGCTGCAGCGAACTGGGGTACTGGAATTACTTTGCGCCGATTTTGGATTATACGGATATCAGACGGTATGCGGACAGTATGAAACAGTTTGTGGACGACGGGCTTTTGCGGACGCCTGCGGAGCTTTATTATCCGATCCGGTTAAAGCCTGCGGGAGAGAATAACCTTTCTGCGCTCCGTGAAAAAGGCGTGGATCATATTGAACTGCGGATGTTTGATTTAAACCCGTTTACGTTTGTTGGGGTAGACGTAAGGGACGTGCTGTTTGCGCAGTATTTTCTGGTGTGGCTTTTATGCCGGAACAGGCAGGAATTTCCGAAATATGCGCAGGTGCAGGCGGTGCAGAATTTTAAGAATGCGGCGCATTATGATCTAAAGACAGTCAAGATTGTGATGCCGGACGGGACGGTTTGCCCGGTGGTGGACGCGGCGCTTTGCGTGCTGGAAGAGATGCGGGAATTTTACCGGGGATTTGGGGACGAGGTGACGGGCGTCCTGGAGTTTGAAACCGAGAAGTTTACAAATCCGAAGAAACGGTATGCGTACCGGGTACGGGAAGAGTTTGGCGGCGGATTTGTGAAAAAGGGACTTGCGCTTGCTAAACAGAGACAGGAGGAAGCGACGGTCGTATTGCAGGAAGGAAATTGTGAAAAAAGTGTGAACTTTGTTGTGGCGGGGTGGAAATGCTCCGATATAAATAAAAGTTAGCTAAGGATAGCGTCTGAACTCAAAGGATTGATAAAAGGTTCTTTTGGGTACAGGCGTTTTTTTTATCCAAAACAGCGCTATTTCTTATTTTTATGAAAGAAAGGGATGTGGAGAACATGAGGAGATGGAAGCGGATGCTGATGATTTGCGTTTTTGCGGTTCTGCTGACGGCGCTAAACGGCGGACAGGTACAAGCGGCGGATGATCAGGATTTTGGGGAGTGCGGGGCGAATTTGACGTATACTCTGTCAAATAATGGCGTACTTACCATTACCGGGGACGGAGATATGACGAACTTTACGGATGCGGGAAGCGTGCCCTGGTTTAAGCAGCGTACGAGGATATCGTCGGTGGTGTTTGACGGGAATGTGACGAGTATCGGGTCGTATGCGTTTAATTACTGTACGAAGTTAAGCCAGTGCGCGCTTCCGGAGAGCGTGAAGGCGATTGGCACTTATGCGTTTTACAGGTGCGGCAGCCTGACGGAGTTTCGGGTACCTTCTAAGGTGACGGGAATCGGCGCGTTTGCGTTTGCGGAATGTTCCGGCTTGTCGCAGGTTACGCTGCCGGACGGGCTTATCAGCATTGGCGTTTCGGCGTTTAGCGGATGTGTAAGCCTTGGGAATATTACGATTCCGGAAAGTGTGACGAGTATCGGAAAGGGCGCGTTTGATAATACCGGGATTGATGATTCCAATATAGCGTTTTCACGCGGCAGCTGCGGGGAGAACCTGAAGTGGGAACTGCTTGGCGGCAGGAAGCTGCGGATTTACGGAAGCGGGACTATGGCGGATTATGCGTCCGGCGCCGCGCCGTGGGCCGCAAACGCAGGGGCAATTACGGAACTGGCCGTGGAGGACGGAGTAACCGGGATTGGGGACTTTGCGTTTGCAAACTGTACTGCGGTCCGCGCGGTTTCTTTGCCGGAGAGCATCCGCCGGATTGGAAAATCGGCCTTTTCGGGATGTACGGGGCTTTCCGGAATAACGCTTGGCGTATCGGTTACGGAGATAGGGGATCACGCGTTTTTTAAATCTGGCATTGGATCGGTTGAATTTTTGGGTTCCGGTAAAGTTTCTGTGGGAGATTTTGCTTTTTCGGAATGCGAATCCCTAAAAAGCGTGCGCTTGGAACAGGGGACGTTTGAATTGGGACAGAACCTGTTTTCCGGCTGTACAAAGCTGGAGGAAGTATCCGTACAGGCTGTGATAAAACAGATGGGAAGCCATATGTTTTCCGGCTGTACGGCGCTTGCGTCCGTTATACTTGGACAGGGCGTGGAAGCCGTTGGGGCAAATATGTTTGACGGATGTACGTCTTTGGAACAGGCGGTGTTCCCGGAGGGAATTAAGGTTCTTGCGGATTATATGTTCCAGGGGTGCTCCGGCATGAAGCAGGTTGTTATGCCGGATACGGTAACGGCAGTTGGCAAAGGCGCATTTGCCGGGTGCAGAGGGCTTACGCAGGTCACGTTTTCGGCCGCAACGGAAACCATAGAGACGCTGGCGTTTCAAAACTGCGTGGGTTTAAAGGAAGTTGCGGTTCCGGAGTCGGTAAAAAGCTTCGGTATCGGGGCGTTTTCCGGCTGCAGCGGCCTGAGCCGTATCACGGTGCCGTTTGTTGGGGCGGACAGAGAAAAAGAAAAGGCTTCGGAGGAAACGCTGTTCGGTTATATATTCGGGACGACGGCTTATGAAGGCGGAACGGTTGTGACGCAGTATTTTACCGATAAAGGGCATTGCGGGTACATTCTGCCAGATGCCCTGACAGAAGTGACGGTTACGGGAGGCGTTTTGTTTGACGGCGCATTTGATCACTGCGCGAGGCTTACAAAAGTTACGTTAGAAGCAGGCGTTACGCGGATGGGCAGCGGGGTGTTCGGCGCTTGCGAGGGGCTTTTGGAAGCGGTTTTGCCGGAAACGCTTACGGCGGTTTCCCCAAATACATTCCGGGGCTGCGTAAAGCTGGCTGAAATTACGCTTTCGGACAGCGTGACGTCAATCGGGGCGGGCGCGTTTTCGGGATGTGTGCTGCTGAATGATATCGTGCTGCCGGAAGGCCTGCAAAGTATTGGCGCAGGGGCGTTTTCGGGTTGTACCGGGTTAGAGAATTTTACGTTCCCACAACAGATGACAAGGATTGAAAACGAAGCGTTTTCCGGGTGTACGAAGCTTGCGGCAGTGGATTTGCCGGAGCATATTGTATCAATTGGAAACGAAGCGTTTGCCGGATGTACGGGCATTTTGCGCGTGACGCTGCCGGAAACCATGACGTCGGTCGGAACGGGGGCGTTTCAAGAGTGCACGGGAATCACGGAAGTGCTGCTTCCGGGTAAAATAACACAAATTTCAGACGGTTTGTTTTCCGGCTGCGAGGCTTTGCGGACGGTTACGTTTGCAGGCGGAGTGGAAACGATTGGGAAAGGAGCCTTTCAGGGATGCGTTTTATTGGAACAGGTTGCGCTTCCGGCGACTTTAACTGCAATCGGGGACGAAGCGTTTTCCGGCTGTAAGAAACTTACGTCCGTTGTTTTGCCGGAAGGCCTGGAATCCATCGGTAAGGGAGCGTTTTTGGGCTGCTCCGGATTGTCGGAAATTACGGCGCCGGACAGTGTAACTTCTATCGGAAGCGGGGCTTTTTCCGGGTGCAGCGGGATTTTGCGCGTCAAACTTCCGTTTGTGGGCGGTTCGTCTGAAGCGGGAACGGCTTCTGCGGAGACGTTGTTTGGTTATATTTTCGGAACGGAAGCGTTTTCCGGGGCTACGGCTACAAAGCAGTACAGCGCCGCGGGAACGGTAAGTACCTATTATATTCCGGATGCATTGTCCGAGGCCGAAATTACAGGAGGAAAAATTCTTTACGGCGCTTTTTACGGCTGTAAAAATTTAACAAAGATTTTACTGACGTCTGCCGATCAGGTTACGGAAATTGCGGACAGCGCGTTTTATGGATGTACCGGCCTGCAGAGGTTTTCGATACCGGAAAGCGTGACGTCAATCGGTGCAAAGGCGTTTTCCGGCTGTTTGGGGCTGACGGAAGCGGTTATTCCGGCATCGGTTGAACGTATCGGCGCATATGTGTTTCACGGATGTTCGAAGCTGGGCAGCGTGTCGCTTTACGACGGCCTGCTTGGAATCGGTGCGAACGCGTTTATGGGCTGCGGCAGCTTAAAGGAAATAACGGTGCCGGAAACGGTTACGGAAATTCAGTCGTCGGCGTTTAGCGGCTGCGGCGCGTTAGAGCGTATGACGCTGCCGTTTATAGGGTTAAAGGCGGATTTGCCTGCGGCTTCTGCGCAGACGCTGTTCGGGTTTATTTTTGGTAAGGAAAGCTTTTTGGGCGCAACGGCCACCAAGCAGTATTTTTCAAGCAGCGCGGTTACATATTATATTCCGGATTCCCTTAAGAACGTAACCGTTACAGGCGGCAGCGTGCGGTATGGATCATTTTTTAACTGCAGCCGCTTAGAGAAGATTACGCTTCCGCAGGGGGCGGCGGAAATTGAAAGCCATGCATTCCGCAACTGCCAGGGGCTGACGAAGCTTGTAATTCCTGAGAATGTGACATCTATTGGAAGTTATGCATTTATGGATTGCGTCAATTTGGCTGCCGTTACCGTTCCGGACAAAGTGACGTCCATAGGGGCGTACGCTTTCCAAAACTGCGCCAAATTAACCGGGTTTTCGGTTCCGGAAAGCCTGACCGCAATTGAACCTTATACATTCAGCGGCTGCACGTCTTTAGGCAACCTGGTAATTCCGGAAAAAGTCACATTGATTGGAACATATGCATTTAAAAACTGCAGCGGCATGACAAACCTAAGCGTGCCCGATTCGGTTACAGAAATCGGCAGCGCGGCTTTTTCGGGCTGCAGCGGTTTAGAGCGCGTTTCCCTGCCGTACGCGGGAGCAAGCGGCAATCAGGCGAAAGCTTCTTTGCGGACGCTTTTTGGGTTTGTGTTCGGCAGCGTAAGTTATAGCGGCGGTACGGCGGTGAAGCAGTATTATTCCACAGCCAGCGCTACCTATTACATTCCGGACGCGCTCAAGCACGTGGAAATCAGGGGCGGGAAGCTGCATTACGGCACATTTTACGGCTGCAGCCGTTTGAACAGCGTTATTTTGCCCAGAAATTTAGAGCAGGTGGGAAATCTAGCATTCAATGGCTGTACCGCCTTGGATGAAGTTGTGTTTTCCGGTACGGCTCCGTCTTCTATTGCACAGGACGCATTTACGGGGGTAACGGCATCGGTATTTTATCCGGTAACCGATACATCCTGGGCGCGCTATGTCGGGGAACAGTTTGGCGGCAGGCTTTTCTGGGAAGAGCATACGCATCAATATGAGCAGGAAACAAATGAGCCGACCTGTACCGAAGCAGGCTATACGACATACCGGTGTATTTACTGCGGCAAATCCTACCAGGTGGACGGGGCGGAAGCGCTGGGGCATGATGAAACGGCGGATGAAGCTGTGGAGCCGACCTGTACCGAAAGCGGCAGGACGCAAGGGTCTCACTGCGCGCGCTGCGGCCAGGTTATGACAGCGTCGGAAACCATCCCCGCAACAGGCCATCGTTTTACGCAATACGTATCCAACCAGGACGCGACATACGAAGCGGACGGAACAAAGACGGCGGACTGCGGCAACGGCTGCGGCCAGAAAGACACGCGCCCTGAACCCGGAAGCAGGCTGACAGACACGAAAAACCCGGAAGTTGAAATTACAATGGGAGATCATCTCTGGAGTGAAACCGTCAGCCAGCCTACCTTTTCGCTGTGTTTCAGGGAAACGCAGACGGTAACCGTTACGGCGAGGGACGAAGAGGCGCTTCCAAACGGCGGTACGGTAAACCGTCTGGATAAAGCGTATTATTATATTTCAGATAAGGCTCTGACGCCGGCGCAGCTTCGCGGCGTTTCCTGGACGGAATATAAAACGGCGCTGCGCTTAAACCCGGACGGCAAGTTTTTAGTTTATGTGAAAGCGCAGGATCGGTCGGGGAATCTCTCCTATGCTTCTACAGACGGCATCCTGATTGACCGGACGCCGCCGGAGTTGTCCGGTATAGCGGACGGGGCGAAATACTGCGGCGCAGTGCAGTTTACGGCGGCGGATCTTTCCCTGGTATCGGTGACGGATAATGAAACGGCACTGACGCCGTCCGGGGGCAAATATACGATAGCCGGCGACGGGCAGCAGCATACGGTGGAAGCTACAGACGCATGCGGCAATACGGCGTCCGTCACCATTACCGCGGAACAGGGACATACCTGGCTTTCCCCGGTATTTGCCTGGGGCAAAGACAATATGAGTTGTACCGCAACCTATACCTGCCGGAATAACAGCGGCCATGTCCAGAGGATGAATTGTACGGTAAAAAAAGAAACCGTGCAGGCGTCGTGCACACAGCAGGGACGGGACGTATTTACAGCGACTACGACACTGGACGGCGTAATAAAGACGAATATCAGGACAACGTATACGGAAGCCCTTGGGCATGATTATGAGGTTTCGTTCCGCTGGGCGCAGGATCTGCAGTCCTGTACGGCTGCGATGGTATGCAGGCGCGCGGGGTGCGGAGAGGATACGCCGGGACATACGGTAAATCCGCAGGCTTGTACTGTAGAAACCAAGATAACAGATGCCACCTGTACGTTGGAGGGATTAAGGGAAATCATTGCAAGCGTTTCCGTAGACGGTACGGAATATAGAGATACAGGTAAAAGCGAGCGTTTGCCGCTCAATCCGGAAAATCATGTGAATACGGTTGTGGTGGGAGAAAAAGAACCTACGGCGACGGAGGAAGGGTATACGGGAGATACGCAGTGCAGCGACTGTGGGGTTACCATTGCTTATGGGGAGAAAATACCGGTGAATCCGGATAAGCCAGTGGATCCGGATAAACCCGTGGATCCAGACAAACCCGTAGATCCGGATAAGCCGGTGAATCCGGACAAACCGGTGGATCCGGATAAGCCGGCAGAGCCAAATAATCCTGGCGGTTCTTCAAATTCGGGTATAGATAATTCCGGTGGAGCCATACAAAATCCTGTAGAGTCATTTCCGAAAAAGGGAACAAAATTAAAAGACGGCAAGGGTAATGTTTATATTGTAACCAAAACCGGAATGGAAGCAGAGTTCAAAGCCCCGTTCAGTAAAAAGTTAAAATCCTTAAAAATACCGGAAAGCGTGAAAATAAACGGTATTTCCTATAAAGTGACTTCAATTGCAAAATCTGCTTTGAAAGGATGCAAAAGCTTAAAGACAGTAACGATTGGAAAAAATATTAAAAAGATCGGTGCGGCAGCATTTTATAACTGTAGTTCTTTGAGGAAGGTTACGATAAAAACCAGTCAACTGACCGTAAAAAGTGTTGGAGCAAAAGCGTTTGCAGGGCTTCATAAATGGGCGGAGTTTAAAGTGCCGGCAAAAAAAATGCCAACATACAAAAAGCTGCTGCAAAAAAATTGCTGGATTTTGCCAAGGAAACAGCTCTCCCGGTGGATTGTGCAAACGCTTATCACTTCGCCAGTATTCGAGGCGAGTGGGCAATAGCCTTTAAGATTGCAAAGGCATGGTACCAATTAGAGCCGCAACTGATGGTGCAATTATTGCAGGCGGAATCTCTGGCCAATTCAGGCCGTGAGGCAAAGGCTTTGCCTATCATCAACCGTATAGAAAAAGAATCTGGAAGTTCCCGTACTTTACTCAAATTAAAGGCTCATTGTTTGCAGGTGCTGGGCCGGCAAAATGAGGCAGTTGCATATTTAGAAAATATTCAATATGGAGAGCATGATGATGAACTATTGCTATTGCGAGTTAGAACCTACCTCCAATTAGGTCAGAGAGAAGATGCTGTTTTTTGCCTGAAGGATTATTTGAACCACGGATACAAAAATAAAGATGTATTTGGGATGCTCATAGAGATTTTAAAAAGTACAGATCTTGTTGAAGCTAGTAGATATGCGATGCTTTTCCACCAATCGTATCCGGAAGATCAATCTGCCCTATCTGTGGCCGTGCAGCTTGCGCTTCTCGCAGGTACTAATTGTGATAAAAGCGATTTCGACAAGTTTCATGATCTTTCCGTCCAAGGAGCGGGCGGATTTCGACAGTGCAGCATCTCTGAAGCACTGGAGATATTTCGGGCAAACCAACAGCGGGCAGACGATCTTCTTAGAAAATATCAGAAAATGGAATGTCCTGTTCATATTTATACGGATGCTCTTCAAAATCCCCCTATGGGGTACTTATTATATCTGCAATGGAAAGTGGGTATTCCCGGAGTTGTTTATCCACTATTTGCAACAGGACCTGCTGATTTGGCGCTGGACAAAGATACACAAATCATCTTAGATTACACAGCCTGTGTAGCCGCTTTTGAATTAGATATTTTAAATGAAGTATGTAGCCGTTGGCATTGCTTAGTCTCTCCCCACCTTTTACCGATTATTCTACAGGAAATCACATCACTAAATGCAGTGCAAATTAGCCAGGAGGAATCAAATCTACAATTAAAAGAACAATTGGATCAAGCCCAAAATCTAATCCGCTGTACATTTCCCGATACTGCTTCCTGCTACTTTGACGCATGGTATCAAGTTGCGAAGGAAAAAAATCTATATATCGTGTGTGATGATCCATTAGATAGTACGGATTTTTCACTTCCATATGACTGGAATTGCACCCGGATTGCTGACGATAATTTTTTGTCATATTTAGTTGCTCGAGGTATATTATCCAGTAATGACTTGAAAGATGACGAGTATACTCCTGATTTCACACTACCCGAAAAAGATGGTTTTCTGTTAGGAACATCTATTTTACAGACTCTGGCTGAACGGGGATTGCTTATTTCGGTAACGGATTCCATACAGGCACAGATCCTTACTATTAGATCGGAAGAGCGTCGTGTAGGGAAAGA
>OFFF01000522.1_pt1 | contig 29084 bp, 25 predicted proteins | sample 1521301 | NCBI WGS metagenome assembly OFFF01 (sample SAMEA3504101, study PRJEB24116) | mouse gut metagenome | biome: mouse gut; feature: mouse-associated habitat; material: faeces | place: Denmark | collected 2011
CAGCATGAGAATACCAAAATGGGATGCTTTAGAGCCCCTTAGCCCCTGAACACAGCCCCAGCCGCACGCCCTTCCCTCTGACTGACGGCCCTTTTGCCATCCACTCCCTATCGTTTGCTGTAGTATTAAGAATAAAAGGAAAAATGACATGGAATTTATTGTTTACGAAGACAGCGCGCTTATGATTGTCCACAAACCGGCAGGAATGGCTGCGCAGACAAGCCGCATTGGACAGCAGGACGTAGTCAGTATCTTAAAGAATTATCGGGCGGGAAGGCGCGAACCGCCTTATGCTGCCTTGATTAACCGGCTGGATCAGCCGGTGGAGGGTTTGCTTTTAGCCGCTAAAACAAAGCGGGCCGCGGCGTCGTTGAGCAGCCTTTTGAATGCGGGCGGGATTGAGAAATGTTACCGTGCGGCGGTATATAACTGCGGGGATACGCCTCTTTTGCCGGGCGATCGGGGGACGCTTTCTGATTATCTGTTAAAGGACGGGCGTGCAAACTGTTCTAAAGTGGTGTCAAAGGGGACGGCGGGGGCAAAGGAAGCCGTGCTTTCGTATGAGGTTTTGAGGACAAAAGAACATTTCGCAGAATTGTTTGTCCGGCTGCAGACGGGAAGGCATCATCAGATCCGGGTGCAGCTGGCGAATGCTTTTTGGCCGATTTTGGGCGATCTGAAATACGGTGACGGGCAAAATCCGGGGTGTTCGGTTTCTCAGCTAGCGCTTTGTTCTGTAAAAATTTCTTTTATTCATCCGGACAGCCGGAAAAAAATGGAGTTTGAGACGGAGCCGAAGAATCCGGCTTTCCAATTATTGTGCGGCGGTTTGACCGCATAGGATACCAAAAACCGACGCATAATGCTCCCATGAAAACGAAAATGACATGGGAAACGGGAAATAAAATTGTAAAATTACTGGTTGTAACGGCGGCAGTTTATTTCGGAATGAAATTTTTATTTCCAATCGTGCTGCCGTTTTTGATTGCGTTTTTGATTGCGCGCGTATTATTTCCGCTGGCAAAGCGCTTGGAGCAGAAGACTTTTTTGAACCGGGCGGGGGCGAGGGCGGCTGCATATGTTCTGTTTTTGGCGGGAGTGGGGCTTGCGGCGGCCGGGATTATTTACCTTTGCTATTGGATGGGAAGCAGCTGCCTGGTGCATGTCGACGGATTTATGGAGCAGGCGGATCGCATGTATGACGCCTGCTGCGAAAAGATTCAGGATATTTCCGGATATGGCGTGGATGAAATCAAAAGCACCCTGACGCGGGGCAAAGAAGGGCTGACAGACAGCGCGATTGGGTATTCCAAAAATGCAGGCTGGTATATGGCGGGGTTTCTGGCAAAAATTTTTGTGTCGTTTATTGCGGCGTATATTATGTTAAATGATTATGAGGGGCTGATCCGCGGGCTTCATAAAACGCAGGCCGGAAAAAGCGCGATGCAGATGCTGCATGATATGAAAACGGCGTCCGGGGCGTACCTTAAGGCGCAGCTTATGATTATGGGAATTGTGACGGCGGTCTGTGTCCTGGGTTTGTTTGTGCTGGGAAATCCGTATGCGCTTTGGGCGGGGATTGGGATTGGAATTTGCGACGCGCTGCCGTTTATCGGTACGGGTACGATATTTGTGCCGTGGGCGCTGATTGAAATCCTTCTGGGAGGTTACCGGAATGCGGCGGGATATCTGGCGATTTATATTCTGTGCAGTTTTATACGGCAGCTTTTAGAACCGAAGCTGGTGGGGCATAAGCTTGGGGTTCCGCCGCTTGCGGTGCTGATGAGTATTTATATCGGGGTACAGGTGTATGGGGGCGCCGGGGTGCTTTTGGGGCCCCTGTCTGCGTTTCTGATTGTGCAGGGGTACCGGGCGGTTGTGTAAATGGTAAATAAAGAAAAACCGGGGCATGTCCGGAAGTTTTGACTGACATGCCCCGGTTTTTTTATTTTGTTTTTTTGCTTACGGAAGCCCATTTCCCATATGCTTTTACCGTTTTGCCGGCTGCGTTTTTATAAGTTTTGTAAGCGCGGATTCTGACAAAGTATTTTTTGCTGCTTTTTAATTTGCGAATTACATAACGCTGTTTTGACTTGCTGATTCCCTTGGTGGAAGCGCCTTTAAAATTTTTCTTGCCGCTTACCTGGATTTGGTATCCGGAAATATTGGAAAGCTTTTTCCAGGTGACGGTGAGCGATTTTTTGCCGCCCTTTGCTTTTAAGGATTTTACTTTTTGTACGGAGGGCGCTTTTTCGGGTTTTGCGGCAGACGAGCCGTCCGTATTCTGGTTCTGGCCCTGATTGCCGGGAGGCGTCGGCGGCGCCTGCTTATCCGGAAGATCGACGGTTATCAGGCAGTCTGCCGTATACCCGCCTTCTTCGGTTTTTGCCGTAATGGTTGCCGTTCCTTTTGATACGGCGCGTACAACGCCGGCCTGATCTACGGTCGCTACGCTCTCATTGCTGCTGGACCAGCTGTAATTCTGGTTGACGGCGTCGTTTGGGAGAACGGAGGCGCTCAGCCGCACGGAAGGGTGGGCTGCCGTTAATGTTACATGATTGGTGTTTAAGGATATCCCTTTGACATATCCCATGCTTTTTAACTGGATAGCCCCGATTCCGTAAAAGATATCATAGGTATTTAACGGGGCGTCGCAGGTCAGGGACAGTACCATCTGATGGACGTTTTCCAAGGGGACGGTGACCGGCGTCGGAAGATCGTCTGCCTGTACGGCGACGGTCTGTTTTAATTCTCCGTCAAGCGTAATGTCAAGCGCTGCGCCGGCTCTTCTGGTATTGTCGATATGGCCGAATAAGAAGGTCATGGATTTGTATTCGCCGCCAAAGTTAAAATAAAACTGCGAATTTCCGGCCGGGTTCCACAGATACATCTGCAGGCAGTCGGTAAAGGTGTCGCCGCCCATCAGAATGCTTTGCTTATCTTTTGCGTATATGACTTTTGTTTTTTCGCCGGATACCTGGTAAGGCTCTTTGCTGCCCACCATGTTGGATGCGGGGATTTGATCGCTTACGGTTCCGTTTTTGGTGAATACGCCGTTGTAGACACCATAGTAGATATCATAGTGGTTTAAAGGTTCGTCGGTTTCCATTTTGATTTTCAGATTTTTGACCTTGTCGACATTGACGGAAACCTGTTTTGCAATGTCGGAAGGGCTCAGGTCAACGGTATCCGTTAATTCTCCGTCCAGATAAATTTTCAGCTTGGCGGTATACATTGTTTCGTTGTCGATGTGCCCGACTTTGAAGGAAAAATTGCTGTATTCGCCTTTGAGGTTGTACAGTACCTGAGAGGTTCCGGCGCCGTTCCAGAGATAAAATACATATCCTTCGTCGTAATTGGTCCCGCCGATTGTAAAATAGTTCTCCTGTCCGGCAAGATACTCGGTTGCGTCGGTATACTGATAGGGCTTTTTTTCCTGCATCCAGCCGTCCGCCGCATGGACGCTTTCCCGTCCGGGAAGAAGGAACAGGAAGGCCAGTAAGAATACGATGGCGATCCTGCCTGTGAATCTGTTTTTTGTAGCCATGTTTTTTGTCCCCCTTTTATTTTTGTTAAAAAATCTGTATTTTTATTTTATCTTGACAAAGTATGCATGTCAAGCTGTTTGCGGTATGGAACGCGCCATTTACAAGACTGCCCGGCCATGTTATACTAATTCCCAATGGTGCTCCCAAAAGGAGTGAAAAGGGAATGCGGTGCAAATCCGCAGCAGCCCCTACTACTGTAAGCAGGCATATTTTTATCCCGGCGGATGCCATTGGAGAAATCTGAGAAGGCAGGGATAAAAAGCCCGTAAGCCAGGAGACCTGCCATAATAAAAATTTGCAGCCTGTTGGGGCAGGAATGCAGGAACGGAGTTCTTATGAACAATTTAAAACGGAAGCTGTTGGTAACGCTTCTCACATGTTCCACAGCCTTTACGCTGTTTGGCTGCGGAGACAAAACGGCGGACAGCCAGGGTGCGAACGCCCCGGGAACAAACAGCGAAGCGGCCGGCACAAAACAGGAGAGTACAAAACAGCAGGAAAGCGTACTGCCGCAGGAAGGCACGGAGCGGCAGGAAGGCGCGGCGGTTTCGTATCCGCTTACGGTTACGGATTCAAACGGGGAAACCGTAACGATTTCGGCGGAGCCTCAAAAAATCGTATCGGTTGCCCCCAACCTGACCGAGCTTGTGTATGCACTGGGAGCGGGCGATTTGCTGATTGCCAGAAGCGACTACTGCGATTATCCGTCCGAGGTGTCCGAGGTGGAATCGGTCGGGACGATTTTTGCGCCGGATATGGAAAAAATGGTTTCCTTAGAGCCGGATCTGGTGCTTGCTTCGACGCATTTTGACAGGGAAGCCGCAGCGAAAATACAGGAGCTGAGCATTCCGGCGTTGACTCTGTTTGAAGAAAACAGCATGGAGGGCGTTTATACTATGATTGAAACGCTCGGACAGGTATTAAACCGCAGCGAACAGGCGGCGGACTGTGTGGAAACGATGAAAACGGAGATTGACGGCGTGGCGGAGAAGGTGAAGGACGCGGCTCCGCCGACGGTCTATTATGCGGTTGATTTCGGAGAAAACGGCGATTTTACAGCCGGCGGCGATACGTTTGCGGGAACGATGATCGCGCTGGCGGGCGGCGACAATATTGCAAAGGACGTGTCCGGCTGGAGCATTACGCTGGAACAGATTATAGAAAAGGATCCGTCCATTATTCTTATCGGAGAAGCGATGAAGGACGATTTTATCAGCCATCCGAATTACAGCGGGCTGACCGCGGTAAAAGAAGGCCGGGTATACGGTATCGATAATAACCTTCTGGACAGGCAGGGATACCGGAATGCCGAGGGCGTCCGTGCGCTTGCCGAAATTTTTCATCCGGAGGCGTTTGAATAAGCTATGAAAAAACCGTTTTCCTGGATACGATTTCTGGCTTTGTCCGCGCTGCTGTTCATTGTGATGCTGACGGCGGTTTCCGTCGGCTCGGCAGAGCTTTCCGTGGCGGACAGCTTTTTGATACTGCTGCAGAAAATCCCGTTTGTCGGGGAACCGTTCATGCTGCCGGAGCATGGAGCCGTTTATGAGAAGATTGTCTGGGAGGTACGTATGCCAAGGGTGCTGCTGTCTGCATTGACAGGCGGCGCCCTTGCTGTCGTCGGGGCGGTATACCAGGGGATTTTTTTAAATTCCCTGGCGGATCCGCATATTTTGGGCGTATCTTCCGGCGCGGCGCTCGGGGCAACGGCGGCGATGCTGACGGGGGCTTCCGTCAGCTTTTTCGGGTTGGGGGCGATTGGGCTGTTTGCGTTTGCCGGGGCGCTTTTGACCGTTTTTGCGGTTTACTGCGTTGCAAAGCCGGGGCGCGGGATATCGGCGGTGCACCTGCTTTTGGCGGGGACGGCAATCAGTACGCTGCTCAGTTCCATGATCTCTTTGCTGATGACGTTCCACCATGAACAGATTGTGCGCGTTTATCTGTGGACAATGGGCAGCTTTTCGTCGGCAAGCTGGGAAAAAGCGGCGTTTTTGGGCGTTTTTGTCCTGTTTGGCACTGCCGTTTTCTGGAGCGGGGCCGGCAGGTTAAATATTATGCTGCTGGGGGAGGAGGAAGCGAAATGCTTAGGCGTTGACACCGGGCGGCTGCAGCGGGTATTTATCCTGGTAAGCTCTGTTTTGGTGGCGGCGGCTGTTTCGGTCAGCGGGATTATCGGGTTTGTCGGCCTGATTGTGCCGCACTGTGTCCGGATTATCTGCGGCCCGGACAACAGGAAGGTAATACCGTACAGCCTTTTGGCGGGCGCCGCGTTTCTGGTGGCCTGCGATACCGCGGCAAGGACGATGGCGTCGCCGACGGAGATTCCGGTAGGCGTTGTTACGTCTCTGTTCGGCGCGCCGTATTTTATTGCGCTGCTGCTGAAAAAAAGGGGGAAAAGGAGTTGACGGAAGAGAGAAATGTACAGAAAATTGCCGCGGATCACCTGTCCTGGAAGCCGGCGAAAGACGGCAGGCCGGCGTTAAAGGACGTATGCTTAACGCTTCCCGCAGGGGAATTTTACGGGATATTAGGGCCAAACGGCGCGGGCAAGACGTCTCTGGCCAGGCAGCTGTTAAAGCTGCAGAAGCCTGACGCGGGCAGCGTGTTTTTTGACAACGCGGATATAAAGCAGATAAAGCGGGACGCGCTGGCGCGCCGGATTTCCTTTTTGCCGCAGGCGTTTCGGACGGATGTGGAATTTTCGGCATACGAGGTGGTGGCGATGGGCAGGGAGCCTTACCGCAGGCGGTTTGCTGCGTTAAATGAAACGGACTTGCGCAAAATAGAGGAGGCGTTAGCCGCCGCAAACTGCATGGCGTTTCGGGACAAGCCGGTGTGCTGTTTAAGCGGCGGGGAACGGCAGCGCGTGATGATTGCGCGCACGATTGCGCAGGATACGCCGTGGATTGTTTTGGACGAGCCGGTTTCAAGCCTGGACGTAAAGCATCAGCTGGATCTGATGCGGGCGCTGCAGCGGTTAAACGGGCAGGGGAAAACGATTGCGGCGATTTTACACGATATGAACCTGGCGGCTTCCTACTGTACAAAAATTGTTTTGATGGAACAGGGCGGCGTGTTTGCATACGGGCCGCCGCAGGATGTGCTGACGAAAGAAAATCTGCTGCGGGTGTATGGGGTGGAGTTTGCTTTTTTGGAGTATAAGGGAAGCAGGATGCCTTATATTGTGCCGTGCGGGGTAAGGGAACGGTGACTGTCTGCATTCGGTCCGGAATACGGTTTTGGATGGAAAAATGGGATCAATCCGGCGCTGGCTGTAAAAACACAGCCAGCGCCGCTTGTTTTGTAAGGCGTTTTCTTTTTTAAAATTCCGTTTGCGGATTGTAGGTATGCCATCCGTCCAGGTAAATATAACATTTATGTCCCTCGTACCATGCTTTGTACGCGTCCGCACTGGCTTCCGGCACGTATACATGGCAGCAAACCGGAAGCGCATCCTCCTCGAAGGATTCTGGTATGGTTACTTCCGGCGGCACGCTTCCTGTAAAATATATGTTGCGCGCTCTGATTAAATCAAATGCCGGCGCCGTTACATGTTTCAGGCTGCTCGGATAAATCAGTTTTTCCAGTGTCTCTGAATCGCAATTGACCAGGCTGATATCCGGCGTCAGCTTTTCTACCTGTTCGGAAATCCGTACTACTTCTTGTTCGTTTGCAATGGCAACTGCAAGGCTCTTATCCGTCTTATTATAAATACACTGTCCGTCTTTGCTGAATACCGGGTTGTGTTCCGACACCATGACGTCCCGGATATTGATATTCTTTTCCCAGGGATTTTTGTTAAACGCCCCTTTTTCCAGTATGGAAACGGAGGCCGGGATATGGATCGCCGGGGACATTGCGCTGCCGAATGCATAAGGTGCAATCTTTATTATCCCGTCCGGGATGGTATACTCTTTGCCCGCTGTCGCTGCCATAACCAAAGCCATGCTTTTTTTGTGGATTAAGCCGTTTCCCCTGACCTCAAACGTTTTGTTCTTTTTCGACAATTTGATCTCTTTTAAGGACGGGCAGCCCCACAGCGACGAATTTTCAAAGGATTTCATCTGTTCCGGCAGGACGATGGTTTTTAATTTGTCGCATCCGTAAAAGGCATAGCTTTCAATTTTCTTGATCTTTTTTGGAAGCTTTATCGTTGTTACCGCATTCAGTCCGCTAAATGCGGCCCGATCGATGACTTTTACGGTATCCGGGATCCGGATGGACTTTAAGGCCGACGTTTCTTTTGTACTGCCGTCCCAGTTATGCCACGGCTCAATGTATGTGCCGAATAACGTAGCGTATGCTTCTCGGTTCTCCCCTTTTCCATTCTCCGGGCGCCCGAGCCGGGTAACCTTTTTTCCATGGATGGTTTTCGGAATGGAAAGGGAACGGTTTTTCTTCCCTTTAATCTTGATTTTGTAAATCCAGGCTTCTTTTCCGTTTTTAGAAGGATGGGTGTAGTAGGTAAACGCTCCCTTTGTCTGAACTTCTTTTTTTCCTTTGTCCCATGCGCCTGTTTTGGATGCAGCCTTCGTTTCGGCGGCGGTCATGATCAGCATCACAAACAACACTGCGCTTAATACAGTTATCCATCTTTTTTTCATAATATACTCCCTTTCTGATTGTTTGTGCCGTTTACTTGTTATATTCATTACAATAACATATTTATTCTGGTTTGTGTTTCGTTTGGCATAAGCGGTATCCATATTAGCACAAAGGGTAAAAATAAAAATACGCGCTATCCTGAAACTTATGGGCAAACCTGCAAAGGAAGGGGGATATCAACCAACTTATGAAAGAGCGCTCTTACAGATGCCCTTTCGTAAGCCGGTTGATATTTCGTATTGTATTGTGTATAATCATCTAGTACTCCATCCGGACAGAAATTGAAGTCTGGAACCATCTGCTTCGCACCATTGCGTCGTTAAAATTTCTAGACGATGCCACCGCATCGCCGTCGAAATTTTGCCTAGCACTGGCACAAAGCAGGTGTCTCCAAACTTCAATTCCTGTTCGGATGCAGTACTAGATTCCGCATGTTCCATGGAAGATTATTCGGAATTTTTGTCGTATGGTAAGTAAAAATAATAGTAGTTGTAACAAACTCTGGAGAACAATGCTATATGACTAAAACAGAATACTTTGATAGAAATGCTGCTGTAAAGAAATGAATTGAAATTTCGAACAGGCGCGACCATACGGGCTATACCGGACGCTATAGTTTGAGCCGGCGGTACAGAAGTCCGTTTCACTTTACCAGGAAAGAAAAGAATGATGGATGCAATTAAGAAATTTATTCGCAGAGAATTAACAGGCTGGAAATGCTGGGAAATTTTTTGGCTGGCGGCTTCCTGTTCCATAATTACAGGGTTAAGCATATATTGGAACGATTCCCTTATGGGTATTATTTCCTCTACTGCAGGCGTGGCATATGTGGTATGTACCGGAAAAGGGAAGTTACTGGCTTATGCGTTCGGTTTGGTGAATAGTATTTTGTACGCCATGATTGCGTACCAGGCAGCTTTATATGGCGAAACCATGCTAAACGCATTCTATTACGTTCCAATGCAGTTTATTGGATTTCATATATGGAAAAAGCATATCAACGATGAAACCGGAGAAGTGGAAAAGAAACGCATGACATGGAATCAAAGATGGATTCTGACTGCCGTAATTTGTATTGGCACATATTTGTATGGGCTGCTGCTGCTTCATATGGAAGACGCAATGCCGTTTGTAGATTCTTTTACAACCGTTTCCTCAGTCGCAGCAATGGTTATCAGTGTGAAAATGTATGCCGAACAGTGGTGGATTTGGTTCGTAGTTGATGTTTTGAGCATTTATATGTGGTGGCGTGACTTTTCATCGGGAAGCGATAATATGGCAACGCTTCTTATGTGGGTAGTATACGCAGCCACTGCGGTAATCATGTTCATAAACTGGGAAAAAGAGGCGGAGAAAACCAGATAAAGCATAAGCTTGGCAAAACAGCAGCCAGAGGGCGGGGCTGCGGCTTATCCTGTCGCACAGCGAAAGCCGCAGCGCCCGCCCTCTGGCTACCGTTGCTTAATATAATGTAACAAATACTCCCGCTATCCCTCAATCGGATGATACCGGTCAAAAAACTTATCCCCGCCGCAGGCGTGCCGTTCCATATCCTGTTCCGTTATAATGTAATCGCCTTCTCTTAAAAAAATCAGACCTCTGCGGTTCTGGATAAACGGGCAGACTACCGTACCGTCGTCCCGCGTGATTTGAATCAGGTTTTCCGTCTGGATCCATCCCGTCGTCACGACCGAATTCCAGGGCATAAAGCCGTCTTCCATCCCTTTTCCCGTTTCATAAGCAATCGCTTCCACTTCAAATGCATTTCGGATATATTTTTTCATAGCGTAAACCGTCCTTTCCACCGCTGTCTGCATTGCGCCGATTTGTCTGCTGCGTGCAGCGGCTGTTTTTTCTATATTTGTAATATAGCGTAAAACAGCGGAAAATACAACTTATTTTGAAAAAATGTACGGCGTTTCCCCTTGACAAACCAAAACCATGCAGTCTAAAATAAATGTCAAAACGACAAAAAGGATTTGTAAAAACTTTGGACGGTTCGGTTTGAACCGGCCGCGCTGCGGTGCAAATCCCGACGATATATTTTAAAACCAGAAAGGAAAGAAACCATGCCAAAAGAAAAGAAATTAGTGGAAGCTATCACATCCATGGACGAAGACTTCGCCCAATGGTATACCGACGTTGTAAAAAAAGCAGAGTTGACCGACTATTCTTCCGTAAAAGGCTGCATGATCATCAAGCCCGCGGGATATGCTATCTGGGAAAATATCCAGCAGGAACTGGATCGCAGGTTTAAAGAAACCGGCGTAGAAAACGTATATATGCCGATGTTTATCCCGGAAGGCCTGTTAAACATTGAAAAAGACCACGTAGAAGGCTTTGCGCCGGAGGCGGCCTGGGTTACCCACGGCGGCTCGAACCCGCTGCAGGAGAGAATCTGCGTCCGCCCGACGTCTGAAACGCTGTTCTGTGATTTTTATAAAAACGATATCCAGTCTTACCGGGATCTGCCCAGGGTATATAACCAGTGGTGTTCCGTTGTAAGATGGGAAAAAGAAACTAGGCCGTTTTTGCGCTCCAGGGAATTTTTGTGGCAGGAGGGGCATACGGCGCATGCGACCGAAGAAGAGGCCGAAGAGCGTACGGTGCGGATGTTAAACGTCTATGCCGATTTCTGTGAAGAAGTCCTTGCAATCCCCGTTGTACGCGGCAGGAAAACGGAAAAGGAAAAATTTGCCGGGGCAAACGCCACATACACGATCGAGGCCTTGATGCACGACGGCAAAGCGCTGCAGTCCGGCACGAGCCACAACTTCGGCGACGGCTTTGCACAGGCGTTTGGCATCCAGTATACAGATAAGGAAAATAAATTACAATACGTCCACCAGACCTCCTGGGGCATGTCCACCCGGATTATAGGCGCAATTATTATGGTGCACGGCGACGATTCCGGCCTGGTGCTGCCGCCTGCAATTGCCCCGGTACAGGTTATGGTAATCCCGATTCAGCAGCACAAAGAAGGCGTCCTGCAAAAAGCAAACGAGTTAAAAGAACGCTTAGCGGCTGCAGGCGTCCGTGTGAAGCTGGACGATTCCGAAAAAAGCCCCGGCTGGAAATTTTCAGAACAGGAGATGCGCGGCATCCCGATTCGGATTGAAATCGGGCCTAAGGATATGGAAGCCGGCCAGTGCGTCATGGTGCGGCGCGACACCAGGGAAAAGGCCGTAACGGCAGACGCGGATGTGGAGACGCAGGCAAAGGCTCTTTTGGGCAGGATCCAGACGGATATGTTTGAACGCGCCAAAGCGCACAGGGACGCGCACATTTTTGACGCGCATAATTACGAAGAATTTGCCGATATTATCACCAATAAGCCCGGCTTTATACGCGGTATGTGGTGCGGGGAGCAGGCGTGTGAAGATAAGTTAAAAGAAGAATTTGCAGCGACTTCGCGCTGTATGCCGTTTACAGATAAAGAACGGATATCCGACGCCTGCGTATGCTGCGGGAAACCGGCGCATAAGCTGGTGTATTGGGGGAAGGCATATTAAATGGAAATTTTACTTCCCCAAAAAGCAGCGTTTATTATCGATACGTTACAGCAGGCGGGCCATGAAGCGTATGCGGTGGGCGGCTGTATCCGCGACAGCATCTTAGGGCGGCAGCCCGAAGACTGGGATATTACTACTTCCGCAAAGCCGGACGAGGTAAAAAGGCTTTTCCCAAAAACCATTGATACCGGGATTCAGCACGGTACGGTAACGGTTTTAGTGGAACGGGAAGGATTTGAGGTAACAACGTACCGGGTGGACGGGAAATACGAAGATTTCAGGCATCCGAAGGAAGTTACGTTTACGCCGGATCTGATTGAAGATTTGAAACGGCGGGATTTTACAATGAACGCCATGGCATATAACCGCAAGGACGGCCTTGTGGATGCGTTTGGCGGCGTTTCGGATCTAAATGCGGGGATAGTGCGCTGCGTAGGCTGCGCTAAGCAAAGATTTCAGGAAGACGCGCTGCGTATGATGCGCGCGGTGCGGTTTGCGGCGCAGCTGGGGTTTTCCATTGACGGGGAGACAAAAGCGGCGGTAAAGGAGCTTTCCGGTACGCTCGTGCATATCAGCGCGGAGCGGATCCAAGCGGAACTGACAAAGCTTTTGGTGTCCGCTCATCCGGAACAGATGCGCACGCTTTATGAACTTGGCATTACCGGCGTAATGCTGCCGGAGTTTGACCGTATGATGCGGGCCGCGCAGGATAATCCGCACCACTGTTATACCGTAGGCGGGCATACCATTGCGGCGCTTATGCATACGCCGAATGACAAAATTTTGCGGCTTGCCGTTCTTTTGCACGATGTGGCGAAGCCGGCCTGCCGCAGCAGGGGCGAGGACGGCAGGGATCATTTTCACGGGCATCCGCAGCTTGGCGGCAAGATGGCGGGACAGATCCTGCGCCGTTTAAAATACGACAACGATACGATTTCAAAAGTTTGCCGCCTGGTTCAATGGCACGACGACAATCCGCCGCTTCTGGAAAAAAGCGTCCGCCGTGCGGTCGTGCGGGCGGGGCAGGAGGCCTACCCGGCTATTTTTGCAGTGAAGCGGGCGGATATACTGGCGCAGAGCGCTTATAAGCGTTTGGAAAAGCTGGAATACTTAAAGGGCTATGAAGCGCTGTACCAAAGGATCCTCGAAAAGCGGCAATGCTTAACGTTAAAGGAGCTGGCGGTAAACGGCAGCGATTTGATTGCTATGGGCTTAAAGCCGGGGCCCAAAATGGGACAGGTTTTAAAAGAACTGCTCGAGGTGGTTTTGGAAGAACCGGGGCAAAACCAGAAGGACATTCTGCTTTCTAAGGCAGCGGAGATTCTGTCATTTTAATTGCATACTTTTAGGAACCCTTTCATATGTTAAAGAGACACGGAATGTGCAGGGCCGGGTACCTGGCCGTACAGCCCCGTGTAAAGATTCATATGGAGGGGTTTTTGTGTATAATCGGGATGAAGAGATTCTGGAACAGTATGATGTGGAAATCAGAAGTACGGCGAAAGGACGCGGGGCTTTAAGCTGTGAAACGGACAAGGGGACCATGTTATTGAAGGAGTTTCGCGGATCAAAGGATAGAGCCGCTTTTTTATATGATATTCTGAAATTTTTGTCAGAAAACGGTTTTGCGTCAGAGACCGTGGTTGTTACAAGGGAAGGTGAAGCGGCTGCAAAGGACGAATTAAACGGTACGCTTTACCTCTTAAAAAACTGGTATCAGGGCAGGGAATGCGATGTAAAAAACCGGGACGATATACTGGCCGCGGTAAAAAAACTGGCGCAGTTCCACGTTCTTGCAAAGTCCTGCCCAAACGAAATTCCCGACTTTTTAAAGGCGGATAAAAGCAGCCTTCTGCTGGAATATGAACGCCATAACAGGGAACTCAATAAAGTGAAAAATTATATCCGCAACAAGAATAAAAAAAATCAGTTCGAACTTCTGTTTATGCGGGTATATGAGAGCTACCGGACGCAGGCGCTTGAAGTGGCGGAACAGCTGAAACGGCAGTTAGATAACCTGGACCCGGAGTTGGAGGAACAGATGTGGGGTCTTTGCCACGGGGACTACAACCAGCATAATATCATTCTGTCGCAGGGGGAATGGACATTTCTGAATTTCGAGCAGATGGTTTATGATATTATGGTACGCGATCTGGCGAATTTTGTGCGTAAAATTCTGGAAAAATACAACTGGAATACTGGGCTTGGTATTGATATGATTACAGAATACGACAAAATCCGCAAGTTAAAGCAGCAGGAACTGGAACAGCTTTACCTGCGTTTGGCGTACCCGAAAAAGTTCTGGAAAATTGCGAACCATTACAGCAGTTCACGCAAATCCTGGATTTCCGGCCGGGATATTGAAAAGCTGGAAAAAATCATCGAACAGGAGCCGCAGAGAAAACAATTCTTAAAAATGTTATTTTGTTTCACAAGTTAGGAAGAGTATGTTATAATAAGTCCATCTTTCGTATGGATTGGAGATTATGGACATGAAATTACAAAAGCGGCAGTTTTTACTGGCAGTATGGGCAGTTTTTGCAGCCTTTGCTTTAGGCGCGTGCGGCAGGCCGGACAGCGGCATTATCCAAAACCGCAGGGGGACCGGCGTCAAAACGGACGAGGTAAAAGCAGAAGAGACAAAGGAAGCCGAGGGCGCAAACGAAGATGGCGCCGTTTCGCCGGATGGGGACGGCACGGAGTTATATGTCTTAACCAGGATAGATACTGAGAACCAGACGGCGGCGTTTGAACAGGAATCAAACGGCAGGCAGTTTCAGTATGCATATGATACCGGAACAAAGTTTCTGGACAAATACGGCAAAAGCAAGCCGGTTACATATTTTGTGCCGGGAGACGTGGTGCAGATTGAGGTGTCCGGACGGACGCAGCAGCTTAAGGGCATGCAGCTTTCCCCGGAGGTATGGGTATATGAGGATATTGTGAATTATTCTTATGATCCGTCTATCCGCGCGCTTACCATTGGGAAAAGCAAATATGCCTGCGATGCGGATATGGAATTGTTTTCCGGGGAGGGCAGGATTTCATTTGACGAACTGGGGGAAGCCGATGTGCTGCGCGCCGTGGGCCGGGACAAAAAACTGATTTCACTGTCGGTGTCGGTTGGCCACGGTTATTTGGCGCTTTCCAACACCAAGTTGTTTGAAGGCAGTTTTATCTGCATCGGCGATAAGATTTTTAAAGAAGTAACGAAAAACATGCAGGTGGAAGTGCCGGAGGGCAAATACCTTGTTACCGTGGCGAACGACGGCTACGGAGGCAGCAGGGAGGTTGAGGTTAAAAGGGATCAGACGGTTACCCTGAATTTAGACGAACTAAAAGGGGAAGGCCCTAAAATATGCCGGATTCGGTTTAAGGTCGGCGTAGAAGGCGCGGTTTTATGGGTCGACGGCAGACAGGCGGATTACTCTAAGCCGGTGGAAGTAAGCTACGGCGTGCATACAATTTCCGTAGAAGCGGAAGGGTATGACACGATTACGGAAAAGCTTGTGGTCAATTCCGCAGAGGCTGAAATCGAAATCGCCCTGTCCGGGGCATCGGAGGGCAAAACCGAGAACGAAAAGGCGGACGCAGACGCATCGGGCGCCGGTACGGCGGATACGAACAACAATAACAGCGGCCAAAACGCAGGCCAGAATAACGCAAACCAGAACGGCACAAACAATAATACGAATAATAACGGCAATAATAACAACAATAATAACAATAATAATAACAATAATAACGGCCAAACGGAGCAGGATTATCTCACCACGCTGTACAACCTTTTAACGTCTATCAACAATAACAGCGGAAATAACGGCGGCGCCGGCGGCAATAATCATAATACGGACAACCCGTCCGCAGGCGCTACAGGTTATGATGACTTAAGGGATCAATAACGGCAGAAACTGCCGTAATAAATAAAAACAAGAGGAGGAAAACAATGAATTACAAGGATATCTATCAGGAATGGATTTCAAATCCGTATTTCGACGAAGGAACCAAGGCGGAATTAAAGGCGATTGCGGATGATGAAAAGGAAATGGAGGACAGGTTTTACACGGAACTGGAATTTGGGACGGCCGGCCTGCGCGGCGTGATTGGCGCAGGGACGAACCGTATGAACATTTATACCGTCCGCAAAGCGACCCAGGGGCTTGCAAATTACATCAAAAAAGTGCAGGGGGAAGCGCGCGGCGTGGCTATCGCCTTTGATTCCAGGCATATGTCGCCTGAATTTGCAGATGAAGCGGCGCTCTGCCTTGCAGCGAACGGCATTCAGGCGTATGTATTTGAATCGCTCCGTCCTACGCCGGAATTATCTTATGCGGTGCGCCGGTTAAACTGCATTGCGGGCATCAACATTACGGCCAGCCACAACCCGGCGGAATACAACGGCTACCAGGTTTACTGGGAGGACGGGGCGCAGATTACGCCGCCGCACGACACGGGAATTATGGCGGAGGTAAAGGCCGTTACGGATTACAGCACAATGCTTACCATGGACAAAGCAAAAGCAAAACAGGACGGTTTATATATTACCATCGGGGAAGAGATCGACCGCGCTTATATGGATGAAATCAAAAAGCTGGTACTTCACCAGGATGCAATCGACGCGGTAAAAGACGAACTTAAAATTGTTTATACGCCGCTTCACGGGACAGGCAATATTCCGGTACGCACCATTTTAAAGGAACTGGGCTTTTCCAATGTGTTTGTAGTAAAAGAACAGGAGCTGCCGGACGGTGATTTCCCGACCGTCGGTTACCCGAACCCGGAGGCGCCGGCCGCCTATGAATTGGCGCTTGCCCTTGCAAAAAAAGAAGGGGCGGATCTTGTGCTTGCAACCGATCCGGACGCGGATCGGCTCGGCGTTTATGTAAAAGACAGCCAGACCGGCGAATACCATATGCTGACCGGAAATATGTCGGGATGTTTAATAGGAGATTATATTATCGGCCAGACAAAAGCCGTGAAGGGAAGCCTGCCGGAAGACGGCGCGTTTATCCGTTCTATTGTAACTACGAATATGGCGGACGCCATCGCAGCGTACTATGGCGTCAAACTGGAAGAAGTTCTGACCGGGTTTAAGTTTATCGGCCAGAAGATGCTGGAATTTGAAAAGACCGGTAAAGGCGCTTACCTGTTTGGCATGGAAGAAAGCTACGGCTGTCTGCCAGGAACATATGCAAGGGATAAAGACGCCGTGGCCGCGACGATGTTTTTGTGCGAGGCCGCCGCGTTTTATAAGACACAGGACAAGACGCTGTGGGACGCTATGCTTGATATGTATGCACGTTACGGCTATTATCAGGATCATGTGGAGTCCATTACCTTAAAAGGAATCGAGGGGCTTGAAAAGATTAAGAATATCCTTGGAACCCTGCGGAAAGAGCCGCTTGGCCGGATTGGGGATTACGGGGTGCTTAAGGTAAGGGATTATCAGCAAGATACGGTGACAGACCTTAAGACAAAGGAAGTAAGCCCGACCGGGCTTCCAAAGTCCAACGTATTGTACTATGAACTCGAAGGCGGCGCATGGGTATGCATCCGCCCGTCCGGGACGGAGCCGAAAGTAAAATTTTATATTGGCGTAAAAGGGGATTCCCTGACGGATTCTGTGGAAAAAGCAAAAGAACTCGGACAGACAATGCTGGATATTGTACAAAAGCTGATCTAAATGAGGAAAAAGCAATACTTTTTCTTGACAAATATAGGTAAAACAAGTATAAATAATCATGTAGGCCGATTGCAGCGGCAATTTTGCAGAAGGCCTTATGACATGAATTATTAATATGAACATCCACAGGAGGAATTTTGAATGAACAAAGCAGAATTAGTTGCAGCTATGGCTGACAAAACAGAATTATCGAAAAGAGACGCTGAAGCGGCATTAAAGGCTTTTACAGATGTAGTTGCAGAAGAATTAAAGAAAGGCGAGAAGATTCAGTTAGTCGGATTTGGGACGTTTGAAGTTTCTGAGAGGGCGGAACGCGTCGGCAGGAATCCGCAGACCGGGGAAGAAATGAAGATTCCGGCTTCTAAGGCTCCGAAGTTTAAAGCAGGAAAAGCTTTAAAGGATATGATTAATTAATGCAAAAATAAGAAAGCGAATGTGGCAGAGGGCGTTTTTTAGCCCTCTGTATTTTTATATACACAGATGCAAAAACAGTTTTTTGAAAGGAGTGAAACAAATGAGACTGGATAAATATTTAAAAGTATCGCGCCTGATCAAACGCCGTACCGTGGCAAATGAAGCCTGTGACGCGGGCAGGGTTATGATAAACGGCAAAGTGGCAAAAGCCTCCGCAGGCGTTCAGGCCGGGGATATCTTAGAAATCGCGTTCGGGCAGAAATCGGTCCGGGCCGAGGTACTGTCCGTCGCGGAAACCGTACGCAAGGAAGAAGCGAAAGAAATGTTCCGTTATCTTTAAGGAACGCGTATTTTTGGGCATAAATGAAGCCTTCTGCTAATATAATGTTTAAAAAGAAAAACAGACAACCATTCCGAAGCAGAAAGGTTGTAAGGCAGGAGGTAAGCTGGAACAGATGGATGAAAAAACAGGAAGTAAAGCGCATAAGGTTCTCCTGGGCAACCGTAAAACCGGCAATTTCAGCGGGGTGGTGGATGTACTCTCGTTTGATGTGGCTGAAATTTTACTGGAAACGGAACAGGGAATGCTTTTAATCAAAGGAAACGATCTCCATGTCAACCGTCTGAGTTTAGAGAAAGGTGAGGTTGACATAGAAGGAAGGATTGACTCGCTGGCCTATTCGGAGGTCAAGGACTACGGCAAGCAGGCAGAATCTTTTTTTGGGCGGCTTTTTAAATGAACGGCGCAATCAGTGAATCCATTGCCGGGGAAGGCAGCCTGCTGCTTGTTTCGTTCCTGTTTGGCGCCGCTTTGATGCTTTTTTATGATGTGATACGCATTTTCCGCCATATGAGAAAACACGGGACGATCTTAATGGCCGTGGAGGACATGTTATACTGGCTGTTTTGCGCGGTTGGGATTTTTGCCATGCTCTACCGGGAAAACGAAGGGCTTTTGCGCTGGTTTGTCTTAGGAGGCGTGGCGATTGGGATGCTGGTGGAGAATACGTATATCAGTCCCTGGGTAGTCCGTATTTTTGTAAAGATTTTGCGGATATGGCAGAAGATTTTCGGAAAAATATTCGGCGTAGTGGAAAAACCGGGTAAAAAAATGTTTGGTTTTTTCAAAAAAGAATTGAAAAAAATAAAAAAAGCGGTTAAGATAGGTTTAAGTAAACAATAACAGACAAGTAAGAGGGATGCGGATGGGAACAAAGAAAAGGAAAAAGAACCAGGCGGGAAAAGGCAGTATTGCTTTTATTGTAGTAATTTTGCTTGTGGTAATGTCATTCCAGATTGTGCGCCTGTACCAGAAAGACAAAGAATACATTGCGCGGGAGAATGATTTAAAGATACAGTATGAAGAAGAAAAAGGACGCAAAGAACAGCTTTCGGACTATGAAGATTATATCGGAAGCCGGGAATATGTGGAAGATACGGCGAAAAGCAAACTGGGTATGGTTTATGACAATCAGATTATATTCAGAGAAAAATAATACGAGCATCCTGAAATGGATAAATGCCCTCGAATCTACAATTCGAGGGCATTTTTGGCGAAAAGTTTTTGAAAAGCCCGTGACGGTTTGACAAACATTTTAAAAGCAGGATTCTATAATGCCTCTTAGAAAATCCGCCCGCACAGTTTGGGGACGGAAAAATGTGAATACCAGGAGGATTTAACAGTATGAAGAGGACAGGATGGAAACAATTGGCGGTTGGTATTGCAGGAGGGCTGCTCTGCCGGATCTCTGTAATGGGATGTTACCCGTTGGTTCCGGCGTATTTTGCGGCCGTGTATTTAGACGAACGCGCCCGATGGCTTTTGTCGGCGGGGATGTTTGCCGGGATGGTAGCGTTTATCCCGATTACTGTAATTGCCAAATATGCGATGGCGCTTCTGATTATAGCGGTTACGGTGCGCCTGTCAGAGTGGGTGGACAAACGCTGTTATACGGTCGTGGCGGCGGTTGCCGCTTCCGGCGGGACGTTTGCGCTTTCTGTTTTTGGAGGTATTTTTGATTTTAAGAACCAGGTCACGCTTGCGGCGGCAATTTGTGAAGCGGTCTTTATTTTTGGGTTTGGCATACTTTGTGCAAGAGGCGTGCATTTGTTTTTGGAAGAAAAGGAAGAACCCGCCGTTTTGGCGGGGGCGCAGGACGGATACCAGGGACAGCGCCTGTTAAATTACGCCAAGAGTTTTGAGGGGCTCTCAAAAGCTTTTTTCGCAATGGAACGGCGGACGGATATCGGGCAGGAGGAAATTGCGCAGATACAGCAGGAGGTCGCCGGGCGAATCTGCAGCGGCTGCGATACCTGCGCAATTTGCTGGGCGCCTTCCAACCAGACTATGTACGGGGTGTTCGGCCGTCTTTTGGCCAGTCTTCTGCACAGCGGGGAAGCGGACGAAGAAACCAAAAGGGAACTGGAAGCAAACTGCTGCTATGCGGGACATGTGGAACAGGAGGCGATAGCGGTATTTGAACAGGTACGCCTGAATAAGGCATGGTATAACCGACTGCTGGAAAACCGTGAGGTGATAGCGCAGCAGCTGGACGCAATGGCGTTTATTATGCAGGACTGCGCCAATGAAGCAAAGCTTTTGGACGCAGAGGAAAAACGCCTGCTGGCCGAAATCCGTTACCGTGCCAAAGAATGCGGGATTGTGGCGCAGGAAGCGCATCTGTACCGCAAAAACGACGGCCATATCCAGGCTGTGTTAAAAGTCCGGTCAAGATGGGGAAACTGTGTGGCGGTCAAAGATCTGACCAAAGCGGTGGTGGGAGCCGTCGGGCTTCCTATGATGCCGCACAAAGACGCCAGGACGTTTGTCGGGAAGGATACGTCGGAGATTATTTATGAAGAAAAGCCCTCGTTCCAGGCCGTGCATGGGGTGGCAAGGCTCACAAAGGACGGCGCGACAATTTCCGGGGACAACTTTTCTTTTTTGGAAAAAGAGGACGGGGAGCTGGTGCTCTGCCTGTCCGACGGCATGGGATTTGGCGCGCGCGCCTGTAAGGAGAGCGAACTGGTGCTGGATTTGCTGGAGCGGTTTATTGAAGCGGGCTTTACAAAAGAGACGGCGATTAAAATGTTAAATTCCGCTATGGTAATTCACGGGGACGACGAGCAGTATTCCACTGTGGATATCGCTTCCGTAAACCTGTATACCGGGGAAACCGAATTTTATAAAATAGGCGCATCCGCAACGTTTATCCGCCATAAGGACGGCGGGGTGGAATGCCTGCTGTCTACTTCGCTGCCGGTAGGAGTCAGCTATGAAATAGAAATAGAACAGGCTACCAAACAGCTTTCTGACGGAGATTTCCTTGTCATGATCACAGATGGTGTGTTAGAATATCTGCATACGGACAGGCCGGAAGAAACGCTGGAAGATATGATTGCAGGGATTAAGACCAATCATCCCGGCCTTCTGGCCAAACAGCTTCTGGATCAGGTTATGGTCTGTACGGGCGGCCAGATCAGGGACGATATGACGGTTCTTGCGGCCGCCGTCTGGGAAAGTTAATACAAAATCAGGCCCGTTTCGGCCTGGTGGGAGGCAGTATGATAAAAAAAATTGCGGCTTTTATGAAGCGCTTTGATATGGTGCAAAAGGGAGATCATATCAGCGTGGCGCTGTCCGGGGGAGCGGATTCGGTCTGTTTGCTCCTGGTTTTGGAGAGGCTGCGGTATGAGATGGATTTTACAATATCGGCAATACATATCGAGCATGGGATCCGCGGGGAAGAGAGCCTTTCGGACATGCGTTTTGCACAAGAACTTGCAAAACGGTACGATATCCCGTATTCCGTGAAACGCGTCCCGACGCCGGAAACAGCCGAAAAACAGAGGATTTCCCTGGAAGAAGCCGGCAGGAACCTGCGCTATCAGGCGTTTGAAGAGGAAAGGATACGCCTGGGAGGAAAACAGGTAAAGACGGCGGTAGCGCATCATGGGGATGACAATGCGGAAACGCTGCTGTTTCATCTTTGCAGGGGAAGCGGGATAGACGGCCTGGCCGGGATCCGCCCTGTCAGGGGCGCTTTGATCCGCCCGCTCTTATGTGTGACGAGATATGAAATAGAACAGTTTTTAAAAGAAGCCGGGCAGGGCTACCGGATCGATTCTACCAATACCGACGTGCATTACAGCCGCAACCGGATACGAAACCGCGTGATGCCGCAGCTGAGCCGGGTGAATCAAAACTGCGTCGTACATATGGGCAGTCTTTCCGAAGACGTACAGGAAATTTGCGCATATTTGCAGCAGGAAACGGATAAGATTTTACAGGCCGGTATGGAACTGCCCGGCGACGGGAGTATCTGCTTTCGGGCACAGGAGCTTGCGCCATATCCGCCCTTTTTACAAAAGCGCGCGCTTTTGGAACTGGCAGCAAAAGCGGCCGGAAGCAGGAAAGATATTTCCAGGGAGCATTTGGAAGCGCTGTTTTTGCTTGCGCATGGCCCGACGGGCAAAAGAATTTCCCTGCCGTACGGCGTTTTGGCGGAAAACAGTTATGGTATGCTGCTTTTTTCAAAGGGCGGGGCGGGTGATGACGGAACGGTTCCGGCCCGGATACCGTTTGGCGTATCGCAAACCCCGACGGCGGTTTTCGGGGGGACGGTTATTGGAAGGATTATCGAAATTACGCAAAAAGATGTAAAAATTCCCAAAAATCTGTATACGAAATGGTTTGATTATGATAAGATAAAAAATAGGCTTTACATTAGAAACAGAGAACCGGGCGATTATTTTATATTGGATTCGCAGGGACGCAGGCAAAAGCTGAAAGATTACTGGATCAATGAAAAGGTTCCGAAGCATATGCGGGCCCGGATACCGCTTTTGGCGGAAGGTTCCCATATATTATGGGCGATTGGTTACCGGATCAGCGCTTATTATAAAATTACAGGGGATACGAAAAGAGTGTTGGAAGTACAGTTTATGGAGGAAGAATCATGAGTGAAACAGTCCGTGTGTTGTTATCGGAAGAAGAAGTGGATCGAAGGATTGCGGAAATTGCGGCGCAGATCAGCCGGGATTATGAAGGGAAGGAGATCCATATGATCTGCGTGTTAAAGGGAGGCGTATTCTTTACATGTGAACTTTCCAAAAGAGTGACGGTTCCGGTTTCCATGGATTTTATGTCCGTTTCGAGTTACGGGGCGGATACCAAATCCAGCGGAGTGGTAAAAATTGTCAAGGATCTGGATTTGAGTATCCAGGGCAAGGACGTGCTGGTAGTGGAGGATATTATTGATTCTGGCAGGACGTTAAGTTATCTGTTGGAATATCTGAACAACCAGGGGCCCAAAAGCTTAAGGCTATGCACGCTGTTGGATAAACCGGAGCGGCGTGTAAAGGAAATACATGTGGATTATACATGCTTTGATATACCGGATGAATTTGTAGTGGGTTACGGGTTGGACTATGCGCAGAAATACCGTAATCTGCCGTATATCGGCGTAGTTGAATTAGACTAAAGGAGGATTCCAGTTGGACAGAAAAGAACTTAGGAATTTTAGTTTTTATGCGGCGCTTGTAGGCATTGTAATTATTGTCTGGATGGCGCTGGATACAAGGAAAATAGTGGATAACCCATACACTCTTACTGATTTCCAGAACGCATTGAATGCGGGCGAGATAGTTTATATAGAGATAGAACAAAACAGGGAGATTCCGACCGGTATTTTAAATATCCGTCTGCACAACAGCGTCGTAAAGGAACTGTATGTATCGGACGTCAACGATATACAGGATATGCTCGATAAAAAAGGCTTTCACAACTATTATCTGGAAGACGTGCCGCCCGAAAGCTGGCTTATGAATCTGCTGCCGCTTCTGATTGTGCTGACGGCAATGTTTATTTTGTTTATTATTATGTCCAACCAGGCGGCAGGGGCAAACGGCGGGGGCGGCGCAGGAGGAACCAGGATGCTCAATTTCGGCAGAAGCCGTGCGAGGCTTTCCACCAACGACAATAAAATGAATTTTGAAAAAGTGGCGGGGCTTCGGGAAGAAAAAGAAGAACTGGAAGAACTGGTTGACTTTTTAAAGTCGCCGAGAAAATACAGCCGATTGGGCGCAAGGATCCCAAAGGGCATCCTGCTGGTAGGCCCTCCCGGAACCGGTAAGACGCTGCTTGCAAAGGCTGTGGCAGGGGAGGCCGGCGTGCCGTTTTTTAGTATTTCCGGTTCTGATTTTGTGGAAATGTTCGTCGGCGTGGGGGCGTCCCGCGTCCGCGATTTGTTTGACGACGCGAAACGCAACGCTCCGTGTATTGTGTTTATAGACGAAATTGACGCCGTGGCGCGGCGCAGGGGCACCGGGATGGGCGGCGGCCATGACGAGCGCGAACAGACGTTAAACCAGATGCTTGTAGAAATGGACGGGTTTGGCACCAACGAGGGAATTATTGTAATGGCGGCGACGAACCGCGTAGATATTCTGGATCCGGCGATTTTGCGTCCGGGCAGGTTTGACCGTAAGATTCACGTAGGCAGGCCGGATATCGGCGGCAGGGAGCAGATATTACACGTCCACGCGAAAAACAAGCCGTTGGGCGATGATGTGGATTTAAAACAGGTTGCCCAGACGACGGCAGGCTTTACGGGCGCGGATCTGGAAAACCTGCTCAATGAGGCTGCAATCAACGCAGCCAAGGAAGACCGCGCGTATATTGTTCAGAACGATATACGTAAATCCTTTGTCAAAGTAGGTATCGGCGCGGAGAAAAAGAGCCGTATTATCAGCGACAAAGAGAAACGGATTACGGCCTTCCACGAAGCGGGGCACGCCATTTTATTCCACGTCCTGCCGGATGTCGGCCCTGTTTATTCGGTGTCGATTATCCCCACGGGCGGCGGGGCTGCAGGTTATACGATGCCGCTTCCGGAACGGGATGAAATGTTTAATACAAAAGGGCGCATGCTGCAGGAGATCGTTGTGGATCTGGGCGGGCGCGTGGCGGAAGAAATGATATTCGACGATATTACAACAGGCGCTTCGCAGGATATCAAACAGGCGACCCAGCTTGCTAAAGCGATGGTGACAAAGTACGGCATGTCGGAGAATGTCGGCCTTATCAACTATGCCAACGAGGACGATCAGGTATTTATCGGCAGGGATTTGGCTCATGCCAGAGGATACGGAGAAAGCGTAGCCACCAGGATTGACGAGGAGGTAAAACGCATAATAGACGAATGTTATGCCAAAGCCAGAAAAATTATAAATGAATATGAAGATGTTTTAAATCGATGTGCAGGACTTTTATTAGAAAAAGAGAAGATCAGCAGGGAAGAGTTTGAAGCGCTTTTTCAGTAGCAGACAGAAGTGAATTTGTGCATATTTCACAAAAAAACTTGTGAAATTTTGTGAAGTTTGTGCACACTTATTCGCTTTGCGGTGCTATTATAATACTCGTAAAACCCCCAATACATTATATAAAGTTTTTGCTACACCCCATAGTAAAAATACCTTCTCCTAAAGAGACTGTTGCATTGATGAATGAAAATTGTCAGTGCGGCGGTCTCTTTTTTTGCAGGGATATTGAAATGCAGTACCACATATGCTACAATTTTGTTTTAGACCCTTATATTTCTTATTTATATATAAATAGAAAACGAACGGAACAAAGGAGGACAGATGCGGGATGAGTGGCGGTAAATTTATGTGGCAGGACCGGTTTAATATTGGCGTGGATGTGATTGACAAGGAGCATAAGAAACTTTTCAGTATTTTAAATAAGCTGCTTGCTTATAGCGTGAACGAGGAACGTTACCAGTGGGTATGTCAGGAAGGAATTAAATATTTCAAAAAGCATGCCATGAAGCATTTTGCAGAAGAAGAAGTATATATGGCATCCATTGATTATGACGGATACGAAATGCACAGACGCCTTCATGATAATTTTAGAAAGAAGACGCTTCCGGAAATTGAACGGGAGTTGGAACAGTCGGAATATTCCAAGGATGCCGTGGAGCATTTTTTGGGGGTGTGCACTGGCTGGCTGATCGGACATACGTTGACGGAGGACCGTGCGATTGTCGGAAAGGCTGTGAGCAAATGGGCGGCGCTTCTTCCAGAAGAGGAACAGGAGGCTATGGAGCAGGTGATTGTCCGGCTGTTGCATGAGCTGTTTCAGTTAAATGCCCGGGTAGTCAGTGGGAATTATGGAGGGGAGAAATTCGGCAAAGGAATTTATTACCGCTTAGTCTATGGTTCTAAGAATGGCGAGACATGGGAGATTATCCTTGTTTTTGAGGAAAGCTTGCTTGTCAAGACAGTGGGACGAATGATGGGATCAAAAGACGATGACAAATTAAGCGCTCTTATGATGAATGCTACCCGTTATACGGCGCAGCAGTTTGTGGAACGCATCCGCGTTCATTTCCCGTCTGCGGAGCTGTTTGAAGTGAAAGAGGAGAACCTTCTTACCTATGTGCAGTTTGAGAAGATTTTTGAGAATCACAAGCCTCAGTGCAGCCTGTTGTTTGACACGGGGGAAGGCTATTTTGCATTTTGCGTTATGGCGCCGCATTTGCTTGAGGATAAGGTGGGTGGAACTATCAAGGCAGAGAATGCGATGACGGAAATTAAGAAATACCTTGATACTGGCAAATCTAGTCAAAAGAAGAAATTATTGGTGGTCGATGATTCTGGCGTGGTAAGACAGGCGATGAAAGAATTGCTTGGCAAGGATTATGAAGTGATGTTGGCGGAATCTGGCGTGTCTGCGCTGCGTTGCATGATTCTTGACCGTCCAGACTTGGTATTGCTAGATTATGAGATGCCTATTTGCGACGGCAGGCAGGTGTTGGAAATGATCCGTGCAGAGAAAGGGTTGGCGGATCTTGACGTGATTTTCCTGACGGGCAATACAAACAGGGAAAATATTAAAAAGATCGCAGCATTAAAGCCGGCGGGCTATTTGCTGAAAATGATGAAGCCAGAGGAGATTAAGCAGAATATCGATCAATTTTTTAAAAAGAAAAACGGCTGACGTTTCCCCCGCAATTTGGTGAAACAGGGACATCCTTTAGAATGGATAACAGAGACTAATTATTGAAGAGGTTATGCCTATGAAAGAATATTCCAACTACGAATTAAATCAAAAACAACAATATATGATGCTGATGCGTCCGTTGTTGCGGAAACATGCGCTGTTTTCCGATGGAACAAAGGATTACCGGAACCCCCCGGAGCCAAAGGAAGATGAGGAAGTGACCATTACGTTTCGCACGGCGAAGGACAATGTGGATATTGTGTGGCTTCGTACTGACGCTGGGAAGATCCCGATGTGGAAAGAATACAGCAGGGGGCTGTTTGATTATTACCAGGTCAAGGTGCAGCTTGGAAAAGAACCTTTCAGGTATTATTTCGAGATTAACACGGGCATGCTTCAGTGTTATTATGACCGCATGGGGGTATCGCCGGAAATCAGGCAGGATTATGCATTTGTGATCGTGCCAGGATTTTCTACGCCCGACTGGGCAAAAGGCGCAGTCATGTACCAAATTTTGGTGGACCGTTTTTGCAATGGCGATCCCTCGAATGACGTGCTTACGAACGAGTATTACTATATCAAGGTCTACAGCCAGAAGGTCGAGGATTGGGAAAAGTGTCCGGCAGAATTCGGCGTCGGCGAATTTTATGGAGGGGATTTGGCGGGCGTGATGCAGAAGCTTGATTATCTGCAGGATCTGGGCGTGGAAGTGTTATATTTCAATCCGCTGTTTGTTTCTCCTTCCAATCATAAATACGATATTCAGGATTATGATTATATCGATCCGCATTATGGGAAAATCGTCGAGGATGAGGGAAGATTGCTCCAGCCAGATGAGACGGATAATTCTACAGCTACCAGATACATCAAGCGGGTTTCCGACATCAGGAATCTGGAAGCCAGCAACCGGCTGTTTGCAGAGCTGGTGAGTGAGGCGCACAAACGGGGAATGCGCGTCATTCTCGACGGCGTATTTAACCACTGCGGATCGTTTAATAAATGGCTGGACCGGGAACTGATTTATGAGAAAGAGCTTGGATATGCCACTGGAGCTTACATCTCTGGAGACAGTCCGTACCAGAAATTTTTCCAATTCCACGATGAGAACCGATGGCCTTATAATAATAGCTATGATGGCTGGTGGGGTCATGATACCCTGCCAAAGCTAAATTACGAGGGTTCGGAAGAATTGTATGAATATATTTTGGACATAGGCAGGAAATGGGTGTCTCCGCCCTTTAATGCAGACGGATGGCGTCTTGATGTTGCGGCGGATCTCGGTCATTCTGTAGAATTTAATCACAAGTTTTGGAGGGACTTTAGAAATGCCGTGAAAGAGGCGAATCCAAACGCAATCATCTTGGCGGAGCATTACGGTGATCCGGTGGAATGGCTGCGGGGCGATCAGTGGGACACGGTGATGAATTATGACGCATTTATGGAACCATTGACCTGGTTTTTGACGGGCATGGAGAAGCATAGTGACGGTTACAGGCAGGATATGCTCGGAAATTATCAAAACTTTGAAGGCGCCATGAATTATTATATGACGCGTTTTATGACTTCGTCTCTGCAGTGCGCCATGAACGAGCTGTCGAATCATGATCATTCCAGATTTTTGACCCGTACCAATCACAAAGTTGGAAGAGTTGACGTCTTGGGAAGCGCAGCGGCAGGGGAAGAGACCAATAAAGGCGTTTTAAAAGAAGCCGTGGTGGTTCAGATGACTTGGCCTGGGGCACCGACGATATATTATGGAGACGAAGCGGGAGCGGTAGGATTTACGGATCCTGATAACCGAAGGACGTATCCCTGGGGGCGTGAGGATCAAGAGCTTTTAGCGTTCCACCGGGACATTATAAAGATCCATAAGCAGTATGACGCATTTCGCACAGGCTCTTTGAAGTTCCTTGGAGGGGATTATCAGGTGATGTGCTATGGTCGTTTTAACCGCTTGCAGCAATTTGTGATCGTGATCAATAACGATTATGTCCAGCGGGACATGGTGTGGAGAGTATGGCCGGCAGAGATGGAGCGCAAAAGCAGAATGGTGCGCATTATGCTTACGACGCCGGAAAGTTATTCCTTGGAGCCGGAGATTTATGAAGTGGAAAATGGACGCATCCATATTTCCCTTCCGCCAAATGCAGCGGTGATTTTGAGAAATATTGGAAGAGAAGAGTCGTAAAAAGAACACAGCCAAATTTCATTTTGCGATTTTTGAGAAAGTGGAATTTGTTTGAGTTTCCCCATTTTGCAATTGATAGCGCCAAAAGGTCTTGCTGCCTTTGGCAGCATAGACATCTTGCACAAAAAGT
>OFFF01000523.1_pt1 | contig 28938 bp, 16 predicted proteins | sample 1521301 | NCBI WGS metagenome assembly OFFF01 (sample SAMEA3504101, study PRJEB24116) | mouse gut metagenome | biome: mouse gut; feature: mouse-associated habitat; material: faeces | place: Denmark | collected 2011
GAAGCTATATTTTTCCGAAGTCGGAACCTGTGAATGCCTACAAGGCTCCGGGTTTCCCTATCGGATTCGATTTCCGCTATGCCGGTCAGGTGTTCAATCAGTTTGCCGTTTCCCCCAACGGTGCGATCCTTTTGGGAAAGGATGAAGTGCAGTTTACGGGTCATTCGGGCACCATGCTGGCCCGCGGCGCCTATGGGATTGACAACAGGTTCGCGATTCTGATGTCGCCGGCAATGGGAGGAGTCCGTCAGGGAGGCATTTCCTATAAGGCAGAAGGTGAAGTCGGTTCGAGAGTCCTCACAGTGCAGTTTGAGAAATGTTATGTTAACGAGCCTAATGTGGCTACTCCCAAGCAGGGCGCATTCTCGCTGCAGATCCGCCTCTACGAGGCCGACGGCAAGATCGAGATGGCATTCCATGAAGAAATCAACCTGTGGAGCAATAACGCTCTGTTCGTAGGACTCCGCGGCTGGAACCTGCATGACCAGATAGCAGTAAGGAGTGATGGTCTTGACGCGGAGTCTTCTGCGTTTGTGTCGAAGCCTGTCGACATGACTGACGCTGATACCCATGTGCGTTGGATGAGCAACGACAATGGGGACGTGACTGATATGAATTATACCTTCACGCCGGCGGATAATCTTCCCAATACATCAAAAGCTCCGCAGGAGCTGACCGTGGTTCCATCCGGACGAGACCTGAATATCTCCTGCAAAAAGGGCGAAGGCGCCGACGGAACCCTGATCATATATTCCACAAGTCCTTTCACAGAGGAAGACCTTCCGGTGTCGGGTGTAAGCTACTGTCCCCCGAATTCGCTGGGTGAGATCAACGGCTATATAGGAGAGGCTGCGGTGGTTTACAACGACACCGAGGAAAATCCGGTCGTGTCCGTGACTGACATTCCGGCCAATACCAAGGTGTATGTCCGTGCCTACAGCATGAACGGCTATCCCAATTACAGCAGTGAGGCAATGGCGGAGACGATGTTTGTGACAACGCAGAATCCTCCGACGAATTTCGAAACGAAAGTCAGCGCCCGTGGAGCCCAGCTATCCTGGTCAAGCATCTATCCGGTGATTGTGGCGACCACCACGGAGCACCCCAGATTCTATAAGGATACCTACATGGGAGTTTTCGGACAGCCTGAAGACGGAGTTGCCGTCGGCGATGAAATCGACGGTGGAGGCAAGGTGATTTATGTAGGTGACGGTTCATCCGTTACGCTGAAGGTGGCCGATATGGTTCCCAACCGCCCCAACTACTATAGAATATGGAATGTGAAGAACGGCGTGGTATCGTCGTCGGGAACGGATGCATTTGTCGTGCCTGAGGCAACACTTCCGTACGAGCCGGAACTCGAGACATGGCAGACAGGACTTGTTCCCGCAAGCTGGGATTCGAGTTCGGAGAACCACGGTTTCACACCGGCTTACCGTGACGGTGACAAACAACAGGCACTCTGTGCGTGGAGCGTCGACAAGGCTGCCACCACTTTTACCTCCCCCCTGATGTCTTTTTCCAAACCCTCTACACTCCGGTTTGAGTTCTCACTCGAGACAATGCGTGATGCCGAAGCGGTGCAGCCGGATGACCCCACGCCTCCCGCTGGAGGTGGTGACGGTCCGGTTGTCATACTTCCCAAAGGTTATGAGCCGGGATGGTTCGGTAAGGTGGAAGGCGCGGGACTCCATGTGAAGGTCGGTCCCACCGGTACCGAGACTCTTCTTGAATCCATCACCGAATATAACGGGACCATGACCGAATTCAATGAAGACATGTATCAGGAAGGCAGTTCCACATTCATCCCCGTGGAAATCCAGATTCCCGCGCAGACCGAGCGGTCAAGGATTTCTTTCTCCTTCCTGACAGAGAAGACCAGCTCGATGTTCCTCCGCAAGATCACCGTCAAGGATAGTACTGGTTCGGGTATCGATACTGTGGCCGGCACTGATGGCCTTAAGGTGACTTCCTCAGAGGGCGCTCTCAGCTTCCTCTCAGACACGGAGCGTGAAGTGGAGGTCTACAATCTTCAGGGCATGCACGTGGCCGGGCTGAAGCTCTCAGCAGGAGTCGAAGCCGCCGTATCGCTTCCTGCCGGCGTCTACATTGCTGCCGGAATGAAAGTGATTGTGAAATAACAGGAGACAGATTTTGTTTTCCAGCCTTGTAGGTCCTGACCGGCCTGCAGGGCGCCAATAACATAGTAACCGGGAAACACAGTAAACAAACAATAAATCCATTAATGAAAAAACTGATTCTTACATTTGCGGTCGTTGCCACTGCTGTGACCGCATGGGGAGCTGAAAGTGCGTCTCTCAAGAAGTTCGTTCTTCCGACAGGATTCACAAGCTCTCTTTCCGATAACGGAAAGTGGGGAACCTGGCAGCCTGCCAGCGGCGACGAGACCGATGCCGTGGTCTCGCTGCTGAACGTCTCCACCGGTAAAATTGACCAACTGCCCCTTGACGCCGACCAGACGGCAGCGGGTTATGTTGCCAGAACCAACGATGTATCTGACGACGGTCGTATCGTGGTCGGCAGCTTCAACGGCCAGGCTGCCTATTATAAAGATGGCCGGTGGACGGAACTCCCCATGCCTGACGGCAAGAGGAAATGGAACGGACAAGTCACCAGCGTAACCCCTGACGGCCGTGTCATGGTTGGAGTGATATCCCAGGCTATGACGCTTTTCGAGGGAATTGTCTGGATAGACGGTCAGATACGTTCCGACATCATCATTCCGACACATCAGGAAATGTATGACCTCGGTATCATCGACAAATCAACCCTTGACGATCATATCGCGGACAAACGTGTCTATCCCAATTCCTATTTCTTCAGTGTGTCGTCCGACGGCAAGAAAATTCTCGTAGGTCTCGATCACAACTATCCCGCATGGGGAGCGTGCTACATTGTGTATGATCTCGATTCTGGCAAATATCAGTGGATCCGGACAGACGGTCTCAAGGGGGATTGGTTTATAGACGAGGCCATGATGAGCAACAACGGAAAGTGGGTCGGCGGATATGCAGTGACCGAAGGCATGCCCGGATTCGAGGAGCAGACCACATATCGATTCGATGTGGAGAATGGAAAATTCGAATATATGCCTGATATTGTCCGTGCCACTGTCATCGACAACAAGGGACGTTTCCTCTGCGCACCCTCAGCTGATGGTGTCGTGAGCAATCTTTGCGTACCTTCCGGAGGCCTGATGGTAGACCTTCCTCAGATTCTGCGTCAGAAATATGACATGGATTTCACTGAACTGACCGGATGGAGTACCACAGGATATGCGATGGGTATCGATGACTCAGGAAAGACAATTCTGGCGATGGCACAGATGCGCGAGTCCGCATATTCACTCACGCTTCCAGTGGACTTCTGGGAGGCGGCCGCAGGAGTGAACCTTCTTGACCAATGGGCCGCTATACCCGCGCCGGGGAGCGAAATGTCTCAGGTTAAAAATCTGGTGGTCTACCTCAGCAACCAGGCTGATCTCGACAAGACAAAATCTGTAACCATCTTCTGCGGTGACAGCAAAGTGGCCGAGACAAAGAACATCACCAAGGCGAACAACACCGGAAGTGCGTGGAGATTCACTTTCGACAATCTCATTTTTGAGGAGGGCAAGACATACGATGTGGTTGTGCCCGAAGGACTCTTTATAGTAGAGGGCAGTGCGTCGAAAAGCCCTGAGATGCGTTATTCCTACAAAGGCCGCAAGAACGCCCCGGTGGCTCCCGTCACTTACGCTCCAGAGCCGGGAAGTGCCGTTGTGGAGTTCAGCATGACCAATCCCATGACCATTACTTTTGACACGGATCTCACTCTTAATCAGGAGGCAATGGGCGAGTATTTCAAGAAGGGCTCCGACAAGCCGGTGGGGAAAGTGGCTCTCGGTATCAACGGGCGTACTCTGTATGCTTATCCGGTGGCGTCGGTCAAGCTTTTCGAGGGCACTGACTACACCTTCAAGTTCCCGGCTGACGCCGTGCGCGATGTGGCGGGATTCTGCGGCAACGAGGCTTTCGACCTCACCTTCTCCGGAGCTTACCAGACTCCTCCTCCAAGTCCCGGCCATCCTTTCCAGAATGATTTCAACGACCCTAACGATGCCTTGTCCAAGTTCCTTCAGTATGAGGGCGACCATCGGACTCCAACCGACGAAATGGCGGCTTTCGGATTCGATGCCGACAACACTCCCTGGAACTTCTCGATACGTGATGACGGCGCATACGACTATTGTGCGGCTTCCCATTCTATGTACAACCCCGCCGGCAAGAGCGATGACTGGCTGGTGATTCCCCAGCTCGCCATTGATAACGAGCACACCGTCCTCTCCTTTGATGCCCAGAGCTATCTGAAGGGTAAGAAAGATGTGCTCAAGGTGCTGGTATGGAAATGCGACGAACGCTACAACACACTCTCTTCCGAGGTTGTGAAGAGAATGCGCGACGAGGGTACCGTCATTTTCGAGCAGCAGCTCACACCCGGTGCCACCGAGGGTACGCTCGCCGACGAATGGCAGAATGTGTCCCTTCCTCTGTCGGCTTTCAAGGGTAGTAATATCTACATAGCTTTCGTCAATGAGAACGAGAACCAGTCCATGATCTTCATCGACAATATCGATGTATGTTATGAGGGCCGGTATATGATGGGTGCTAATGTTCCCGAGACTGTGGTGGCCGCCGACGAAATGACGTTCAAGGCATTCGTGACGGCCGGCAGCAGCATCGAGAAACCGTTCAGTCATATCGAGGCATCCGTAGAATCGCTCACCACGGGTGCCAAATCCACATACGCGGCCGATGTCAACATAGAAGCTGACAAGACTTACGAGTTCACATTCCCCGACAAGATCAGCCTCAAGAGCGGAGCCTCCAACGAGTACCGCCTCACTGTAAGCCTCGACGGCGAGAAGCAGTCTATCTCGGGACAGGTGCTCAACCTCAGCGAGGACTTCCCCAGAACAGTCCTTGTAGAGGAGGGTACAGGATCATGGTGCGGAAACTGTCCCAAGGGTATGTTATGTTTCGACTATCTCGAGAAAGCCTTCCCGGGCAAAATCGTGCCTGTGGCTGTCCATAACGGTGACCGCCTCGCATATCTCGAATATGACCAGTTCCTTTCGCTCGGCGGTTATCCTGCAGGCCGTGTTAACCGCAATGCAACCGTGACACTGCCTATGGGCGACGAGGGATTCCTCTCCTCAAGCGGCAACGAAACCTGGACCGACCATGTCATCAAGGAACTCGATATTCCGGCCATGGCGTCTGTCTCGATCGACGAGGCACGCGTCAGCACTTCGTCCCTCAACATCGAGATGAAGGCGACCGTCACGTTCGGTATAGAGCGTACCGGTGTCAACTACAACGTATTTGTCGTGGCCTTGGAGAAGGGTATTCCCGGAAGTCAGCACAACTACTACTACAATATGGAAGATCCCATCTACGGAGAATGGGGTGCGAGCGGCACACTCGGCGCACAGGGCCAGTACGCGTCGGTTGAATATGGCCATGTGGCGCGCGGTATTGCCGGCAACTCTTTCTACGGCATAAACGGTCTGCTTCCGAAGGATGTCAAACCAGGTGAGGACTATAAGGTGAGTGTCGTGTTCAACCGTCCACAGACTGTCCTTGAAAACGCCAACCTGTCGCTGGCATGCGTCATTATCGATGCCGCGACCGGCAAGGTGCTGAACGCCGACAGTATCCATGAGCTCCAGATCACCGATGCGGAAATCAATGGTATCGACAGCATCTCTTCTGAAGGAGCAGATGTCCGTTTCACATCGTTCTCCGGAACTGTCTACGCCAACGGCGAGTCTGACGGCGTGGAGGTCTACACACTTCAGGGCGCGCGTGTGGCCAACGAAGGTCTATCCGGTCTTTATATAGTGAGGGCGTCCGACGGCAACGGCGGTGTGGCCACTGCAAAGATGATTGTGAAATAAGCAGGATCATTGTGAAATAAAAGGGAAGAGATTCCCGACCGTTTTAAACGGGTATCGGCTTGGGGAGGCCGGTACCCGTTAATTTTGTGCCCGGAATCCATAATCAACAGAACCATTCTCAAATTTCAAAAATCAAACCATGACTTCAGAAATTGTAAATCTAATTTCGGCAACCGGTTCGGCAGTGTTCGGGTGTTCGACTCTTGTCACTTATCTTCTGTATCGTCGGGCCAGCAGACGCATCAAGAACGCGGAGGCGGTCACCGCCGAAATCCACGCCGAGAACCAGCGGATATCTTCCCTGCACAGTTCTCTCGACGTGGTCAACGACCAACTCCAGGAGGCACTGCGTTCCGGCGCGAACAAGGACAGGATAATCGAGGACAAGACACGTCGCATCCGTGAGAAGGATGAGGAAATCATCCAGCTCTATAACAAGCTGCTTATGTGTCGCCAGAGCAAAATCCGTGCGAAATCATAATCTTCCTTTCCCATCCCATAACCGTTTCCAATATTTCAATACCATGCGCAACATAGATACCATTCTTATTCATTGCTCCGCCACTCCGGCGGGGAAGGATTTCACAGTAGCCGACATCGACAGGTGGCATCGTGCCCGGGGATTCGACCGGGTAGGATACCATTATATAGTGTACCGCGACGGTACGTATGTACGCGGTCGCAGCGACGATAACGTGGGGGCGCATTGCCCTCAGGAAGGCATGAACCGCCGGAGTCTTTCCATCTGCTATATCGGCGGTCTCGGCATGAAGGGAGTTCCGGCCGATACCCGCACACCGGAGCAGCGGCGCGCCATAGTCACGCTAATCCGCACGCTTCTCTACCGCTATCCCTCGATAACGCGTGTCTGCGGCCATCGCGATGTCAAAGGAGTGGTGAAGGCTTGTCCATGTTTCGATGCCGGGAAGGAATATGATACGATACTGAAGGGCGTGAAATCTTCTTTTGCGAATGCAAAGTCTTCCGTGAATAACGTGAAGTCATCCTTTAAGGGGATGATGATACCTGTTATGCTTGCCGCAATGACTCTCGGTGGCTGTTCACATAAAGAAAATGCCGACATTCCGGCTGTCGTTACCGTGGAGCACACGGCCGTGCGTATCGATTCGCTGCGCATGGAATCCATGCAGGAAGATTCGGTATGGATCCGCGATTCCATATATGTGCGCGACAGCGGGGATACGGTGCGGATGGAGGTCTGGCATTGGCGGACACGTGACCGTGTCCGGAACGACGCAGAGGTAAGAAGATGCGTCGATACGGTGGTGAGGGAGATTCCGGTAGCTGTGGAGCGGCGGGTCGAGGTCCCGGTCGAGAGGGTGGTGGAAAAAGAGCGCCCGCTTCCTCGGTGGAAACGGGCGCTGATGGCATTGGGGATTTTATCGCTGATTTATCTGCTCTTCAAAATCTTGGAGCTGTTTCCATGGGCGTCACGCAAGATATAGATTCCTGCGGGGAGACCGTCGGTGTACGAACCCAGACAGCGGCCCGATAGATCATATACATTCGCGCTCTTTTCGTCGATTGCACAGTTTTTGCCGATGTTGTCAATGCTGCTTGCGGATAGCTGCGGAAGGTTGACTTTGGTTCCGTTGGCGATTTCGCAGTTCACCGGATTTTTGGTGTCGAGATTGCTGATGAACGCAACGATCTGCATGTTGTCCGGATCGCATTCCTCGGGATATTCGAGTGTGCACGAATAGGTGTAGTTTCTGTCTGTCCATTCTGCCGGCGCACCCCAGGTGCTGTTGTATGCGCGGGTCAGATGGTTGTGGAGGAAGCCTGTGGAAGCTCCGGCCTGTCCCGGGCGGGTGCTCGGACGTACATTATCCTCGACAAGATAGACTGTGATGCGGGGATTCTCGAGAGATTCGAGAATGCTTTCGCCCGACACATTGATCTGGACCTTGCGGTTATCTTTATCGTGATTACCTGTTATCTCGATGCTATAGAGTGCCGGAACGTCCTGAGCTCTTGTCACCTTCTCGCTGAACGTGCTTAAGGGAAGATTCTGGAACACCGGCGTTTCGTAGCCCATTCCGCTCTCTCCTACACGGTTCAGCATGAATGCGGGCGCGTAGGTGTAGATTTGCCCCTGGCTGTTGTACTTGTTATAGAACCAAAGGTACTCCTTGTCGCAGGGAAGTGTGAACATATCAGTGTTGTAACCGGCGTGATGGCATACGATCGCGAGTCGCGACTGGCGATCGGCGTCCAGTCCCTCCACCATGTCATGAACCGTCTGTGCCGCCGCGGGACAGTTCGAGCAAATTTCGGTGGTGAACTCTTCAAGAATCGCCGTGCGGGTGAATATCTTGTCGATCACCGGAATTGTACATATTTCCCGCTGGTTGTCAGCCGGAGTCTCGTCATCAAAGCCGTCCGGCTTTTCCAAAGCGGCCATAAAGGTGTACTTCTGGCCCGGTTCCAGACCTTCGAATACCAATGTCTGAAGGTTGGTGCGCTCTATGCCGTAATTCAGAGTCTGGCTGATGCGCTTCTCATACACGGTTTCCGGATTCTCCTTTGTCCAGACTTTGAGCGTGTAGTTGCTCACGCGCTCGATGCCTTCGTTGCGTACACTATAGGAAAGAGATATCATGGAACCCGCCAGATAATAGTCGGCGTTGAAGCTGGCATCAGTCAACTGAAGGTCATGCTTGGGAAGATTGTCTCCGGAAATCAGAGCCTCTATCGAGAGCACTCCGAGGTCTTTGCGGTCTGTCCAGTTATTGCCTGGCGTCTTGATGAAGGAGGCGTGATCGGAGGTCCCTTGTACGAACGACACCACCGATGATTTCTTGGTCTGTTCGACAGTGTAGCCTACGTAGTAATCCTTCCCCGTTTCGATTGCTACCGGGGTTTTGAACTCCATTACGTTCCAGCCGGTGCGTGGACGCTGAGTGGAGTGAAGGTTGATAACGGTGTCTGCAAGATTTTCGCCATCAAGGCTTTCTCGTACCCATGCCGTGAGGCTGCGTACGTTGAGTTTAGTTGCCAGACCCGCGTTTACTCCGGCCAGTACATCGCCAGAGAAGCGCTGCAGGTCGGAGGCGTTGAGTCTTATCGCGGTTTCTATCGCAACCGCACCGTCCACTTCAAGGTTGCCCTCTGAAGCGACTTTGCCGTTACAGTATCCTAACTTGTAGAAAGTCTGCGCCGAGGCCATCCCCGGAATGAGGATGGCCGCGAGCAGAATTATCAAAAATTTCAGTTTCATTTCAGTCTGTTATTTAACAATGACTTTGGCACTTTCTGCACCGGCTCTTACCAGGTAGATGCCGGGTGCAAGGTATAAGTATGCGTCGTTTCCGCGGACTGTTCCGGAAGAAACCACGCGTCCGTCGGCAGTAGCGATCATATATGCTTCAGAGTCAAGTCCGGCGATGCGGATGGCTCCTGGCGCCGTGGAAATGGATCCTTCGGCTGCGGGAGTCAGGGCGACACCGCTGGTACCGTTTACCGCCACGGATGTCATCGCAAAGAAATTATTGTCTTTCGAGATGCTGGTGTCGATTATGAGCTGTACCCAGGGCTGGTCCATAAGTTCCTTCGGAAGCTCGAGCGATACCTCGCTGATTTCCTCACCTGCGTTGACAGGGAGAGTCCCGACTTTGTACATGCGGTCAGTGTGGAATGTGGAGTAGCCGTTGATGGTTACCTGGGCCGCGCGCGATCCGGTGTAGACATTCATGGATAGAATGGCGCCCGTCTCATCCTTGGTGGAGAATCGAGGCATAGCCACACGTCCTTCCGTGCCGCTGTCGCCGCCGCAGTACATGGCGACAGTATTGTTGTCATCACCGAATATATTCGGCGCGATATTATTGAGGTAGTCGAACGTCCATTCGGCATAGTAGTCCTGAGTGAAAATTCTCCAGGGTTTGGTCTCATAGATTTCCGAGGCATTCTTGAAGTTGTCGGCGTAGGGAAGTTTGTAGGCAGGACCTGCCCATGCCGAACCGGACATCATTGAGCTGGAGCCGGCCACGTTGACAGCCTGTATGCCGAGGTACCAGTAATCCTGAGTATTGGGTGTGAATGTGTACTCACATTCTTTCACGTTTTCGAGAAGAACCCAGTTCGAGGGGTATGCGAGCGGATCGTAGTAGTAGATGTTATAGGATAGCTGTTCAGGGTCGATATAGCCGCCGGTGTCGCCTTCGGTGGGCGCGTCCCAGAAGAGTGTGAAGTTGAGCATATCGTCGGAGATGATGCCTTTCACGTTCCTCACTGGCGACGGTACGGTCTGTCCGGTGAACACCTTGGCTGTGGTGCGCGGGCTGTTCTGGCCTTTTTCGTTGCTGACGTAGATTTCTATTTCATTTTCTCCCTGTACGGTCTTGACGACTGCCTCGGCGGATCCGCCGGAGATGCCTTTCACCGTCACCTTGTCCACGGTGCTTTCCACGGTGGCTGTAAGTTCTGTGCCTTCAGCGATAGGATTACCGTTGACACATGCAGTCGGGAATGTGATGGATACGGTGGCCTGAAGCGCGCCATTCTCTCCTGGCGTCGTTCTGCTCACCTTCGGGGCTGCCGGGCTGGTGGGAATCACACCTCCATCGGAGACTTTGATGTTCTTTACGAGTATGCCTGCCTGGTCTGCCTTCGAAGAGCAGTGGATGCCGATGTAGTATATACCCGGCTCGATTACGTTGAATGCCGTCTGGAAGTTCTTGTATTCGGAAATAAGGTTTCCGCGAAGATCGTAGGCACACGGTACTTTAGCTGTTTCCACAAGGCTCTCGATAGTGCCGTCGTAGTCAGGTGAAGTGGCGAGGACAACTTCGATGAACTCATCCGTGAAGTTGGGCGACCACGCAGAGGCATCCATGGAGAATTCATAGATTTTCTCGGCGCTGTCAAACTTCATGGCCGGCAGGAAAAGGTAGTCGTCCATGTCGATGTTGGTGGTATACCGGGAGTAGAATTCCTGACGTTCCTCGTTCCATGTCCAGCAGATTTTGTCATTGTTGTTGTCAGCTGTATTCATCAGGGAGAACTCGTCCTGAGTCGGCGCGAATTTCACTGGAGGAGTCATGTATTCTCCGCGTTTGATGCCGCTGGAGTTTGCCATGTCGCTTTCCTTGTCTTTGCTTACCGCGATCACATGGGCGGTATAGAGGGAGAGGGTTACGGGATTCTCGAGAGTGTATGCGCAGCTGGTTTCGCCGGTGACTGTCGAATATACCACATTTCCGAACACGTCGGTTACGGAAACTTTGTAGGTCATGCCTGTGAAATCGATATAACCGGCGTTTATACCTCCTGTGGGAGCCGTCCATAAAACGGAGGTTTCATTTATCGTTACGTTGGTAGGCTGCTTGGGGGTATCGAAGCCCACGAACACGCGGCGGTATACCGGTTCGCATACCAGATCGTCGCTGGATGCAGTAAGTCCGAATTCGTGGTTGCCGGCGGGGATGTCGGTGAGCTTTACGGTTACTTTTTCGCCAGGGGCAGCGGTCCCGCTCTTATAGTCGGTTCCGTCGAGTGTCAGGCTCCATGCTACAGAAGCGGGAAGGGCGGTTCCGTCCTGGGTTTTCGAGGACATGGTGAAGCGTATCTCTCCCGAAAGACTGCCGTTCAGGAAGTCGATCGCGTCAATCACCGGCTGTTCCGGAGCGGATGCGACGTATTTGGTGTCGGGAGTCACAAACCAGTCGATGTTGGCGTTGTCATCAAGGTCGCACTCCTTGTTGAAGTTACCGTCGTGGGTGATGGTGTAGAGAGAAGAACTCATATCCGCTCCGAGGAAGTTCCAGTAAAACAGATTTTCCGAGGGTGAATATGTCATTCCCGCCATGAAATTCATGTGGTTGTTCTTGTCGGGAACCTCGCTGATCACTTTTTGGGTTCCCTCGGCATCCATGCTTACGAACTGGTGGGAGGTGTTGATACCGTAGAACATTCGCGTCTCTGTGCTGTATGCCAGCGAAATAAGAGTGTAGCCGGTGCCGTTGTATTTCTTTACGGTCTCAAATTTGGTGGGATTGTTCACAGTGGAGCGGATAAGTTCCGGTCCATTGGAGGAGAAGAAATAGAAATATCCGTCGTTGGGATTGTAGGCGAGGGAAGTGCAGGCCTCGAAGTCTGGGAGTTCATATCTTTCTACGACCTTGCCGGTATTGAAGTCAACTTTCATATAGCACGGAGTGCCGATTACCGTAAGGTCATCGTTGAAATACCTGGTGGCGTATCCATACAGATATCCGTCAAGCAGGAACGCGCAGTTGTAACGGTCGAAATAGGTGGCTCCCGGGTCGGTGTACTTCAGTTCAAGTTCCCCGTACTGCCCTATTTCATACACACCGCGTGGAGGATTGGTGGTGCTGACATCGCTTGAGGATACGAATCCGTACAGGTTAGTGCCTCCGGCCGTGACTTTCGACGGAGCGGAAGAGGCCTGCAACGGAGAGGCAAGAAGAAGCCCTGCGGCGATTGTCAACAAACAATGTCGTGTAGAATGGCTCATAATGTTGGTGTTACAGATCGGTTCTGGTTGATTAATTGAGGGAGACCGGTTCAGAACCTTTCAACCGGTACAGCCCGTGATGTTTGATTACAATAGTGTCTGAGACGCCCCAAAATTAATGATAATTTTGCAAAGGAACAACTTTCTTATTAATTTTGCAGTTTGAAACGGAAAATTTCTATAAAGATGAATGAATTAGCCCCCAAATACAATCCTGCCGAAGTGGAGGACAAATGGTACGCCTACTGGATGGAGCATAATCTTTTCCATTCGGAGCCGGATGACCGCGAACCCTATACGATTGTTATTCCGCCGCCGAACGTGACCGGTGTGCTTCACATGGGCCACATGCTCAACAATACCATTCAGGATATTCTGGTGCGCCGCGCCAGAATGACAGGCAAAAACGCCTGCTGGGTGCCCGGCACGGACCATGCTGCCATTTCGACCGAGGCCAAGGTTGTGGCTAAGCTCGCCGCCGAGGGGATTGATAAACATTCAATTTCCCGCGAAGAATTCCTGAAGCATGCATGGGACTGGACTGACAAGTACGGGGGTATGATTCTCAAGCAGCTCCGCAAGCTTGGCGCGTCGTGCGACTGGGAGCGGACCGCCTTCACTATGGACGAGACTCGTTCCCGCTCGGTGATACGGGTGTTCTGTCATCTCTTCGAAAAGGGTCTGATATACCGCGGAGTAAGGATGGTAAATTGGGATCCGCAGGCGCTGACCGCTCTCTCCGACGAGGAAGTGATTTATAAGGAGGAGCGGAGCCATCTGTTCCATCTGAAATATATGGTGGAAGGGGAGGACCGCTATATCGTGGTGGCCACAACCCGCCCCGAGACAATACTCGGCGATACGGCCGTATGTGTCAACCCCGCCGACGAGCGCTATTTCTGGCTCAGGGGAAAGCGTGTGATCGTGCCCCTTGTGGGGCGTTCCGTGCCGGTAATCATGGACGATTATGTGGAAATGGACTTCGGAACCGGCTGTCTCAAGGTGACTCCGGCGCATGATGTCAACGACTATATGCTGGGAGAAAAGTACAATCTCCCCTCCATAGACATCTTCAACGACAATGGAACCATCTCGGAGGCAGGCGGCATGTACGTCGGCATGGACCGGTTCGATGTGCGCCGGAAGATCATGGAGGATCTAAAGGCTGCCGGACTTGTGGAGAAGGTGGAGGACTATGTGAACAAAGTCGGTCACTCGGAGCGTACCGACGCTGTGATCGAACCCAAGCTCTCCATGCAGTGGTTCGTGAAGATGGAAAGCCTCGCGCGTCCGGCTCTCGCCGCTGTGGAGGAGGGGGACATAAACTTTGTGCCCGCCAAGTTCAGAAACACCTACCGGCACTGGATGACCAATATCAAGGACTGGTGCATATCGCGTCAGCTCTGGTGGGGACACCGCATTCCGGCATGGTTCCTTCCCGAAGGAGGCTATGTGGTGGCCGAAAACGAGCAGGAGGCTCTCCTTAAAGCCATCGAGAAGACCGGCAATGCCTCGCTGACGCTCGCCGACCTTCGTCAGGATCCAGACTGTCTCGACACATGGTTCTCAAGCTGGCTCTGGCCGATATCCCTGTTCAACGGAATCCTTGAGCCGGAAAACAGTGACTTCAGGTACTACTATCCGACTTCCGATCTTGTGACAGGTCCCGACATAATCTTCTTCTGGGTTGCCAGAATGATTATGGCCGGTTATGAGTTCGCTGGCGATAAGCCTTTTAAAAATGTATATTTCACTGGTATCGTGCGCGATAAGATAGGACGCAAGATGTCTAAATCGCTGGGGAATTCCCCTGATCCGCTCGAGCTGATAGAGAAATTCGGTGCCGACGGCGTCAGGATGGGTCTGATGCTTGCCGCGCCGGCAGGACACGACATCATGTACGATGACTCACTTTGCGAGCAGGGCCGCAATTTCTGCAACAAGATATGGAATTCATTCCGTCTGCTCAAGGGCTGGGATGTCGATGAGCATGCCGCGTGTCCTGAAAGCTCCCGCCTCGCCGTGGAATGGTTCGAGTCGTCCCTTGGCAGAGCGATGGCCGAGATGGAGGACCTTATGGGCAAATTCCGTATTTCGGAGGCCCTGATGACAGTTTACCGCCTTTTCTGGGACGAGTTCTCAAGCTGGTACCTCGAGGTGATAAAGCCCGCTTACGGCACTCCGATCGACGGTGTGACATTCAAGGCGACACTCGGTTTCTTCGACACGCTTCTCCGTCTGTTGCATCCGTTCATGCCCTTCATCACCGAAGAGCTCTGGCAGCATCTCGCGGAGCGCGCAGAGGACGAGAGCATCATGAACGCACGGCTCCCGGAGATCCCGAATATGAACGAGTCGCTGATAGCCGGCTTCGATCATCTCAAGGAGGTGGTGGCAGGTATCCGTACGGTGCGCAAACAGAAGCAGATAAAGCAGCATGAGCCTCTCTCCCTCGAGATCAAGGGCGCGCACGATGACAGTCTTGACGCCGTACTTGTGAAGATGGGAAATCTCAGTTCCGTCAGCATCGTGGAGGAGAAGAATCCTGCAGCTGCGTCATTCATCGTCGGAGCAGTGGAGTACAGTGTGCCTCTCAAGGACAAAATCAATGTGGAGGAGGAGACGGCCAAACTCAGGAAAGACCTGGATTACTACACCGGATTCCTTGCAGGAGTAGAGAAGAAACTCTCCAACGAACGTTTCGTGTCGAACGCTCCTGAGGCCGTCGTGGCAATGGAGCGCAAGAAAAAGAGCGATGCCGAGGAAAAACTCGCCACTATCCGAGCCGCGCTCGCCGCACTCGGCCAATAACTCCGTTTTTTTTGCGTGCCGACGCTGACTCTTTTTTCAAAAAAACAGACATATTTCGCATCCTGCAGGATGCAGATACGATATAACAACAGAATCAAAATGAAAGCTTACGTTTTTCCGGGCCAAGGCGCCCAGTTTGTCGGAATGGGCAAAGACCTGTATGACAACAACCCCGAAGCAAAGGAACTTTTTGAAAAAGCCAATGATATTCTCGGATTCCGTATCACGGACCTTATGTTTGAAGGTACGGAGGAGGACCTGAAGCAGACCAAGGTGACGCAGCCCGCCATCTTCCTGCACAGCGTTCTTCTCGCAAGGAGTCTCGGCGATGGATTCCGCCCTGACATGGTGGCCGGACACAGCCTCGGCGAGTTCTCGGCCCTCGTGGCAGCCGGCGCCCTCAGTTTTGAAGAGGGACTGAAACTTGTGGCCAAGCGCGCACTCGCCATGCAGAAGGCATGCGAGGCACGTCCCTCGACTATGGCTGCGGTGCTCGCGCTTCCCGACGGGAAGGTGGAGGAAATCTGCGCGGGCATCGATGACATCGTGGCTCCCGCCAACTATAACTGTCCCGGACAGGTGGTGATTTCCGGAACTGAGGAGGGTATCGATTCGGCATGTGCGAAACTGATTGAAGCAGGTGCGAAACGCGCCCTCAAGCTGAAGGTGGGCGGCGCGTTCCACAGCCCGCTGATGCAGCCCGCCCAGGAAGAACTCGCCGAAGCAATCGAGGCCGCGGAGTTCCATACTCCCGTGTGCCCCGTCTATCAGAATGTCGACGGCAAGCCCCACACCGATCCGGCCGAGATCAAGGAAAATCTCATCAGGCAGCTTACGGCGCCGGTGCGCTGGACTTACGATGTGCAGGCAATGGTTGCTGACGGCGCCGACGAGTTCATCGAGCTTGGCCCGGGAAATGTGCTCCAGGGTCTGGTGAAGAAAATCGACCGCAACGTGGCGGTGTCTGGATTGAGCTGAAAAGAATGAATGTAGCTATAGTTGGCGCCAGCGGTGCCGTCGGCACCGAATTCCTTCGTGTGCTTGACCAACAGAATTTCCCGGTGGACGGGCTGCGCCTTTTCGGCTCGGCCCGTTCGGCCGGGAAAACGCGTTTATTCCGCGGAAAGGAATATGTGATAGAGGAATTGACATACGACTCCGATTTCTCGGGAGTGGACATCGCCTTCACTTCGGCCGGAGCCTCGGTTTCGAAGGAGTATGCCGCCACGATCACGCGCCACGGTACGGTGATGATCGACAACAGTTCGGCGTTCCGCATGGATCCCGAGGTGCCTCTTGTGGTACCTGAAGTGAACGGCGAGGACGCATTGACGCGTCCGAAAAACATCATAGGCAATCCGAACTGCACCACAATCCAGATGGTGGTGGCTCTCAATGCCATAGAGAAGCTGTCCCATATCCGCAGTGTTCATGTGGCCACATATCAGGCTGCCAGCGGCGCCGGGGCCGCCGGCATGGAGGAACTCGAGCGCCAGTGCGGCGAGATTTCCCGGGGAGAGAAAGCCACCGTCGGCAAATTCCCGCATCAGCTTGTCATGAATGTGATTCCTCAGGTGGATGTCTTCACCGACAACGATTATACCAAGGAGGAGATGAAGATGTATAACGAGACGCGCAAGATAATGCATTCCGACATACGCGTGTCGGCGACATGCGTACGCGTCCCGGTGATGAGGGCGCACAGCGAAGCTGTATGGCTCGAGACTGAGCGCCCCGTAAGTCTGGAGGAAGCCCGCCGCGCATTTCGCGAAGAGGAAGGCATAGTCTTTGTGGAAGAGGAGGCACCCGCTGCTATCCGATGCCCCTCGATGCTGCCGGCACAGACCCCGTGTTCGTGGGCCGGCTCCGCAAGGATCTTGCCGATGACAACGGGCTTGCGTTCTGGATTGTGGCGGACCAGATCAAGAAGGGAGCGGCTCTCAACGCCGTGCAGATCGCGCTCTATCTGATAGACTGCGACAGGAAGCGCGGCTGATACCGCGCAGTCACCAGCGACAGTCCCGGCCTTCAGGAGCCGGGACTTGTACAATAAAAATAATAAGCAATATGGAAACAAACGAGCGTCTTGATATCGCGCGCCGGATCGTGGAGCACACCGGTTCGAGTCTTTTCCTTACCGGCAAGGCCGGAACGGGCAAAACCACTTTTCTTCGCAATCTCCGTAATTCGACACGCAAGAGAATTGTTGTGGCGGCTCCTACGGGCATTGCCGCCATCAATGCCGGCGGCGTGACGCTGCACTCTTTCTTTCAGCTTGATTTCGGACCTTTTATTCCCGGCATGAAGCGTAACAAAGAGATGCATCATCGCTTCAACAAGGAGAAGATACGCATGATCCGCGGTATGGATCTCCTTGTGATTGATGAGATAAGCATGGTGCGCGCCGATGTGCTTGATGCCGTTGACGATGTGTTGCGCCGTTATCGCGACCGATCGCTGCCTTTCGGCGGTGTCCAGTTGCTTCTTATCGGTGACCTCCAGCAGCTCCCCCCGGTTGTGACGGAAGCAGAGCGGGAGATACTTGCCTCCAGCTATGCAAGCCCCTATTTCTTCGACAGTCACGCACTGCAACAGATTGACTATGAAACTGTGGTGCTCGACCGCGTCTACCGTCAGAACGACATGGAGTTCCTCGGACTTCTCAACGCCATACGGGAAAACCGCGCCGACACCGCCGTGCTCGCCCGTCTGAACTCACGTTGCGACAGAGAGTTCGATCCCGACGACGGCGAGGGATTCATTCGCCTTACCACTCATAATTACCAGGCTGTCAGATTCAACAGCGAGCGGATGGAGGCGTTGCGGACGCAACCCGTGATATATCGTGCGGAAGTTACCGGTAATTTTCCTGAGTCCTCCTATCCGGTCGACCATGATCTTGTTCTCAAGGAGGGCGCGCAGGTGATGTTTGTCAAGAACGATACCGAGACGCCGCGCCGCTTCTATAACGGCATGATTGGCCACGTCACCGAATTGACCGACACCTCTGTAACCGTCCGCCCTGTCGGAAGTGAAATGGACATAGAGGTGCAGCCGATGGAGTGGAAGAATGTGAGGCTCGTCATCAATGAGTCCACCAGGGAAATCGATGAAAAGGAGGATGGAGCGTTCCGGCAGTTTCCGCTTAAGGCTGCCTGGGCCATAACAATCCACAAGAGTCAGGGGCTCACTTTCGATCGTGCCATCATAAACGCCTCGGCAAGTTTCGCGCACGGACAGGCCTACGTGGCTCTGTCGCGGTGCCGCAATCTTGCCGGTCTCGTACTTAATGCCCCGCTTTCTCAGTCTGCCATAATCTGCGATGCCACGGTAAGTTCGTTCATGCGGAACCATTCCGGAAAACCTGATGAAAGTCATGTCGATATGCTCGGAAAGGAATATTCGCTCTCCTCGCTTCTACAGCTGTTCAATTTTCAGCCTCTTGATGCCGCACTCGCCGGAACAGTCCGTATTCTTCAGGAAAATTTCTCGAGACTTTATCCATCTATAGTGGGAGAATGTGTGGATTTCGCCAATTCCATCAAAGGACCGGTATCGGAAGTCGGAGTCAGATTTGCAAGGCAATGCAGGGAAATTGCGGCCTCTGCCGGCGACCTCTCCGATGAAAGGCTCCAGAAGCGAATCAAAGATGCCGCCAATTATTTCATCGGTCAGCTGAACCGGTTCGATGAGATTCTTGAGAAAATGCCTCAAAGCCACGACAACAGGCGCGTGGAACTGAAACTGCGCGACCGGCTTGAGTTGCTGTCCGACCAGCTCCGTCTCAAGAGAAGACTCCTTGAAGTTTTCGCAGAGGAGGATTTCACCAAAGACCGTTACCTTGATCTCAAGGCTTCTGTCCTTCTCGACAACGGTCTTTACAAGTCTCCACGGAAGAAGACGCAGACGGCAGCCAAGTCGGAATACTCCAGGGACAACGTGAACCCCGGGCTGTACGACGCGCTTGTGAAATGGCGTTATGCCAAATCGCTTGAAATAGGGAAGCCAGCGTATACCGTGCTGAACAACCGCTCGTTGCTTGCGGTCTCCAATTATGTTCCGGGGACTATCGACGACTTGCTCTCGCTGCCCGGATTCGGCCGTGTCACCGTTCAGAAATATGGCGCAGAGGTTCTCGGTGAAATAGAGAATTTCCTGCGTGAGAACGGTGATAATGTCAAGCCCCTGCAGATATCTCCGAATCATAAAAAACTGAAGAAACTCCACGAATAATATTAGGGAGGAAGGTAATTGTCTTTCAGGTAATCTTCTATGTCGCTTTCGGCATAGAAGATTTTCTTTCGATACAATAGAAGCGAAGGTGGTCAACAAGCATCTGACAAACATGAAAGCTCTCATCTATGGTGAAAAAAATGAAAACTTCCAGCTATAGCATCCGATGAACAATTAGCGATCTTATAAGTGCAAATTTAGTGGAATGACAAACAGATATTCTCAATTAATTCAATTTAACAAAGTGATGGCAGTCAAAAATACAAAGTAGTACTGATCAAAAATGCAAAACAGTTTGGCTGACTTGGATAAAATCACTACCTTCGCAGTCAGTTATGAAAGAGATAAAATATCTTAGCAGGATAGCCGACAAGATTCTTGATATGAGACTTGAAGCTTTTGGCGCAGTGCAGATTGCCGGACCTAAGTGGTGCGGCAAGACAACAACAGCAGAGCGTCGGGCGGCCAGCGTCATTAAAATGCAGGATCCGGATCGACGGGAGGGATATCTGGCTACTGCGCGGACAAAGCCCTCGCTATTGCTTAAAGGCGATACTCCTCGTCTCATTGATGAATGGCAGGTCGCTCCTGTAATATGGGATGCAGTGCGTCATGCTGTGGATGAACGTAGAGAGAAAGGACAGTTTATCCTGACTGGCTCCACGGTAATCGATGATGATGAAATAATGCATACCGGAACCGGTCGCATTACTAAAATGGCGATGTATCCGATGAGCCTGTTCGAATCTCTTGAATCAAACGGCTCTATCTCATTGCGCCGCCTTTTCGATGAACCGGATTATAATATTGATGGAGAGATGTCGCAACTCTCTATCGAACAACTGATATTTGCCGCATGCCGTGGAGGATGGCCCGCCTCTCTTGATGAGATGAGTACAAAAGCAAAATTGCTCATCATAAAGGATTATATATATGAAATCTGCAATAGGGACATTTCAAGGGTGGATAAAAAACGTAGAAATCCAACATTGGCTCGACTGATTCTTCGTTCCTATGCCCGAAATATCTGTACTCCGGCGAAGAAAACTTCAATGCTTGCAGATATTGTGGATGATATGAAAGGAATATCTATGCCAACGTATGATAATTATGTAGGCGCATTGGAAAGACTATTCATTATAGACGATATTGATGCGTGGACGCCGGCCATTCGTTCAAAGACGGTAATACGCACTGGAAAAAAACGCTGTTTCGTGGATCCCTCTATTGCCGTAGCATCGTTGGGCGCATCCCCAGAGAGTCTGGAACTTGACCTCAACACATTCGGATCCATATTCGAGTGTCTATGTTTCCGGGACTTAAGGGTCTATTCTCAGGCGCTGGGCGGACGTTTATCTTATTATCACGACCGTTCCGGATTAGATGTCGACGCCGTATTACATCTTGAGGATGGGCGATATGCTCTGATAGAGTGTAAACTCGGTAGCAGAGAGATTGAGGAGGGCGCAAAGCACCTGCTTGAAATCAAACGTCTTGTGACAGAAAAGAACAAGGCGGGGAAAAAGACAATATTTCGCGAACCGGATTTACTGATTGTCCTCACAGGCGGAGAAATGGCTTATACCCGCGAAGACGGAGTAAAAGTAATTCCAATCGGCTGTATGAAAGACTAGTCTATCGTTATAAGAGAATCTCGGTTCCTATGACAATATGTTTTTCAGCACAATAAAACATGAATTTCAAAAATTATTGCTAACTTTGCGGTTGCAGACCGCCTCGCAGACCACGCCAGTAGGGTGAGGTTCATCCGAACCAACCCCCGGTCTGGGGTTAAGTGGAGCGGGATGTAGTGAAAATACATAAGAAAGCGTTTATCCGCGCTGATTCTTGACTGTCAGAAATTCTCGCAAAATTTCATTTAGATGTCAAGGATTGAGCAACGGTAGATGCCCGTGGATATGTGATTATCTTGCCTTCGGCACGATATTTCGGGAGAAATACAGCCGAACGCATCGATTGCATATACTGGCGTGGGCTTCTGCGTTGCCGTCCGACATCTAAAGGGCAATGCGAGAAGCCTCTGACGGTAGGACGGTAACAGATACAGATTCCTACGCTTTTTTCGTGAAACGACAAACGCCAACGAGAGGATGACCGCGGCATGACATTTCTGCGTGAGCCGATTGATATTTACCTTAGCGAGTCTCGTATTGAGCATTATATGTTGGGCCGACAGTGTAAAGAAGCCGACGTTGATGATTCTTCCCAGCGACAACTGGTGCACACAACGCTATTTTACACAGCCTTTTGACAATCAAGGGTCGACAGTAAAAGTGCCGGACTATCAGCGTGCTTTTACGGAAGACATCGAGCTGCCACACGTGATTTCAAAAGTCGGCGGTGTGCTTACCGGGATGGGATACAGCCTGAAAGATGCCGAGATGGAAATCAAGTCGCTCGGCGTGGAACACGCTGAGGACAATGCCATGTCGGGCAAGTTATCCGGAGCATCAATAGCCGAGACACCGCTCGATATCTTGAAGCGACGCATGAAGTCGGATATCGTCATTCAGTTGTGGTGGAACATAACCCAAGACCCTGCCGGAAAGATTGTATCGTTCACCCTTGAGGCATTCGACGCATACACCAACAAGCGGATTGCCACAGCCGCCGGCAATTCCAGGCCGACAGCCGCGGCTGTTCCGGTTGCTCTTGAAAAGGCTGTCAAGGATAATGTCAAGGAGTTCGACAGACAGCTTGACAAGTGGTATGCCGATCAAAAGAAAAACGGTCGGGAAATCACCTTGACAGTGCGTTGCTGGGATAATTGGGAAAATGATCTTGAAACAGAATACGGCGGGGAGGAGCTGACAGACTGTATCCAGGAATGGATGCGCGGGAATACAGTCAACGGCAGCTTCAACCTCAGCGACGGTACGGAATCGTTCGCCCAGTTCGAGCAGGTGCGCATTCCTCTTAAAGACAAGAACGGGAATGCTCTGGATTCACGCAGTTTTGCGACGGCACTGCGTAAACACCTTCAAAAAGCACCTTACAATATCACGTCAAAAGTAGTAATCCGCGGTCTCGGAGAGGCTGTCTTAATTCTTGGAGAGAAATGAGAACGACAATCATTCTGTTTTTGCTCTGCCTGTTGACTTTAGACATACATGCTTATGCAGGAGATGACGAGAAAATATCTTGTTTCCCGATAATATCAGGCGACGGCATCCCCGATCAGGCGAAAAAGTCCCTCGAAGCCAAGATGGAGCAGGCCATATCAAAGAATGGATTCGGCTCGAACACCCGGGCCGATAGATTCGTGATGTTTGCCAAATGCAACATAATCGAAAAGGACGTGGCTCCCACTACACCGCCACGAATAATGCAGACAGTCGAGGTGACATTCATTATCGGAGATGTCATTGAGAACACGACTTACGCCTCAGCCTCGTTTGAACTGAAAGGAATCGGCACAAACGAGACAAAGGCGTGGCAGACTGCTTTCAGCAAACTCAAAGCAGACAATCCCGGGTTGGTCAGCATGTTTGAGTCAGCATCTGAAAAAATTGAATCATATTATTCGGCTAACTGTAAAAAGATAATGTCTGAAGCCAGGACATTTGCCGCGACCGGTGATTATGACCGGGCAATTTATCTGCTGATGTCTGTTCCCGATGTATGCGGTAATTGCCGGTACGAAGCTTTAGGCGAGGTCACTGCAATCTATCAGCAAAAGATTGATGCCGAGGGGGCAATCCTTCTGGCACGGGCTAATAATGCGTGGGCGATGTCTCCGGATGCTGAGGGTGCCGAGGATGCCATGTCTTACCTGTGCGCCATCTCGCCGAAATCCGCTGCATTTGGCAAGGCGGAAGAACTGGCAGCTGTAATCGGCGACAAGGTGTCATCAGACAAAGGGCGCGAGTGGAAACAGCGGCTCAAGGAATACAACGATGAAAAAGAATTGCGCCGCCGCGAACAGTCCAATCGCCACGTCCGTTCAATGGCGACAATCGCCGCTTGCCGCTCGGTAGCCGAGAAATGGGCTGAAAGGCAACCTCAGATAAAAATAGATCTAAACTGGTAAAACTTAACACAATGAAGCAAGTATTAAAAGTAATGATTGTTGTGCTGTGTCTTGCGACAAGTTTTGTTTCAAAAGCCATCGCGACCGACGAGATAACACTTACCGTATCTTCTGACGGCCCCACCAAGGATGATGCCGTTAAAAACGCTCTACGTACGGCAATTGAACAGTCTTACGGAGCTTTTGTATCAGCCAATACCTCGATTCTTAACGACGAACTCGTAAAGGATGAAATCGTGACAGTATCCAACGGCTCGATTAAGGACTACAAGGAAATCTCGTCCGTTAAAACCGGCGATGGCACATATAATGTGACATTGTCTGCCACTGTCAGTCTTCCGCATCTGATCACTTATGCCAAGAACCATGGTAGCGAATGCGAATTCGCCGGAAATACCTTTGGGATGGAAATGAAGTTGTTTGAACTTCAGAAAGAGAATGAATTGAAGGCGCTCTATAATCTGTCAGATATGATTGAAGGGATGCTGCCGACTACGATGAAGTATGAACTCGTTGTGGGCGAACCGAAAATTCCAGATGTTAGAGGACTTGAAACGGACGGAACAAGATATGTTCCTATTGGAAAAGATAGGAACATCCTTGATAATATTGAGAAGTGTGAACACAGGATTTGCCTTCGATATGATCCTGAGACAGAAAATGCGACTGTTGACAAAAAGGCAGAGACGCACATGATGTCATTCCTTGATAGAAATATAGACACCACTATGGAAAATTTCTATGAGATTCCGATGACAATCAAATGGGTGGGCTCATCACTTAAATCAGAGGACGAAATAGACAGAGAAGTACAGTTTTTGTTAGATGAGTATAAGATAAGGCTTGGAGAAGAGGCGCTTATTGATTTTGAAAGAGAGAGAAGAGATTATAGGGGGATATATTTTACTCCGTGTGAAGTTATGGCAGATTCTCTAACAGAAGCGTTAACGAACAAATATAATTCAGGAATCTCATCAATATTAATCAGCACATTGAACAGCATCTCGATTCCGGAATCTATGATAATAGAATATAGGAAAAAGGGAATAAAACTGTCCGAGTTGAGATTTGGGTCGATCGGTTTTGGTAAGTGCGATAATTCATGGAATTTCCGTAATTCAGCGGAAACAATTAATGTATGGGCTTTAGATTTAACAGAGAGAATTGAACGGCAATTTAATTCTTTTGTCATTGTCGACAATACAGGACAAAAGTCTGATTTCTTTCCGCAACATTTACTAGATAAAATTGATTATGAAAATAATAACCGAAATACTGCATATTATGGACCGAATTTGATTGATGATAAAGTTCCCGTCATGCTTGATCGATGGGAGGCCGAAATGTGCATATTGGGGACTGGATTATTTTACGATTTTTATCGTCCAAAATGTGGGGGTAGATTTAAAGCATCCAGCATGAATTATACCGTTGGCATCTCAGATATTGGATATTTAACTAAAATCGGAGAACCATACTGCAGCCTCCTTCAATGGAACATTAAAGCTTATGTACCTAAGGTAGATATTGGCAAATATTCAAAGTTCTGGATAGAAAAAAAGTCTGATTCCAAATAACATGATATCGAAATTATCACTCTATGATCTTGTTGCCATGATAATACCCGGCGGTATTATCATGGCAACAACTTGGATATGTTTAGGAATAGATTTGCCATTTTGTGTGAAAGAGTTGAGTTGCGGATGCAAGATAATTACTGACAATGATTATCCTATATGGTTATGGATTGTCCTTTCGGTTATGGCATATTTCATCGGTCTGATAAATAATTGGGTTGCAGACGGAATCTTTCGATTCTTTCGTAACAATCAGAGTATGATTGACAACGAGATGCTGAGAGTTGTGGAATTGAATGGGGTCATTCATCTTGATAAATTCGGCGGCAACAAATATGTCAACTCTAAAGAATCATTGCATCGTTTGTCATACGTAATCATCCGTTCTTTGATAAATGCGTTATGGGTCTTATTTCCCTGCAATAAACGTCAGGCTAAAAATCCGGTGAACTATTACAAGGCCTATTATGCTCTTAATAGGCAAAAGTTGCTTGGAAGCGTTCCGATAGTTGAAGCTCAAGTTGCCTTGATACGGAATTGTCTACTTCCTCTTTTGTTCTTGACTTCAATTCTTGGATATCGACAATTCTGGTGTTGTGTCATATCGCTATTTATGTTAACGGTCTTTCTTTTTATCGTAATGGTTCAGCGCCAGAATAAAATCTATCAAATGGTGTGGGAAGCCGCAAATTATTACGAATTATGAAACAACGATTTTTATGGATTCTGCTGTTGATGTGCGGTGGTATATTGGCCCATTCGCAGAACTATAATCAGGAGCGGACGGCACTTGCCAACTTCCTTGTACGCATGTATGAGAACGCGCCGTTCGACGGTGTAAAGGCAGTGGAAGACTATGAAAATGCCTATCTTATGTCGGTTGTCATACTCGACAAGTCCAAATATAAATCAGAATCCACACTAAATCGCGTGGCTTCGGTCAAGGCCATGTCGCAGGCATCACGCTTCTTCAACGGCTCAAACATTACGGACGACATGGTTATCCGTACGACAGAGAAATCCGATGGTACATCCGACACTGAAATCATCGAGAACATACGTGAAAATTCAGTCGGATACGTCAGGCAGCTCGAACAGCTCACCAACTTCGTCGCTCCCGATGGCCGGCAAGTGTTCATCTTCATAACCCCATTGAAAAAATAGTCTGGACATGTGAGGCGGAAATGCGTGAAGACTTTTGTGATGACCATAGGTATATAGATAAATAAAAGACCGCTGACTCATTTAGAATTAGCGGTCTTTTTTATGTCTACAGGCTTGCTGCAGCCGTCGGTTTATCTTGAGATGGTACGGAAAACATGGATTGTGCCGTCAGACATGCGGAGGCGGATTATGACAGGCTCGCCATGCACAGGCGTGTCGATACGGACTCCATTCAGGTTAAAATACTCCACAGACTCCGCTTCATCAGGCAGGATGTTTTCCACACCTGAAGTACCGAAATCGATTGGAGCGAGACCTTCTGCATCAGCGTAATCATTTTCCATTCCTGCCGGACATTTTCCGACACAGTTCTCGTCAATGCCCTCAAATGCGTCTTCAGCAACCTCGGGTACAACCTCGGAAACAAACGTGACCGTTGCAAGAGACGAGCATCCGGCAAACGCACGCGATCCAATCTTCTCGAGACCACTTCCGAAAGCGACTGCCATAAGGTTGGCACACCCTGCAAATGCCTCGTTCCCGACTTCCCTAATGGTTTCGGAAAGGTTTACCGACGCAAGCGAGACATTATCGCGATAAGCCCCCTCCGCTATACCGGTGACTTCATACGTAATGTCATCGTAAGTAATAAGTTGCGGAGCCTTATAAAGAGGATCGGTCCCGAGATATTTCTTGACTATGACCTCATGGACGCCTTGTGGCGCATTCTGCACGATGGATAAAACATGCTCATCAATCGTAAACTCCGTGACAACGGGACGCGGCACGGATATCGTTACCGGATTGCTTTCCGGGGCCGCGATGTCACCGTATAGAGCCTTGACAGCCATTACATACGACACTTTGTAATCCTCGGCCTTGAAAATCCACGGCATCTCGACCATGCCTACGCTTTCTCCATTCACAATACCTTCATAACCGGTCACTTCAGCATATTCTGTGGAAGGATCAGCCCATTTCAATGTCGCAGTGCAGGCTTCGGTATCATACTCCACCTCTATATTGGTGACGGCAGGATATTCCACAAGCCTTATCTCATCTATAATTGCGGCTGCACGCTTTGAAGTGAATCCTCCATAGAATCGGATATTCACATATTTCTTGCCGGCGTAATCAGAGAGATCGCAAGAGAACAGCTTCCATCCGGAAGCTTCTCCATCTCCTGCATTCACAGTCATGAGGTCCGTAAACTCTCCACCCTCCACAGAAATCTGAGGCTTGACAATGACGTCACATCCGGGAATCAGATAGACCTGGAACGACAGAACCGGCGCCACCGCCTTTGCGAGATCAATACGGTATGAGGTCATGGTGGCACTTGATCCCGCGGTTATCCAGGAAGAACTGAAATCGGCATATACAAGTCCGGTGCCGGAAACCGGGTCTACGCGGGTGGAATCATCTCCGTACTCCGCATGGTCTGCCACATCAAACGATGCATAATAGCTTGTGTTTGCGAATGTCCATATTTTTGAAGCTCCCCCGTCAAATGTCTCCACGTAAGGCAAACGGTAATCAGGTCCTATGATCACATCATAGGAATAAGACGAGGAGGAGGAGCCCCCCACACCTATGCCGTTGGCCGCCTCAACCATATACATCACCGCGCGGGGTGCGTCCATGTCCGTGCCATAATCCACATATTCAGTGGCCTCGAGTCCGGAGGCAATGAGTTCACGCTCATCCTCTGTACGTCCCCAGCAACGATACACATTATATACAGTCTCATCCGGGTTTATTGCTCCGTTATTGGCTCCAGTGGCCGGAGCCGTCCATAAAATCCGGTATCCTCCGTCGGAAAGCATTTCCCCCGTCACAGGATAAGGAGCCGCAGGTACATCCTGACCGACAAAGGCTTCCACACGCTGCTGAGCGAATCCAAACGGGGAAACGCATTTCACGTAATAATAATTCAGTCTGTTGGGGACAGGAGAATTATCGACAAAATTGCATGTGGATCCTTTCACAGGGGCAGGCACAGTCCCGATAAGCTCCATGGCAGTCGAGCTGACATCCGTAATGCGATATATCTCCAAAGCCGTCATGTCCACCTCAAGCGGCTGGGGAGGATAATCGCTGGTTTTATCCGGTATTACAGCCGATATATCCACAAAGAATCTGCCGTCTTCCTCCCCCGGAGTGGCTTTGACCGCATCGAAACCGAACGCAAATGGGACACCGGGCTGGCAGGATCCGTAGCCCTGATATCCTTCGGTTCCGTCAATAGAGGCATAGGCCATATAGGTATACTGATAGCCATATTGCCATGCAGGCTCGGCCGCATCGGTAAAACCGCATGCCTCGCCGGGTGCGACATCAGTCACACTGAATACCGGCACTTCCGTCTCGCCCAAGGCATAACAGGAACGGACCACACGCAGGTCAATTCGGGTATCGGACGGCAACGCAGTCCACTGGTCATTGTTTTTCGGAGCGGTGACCGTACCGATAACTTTGCCTGCATTCCCCTCTATCTCAAAAGACATGGACAAGGAAGGCGCCCCGGGTACAACCTTCTGTGCGGAAACCGTCATAAACGACAACAGAGCCACAGCAGAGGATAAAAGTCTAAAATTTGTCATCTGAATCAAATTAAGTGAATCAATACATTTGGAGTCATCCA